>Ga0105164_10000215_pt1 | contig 44120 bp, 37 predicted proteins | sample VDWuncwatermetaG_FD_89674 | JGI IMG/M metagenome (GOLD analysis project Ga0105164, IMG submission 89674) | Wastewater microbial communities from Netherlands to study Microbial Dark Matter (Phase II) - VDW unchlorinated drinking water | ecosystem: Environmental > Aquatic > Freshwater > Drinking...
AAATATATCACTTCAAAAGACGTGGAGGAGTGGACCCACAAGATAAACTCTGTGTTGGATGGGAAATTTTCTGATGCAAAGAGACTCGTCTAACTTTTCGAACCTTTACATCCTTTTTCTGCTTTTTCTGGTCGTCGGGTGGTATACCATCCATGTGATGAGAAGTGAGGTGTTTATCAGGACCGATTGTTTATTGGAGCGGTATTATCCATGGAAAAATTGGGCACAACGAGACATCAGCTTCGGTCCTTGTGACGTGATAGAAGACATTTATCCCCAGAAGGCATTGAGTGTGGGTGAACTTTTTAAAAAGAAGGTTCCTCTATGGAATCCTTATATTTTTGCGGGTACCCCTCACATGGCCGCTTCTTTCAATTCGGTTTTTTCACCCTTTATGCTTCCATTCCTGATTTTTCCTCTTCCCTCCGCATTCGGAATTGCAACCATTTTGGCACTTCTCCTCGCCTGTCTCTTGATGGACCTATTTCTCAGAGAGATAAGATGCTCTCCTTTTGCCTCTGCGTGTGGTGCACTTCTTTTTGGATTGAGTGGTTTTTTCATCAATCAGCCCAATGAACAATGTGAGGTGATTACGGCTCTTTGGTTACCGTTATTTTTGTTCGCGTTGAGCCGTTATCACAGGCGTTTTCAATTCCGATACATCTTCCTCGCTTCTTTCGCAATCGGGTTGTCGCTTTTTGGGGGGATGTTTGAATATCTGCCGCTAAACCTTGTTTTTGGGAGTGCCTATTTTATTTTCCTGAATCGCGCGTCATTCTCAAAATCAGGCCTCCTTCAGAATATGACCCGCGCCATTTTTTTCCTTTTTTTAATCGTCACCCTAGGGTTTCAGCTGGGTGCCGTTCAGTTGCTTCCTTCTTTGGAGTTATTCCGTCACGGAGTAAGGTCGATTTTGCCGTTTCATGTGGTGCAATTTGTTAAACCCTACACCTTGATTGAACTGCTATTTCCAATGGAACCTTTCTCGAGTCCTGCTTTGCTACAATTCGAGTATAACAACCTTTTCATCGGATTGTTTCCCTTCACCGTTATCTTATATTTACTCTTGACTTACTCTACAAGAACCGCTGACCGCAATCCGCAAGTTATTTTTTTTCTGGTTGCTACGATCTTGGTACTCGTCGTTGCCTTTGGCGCCCCTGGTTTTGGGTATCTTTATCATTTTCTATTACCTACGAGCCGGAGAGCACACCGTTTGCTTTCCCTATTTCATTTTTCGGTCGCAACTCTCACAGCGCTTGGAATGACGGAGATTGAGAGGGAAACCAAAGGGGAAGGCGCACCCTTGCGCATGAAGGGGATAGTCTCTTGGACAATTCTCGGGGCTTTGAGCGTCATGTTATTCCTAGTAGGGTTTTCACATTTTCTTTCATCCCAAAGTGTCCGGTATCGACTCGCAGACTATTTCACGGTATTCTACCAGAAAACTTTCAATCCAAATGTCTCCCTGGATGTCGCAGTTTTAAAGGGAATGTCGATACTCTCTGAATTTTCGAAGCGGTGGAACTTCTTGAGCCACTATAGCGTCGACCATTGGATACCCTTTTCCATGGGAGTGATTGGCGTAAGTTTATTTTGGCTTTATATGAAATCGCGTCATGAGTTTCTTAAGAAAGTGTTGCAACTTTCATTGCTCGTTTCTCTCTTAATCCCGCCTCTTCATTTTATAAACCGGGGTAAACAGTTTGGAAATCTCACGATGCTTTTTCCTTCTTCGGAAAGTATAGAGTTTCTTAAAAAGAAAGGTCCTCCTCATTCATTTAGGGTCATAGGACTCGATCGGGCTTTTTCGAATAATTTGCCGATGGTTTTTGGACTTCAGACCGTCGGGGGCTATAATCCCTTATTTCCAAAGAACGTTTTGAAAACGATGAGTCTTGTTGAGCCTCTCTTGGATCAATCCTGCCGTGAAGGGTATTGTGGTGAAATTTCCTTTTCTGAAAAGACCACGACTTTACGGTCTCCCATCTTGGATATGTTGAATGTACGATATATCGTGGCGAAGGAGAGTGCAAATCTGGCACAGCAGGGTTTAAAGCCCATTTTCCAATCCAAGAAGGATGGCATCAGAATCTGGGAAAATGAGAGGGCGCTTCCAAGGGCCTTTTTTGTATCCCGAACTGTAGAGGCAAAAGGAAAGGAACTCGTTTTCCTTCAAAGAGAAGACTTTGACCCGACGAAGCTTTTAATATTATCCGAACCTCTTGGAGAAAACGGTTTCCCACTTGAGGAGAAGAAAAATAATTCCTCCGTCGAAATTATTTCCTATGAGCCCGAGGAGGTCCGTCTACGCGTATCCAATTCAAAGAAAGGGTTTCTTGTCCTTGCGGATGCGTATTATCCGGGATGGAAGGCGTTATGTGACGGTGTTGAGACCAAGATTTACCGCGCCAATTACATGCTGAGAGCGATTAGAGTCCTGCCGGGGCATCATGAGGTTCGATTTTACTATGCCCCCCATTCCTTTAAAGTGGGAGCGCTCCTGACGATGGGGTACCCCCTCTCATTATTTTTATGCTACCAATTGATCCAGATTTATGGAAAGGGTCGACATTGAGGTCGTTAAGGAAGTTCCATCTCTTATTTATAGGGCTATCCGCTTCGCTGGTCATCCTGGGTCATTGTCTGGTGTTACATCGTACACTAAACGGTCCGACTCAAGAATTGACCATCAGAAGTGACGCCCTGTTTTATATCCAAATGGCCAAAGGAGATTTTTCAGGTGTCTCTGGGCGGTATGGAAGCCGTATTTTGGTCCCCTTTATCGCTCAGTTGCTCCCCTTTTCTGCAACGACAAATTTGATGATGGTGAGCTACCTGAGCCTCTTTGTCTCTTATTTCCTTGCCCTCCTTATCTGTGACCATCTTGGACTTCGTTGGCCCGCCTCCTTCCTGGCCCTTTTTTCGGTCTATACGTCAAGGTGGCATCTCTATTACTATCAAAATCCCTATTTGACAGATCCGTTTGCCTTGATGATTCTGTTTGCCCTCCTTTTTTCCATTCTGAAGCGTTCCTACTTTGCATTTGCAGTGATAAGTCTCTTGGGAGTGCTCGCGAGGGAGACGACGATATTTCTTGTCCCCCTTTGGATGGTTACAAAACAGTGGCGTCAGTCCCTGGGTATTCTTGTCGCTGCGCTCATGGTATGGATGATCCCACGCTGGAACCTTGTGGCGGTCCCTATGGGCCTTGGAAGAATGGGGGAGTGGGTATTTACTTCTATGAAAGAGATGAGACACCCCTCTTCCTTTGTAGCGGAACTTTTTTTATCGTGGGGTTTTCTGTGGATCTTGGCTTTTCTTGGATTTTGCTTCATCCCTCGTAAAAGGTTTCCACTCATCGGGTGGGCCTTTACGTTCTTATTCCTCGGGACGCTTCTACCCTCTGTCTTTTATATGGAGCCAGACAGGGGGGATGTGGGGCGACTCTTTTCAATCCTCTCGCCTGTGATGGTCATCGCCTGTGCTTATTTATACTCGGTGTTATTGAAACGAAACCCGATGCTGACGATATTTCTTTTTTTGCTGTCCATTGTCCAGTTATTTACAGGAATTCCTACCGTCATGACACCGAGGGAAAGTTGGGTTTTTCGGGGAGCCCACTATCATGAGTTGTTTTCGAGGATGCCTTCCAGCGGTGTCGAAAGGGTAAATTGGCTTTTTGCTTCTTATGGGCCCCGATTGGCTGTTTTAGCAGCAGGAACTTGTCTCACTCTCTTCATTGCGTTCGTTCTTCGCAGACAGTTGAGATTTCACCTTGAGAGTCTTGCAGGGCTAAAACGGTGGCTTAAATGGCAGGCCCCTTATCTCGCTTTTTGCTATGCTTATTTCCCTGTGACTTTGGTAAAACGTATTCTTCTTCGTAAGAAACGGTCCTATTTTGGACTGGACCCCATCGGCAGGCGCTTTTGGGATAAATGGGGATTTTTCTCAGGTGAACTTCAACTCCTTGCAAAACAGACTCCTTCTGTTTGGATCAATATGAGTTCGGGAGGTGAGGTTTTAATGGCTAAAGGACTTCTTCAGCGTCTCGAGGCGAAGAAGCCTCCTTATCTTCTTTCGACGGAGTCCTACGACGGTTTTGCGCTACTCAGAAAGGAATATGGTGAACGGGTCTTCTTTCCGCCTTGGGATACCCAGCCGGCCATTCATCGCGTTCTCAAACGACTGACGCCCCGTGCCCTCATCTTTGTTCATAACGCTTATTTTCCTCTTTTGCTTCGCCACGCGCACCGTCAGGGGGTTCAAACGGTTTTGATCAACGCCTTAATGAGACATCATGTGGAAAAAGAGAATCCTTCGATGCAGCGCGCCTTGGCCTTTAGGTTTTATCATGAACTCGACGCCATTGCAGTGCAAAGTGAAGACGATTATCATGCCTTTCGCCAGTTGGGTGTTCCAAAAGAACGTCTCGCCGTTACGGGTGATCTCTATGCTAATTTGGATGAGCTGCGGCTGACGCAACAAGAGCGACAACAGTTGCGGCAGTGTTTAGGATTGAGGGAGGCGGATCGAGTGTTGATTGTTGGAAGCACTCATCCCCAAGAAACGGGTGCGCTGACAGAAGCATTTTTGGCCCTTCGACAAAAGGTACCAGGGTGTCGATTGATTCTGGCTCCCCGATGGTTGCACGAGGTTCCTGCGATGGCCGAACGGATTTCTCACGCAGGCCTTAGGGTGATGAGACAAACAGAACTCCTTCGCAATATCTCCGGTAACGGTGTCGGCTCTCCTTGTCCTTACGATGTCCTTCTGTTAGACACTTTTGGAGAATTGGCAAGGCTTTATGGAGTGGCCGATGCGGCTTACATTGGCGCGAGTCTTGTCCCGATCAACAAACGGCGCGCCGGACATAATATCCTGGAACCGCTTGCTCATGGAATTCCCCCGCTCTTTGGGCCTCATATGAACCTGTGGCGTTCCACCGCTCAGCAAATGCTTGAGATATGGCCGGGGCTCCAAGTGAACTCTCCCTCGGCACTGGCTGAGCGGGTCGTAGAAGTGTTCGATGGACATGCCCCTCTTGCGGAGATCAAGGAAGCCGCTTTCAAGATTATCGAGCGTCAAAGGGGTGCGCTTGACCAAACAGTGGCTTTTTTAAAAAATCGAGGCCTTCTATTTTAAGATGACGAAACAGAAACGGGGAAATATCATTCAAGAAAGTTTTCAATATTTCAGCAGTCAAATCATTCAGCAGGGAGTCAATATCATCAGGGGAGTGATTCTCCCAAATATTTTATCCCCTTTCCACTTTGGCATTGTTGCTACTCTATCGCTGGTAGAACGGTACTCTATCTATGCAAACTTAGGAATTCACTCGGCAAATCTCTATCAGATCCCTGCAAAGCGAGTTCAAGGTGACTTGGAGGAATCTGAAAGAATCAAGAATCATGTCTACTCATTCAGCATCTTAACGGGAGGTCTCGCGGTTTTGCTTATTCTCTTAGGTGCTTTTTTAAATGCTGGGAGGATTTCTAAAGAAATCTTTTGGGGACTTTTGATTGTCTCGATGACACCTTTGTTGATTGCGGTGCGGGGAGTGTATATGACACTCTTGAGAGCCGATAAGGAGTTTAACATTCTCAGCACGGCGACCCTGCTCATGTCGACTCTGGGGGCCGTTTTGATGATTCTGATGGCCCTGAAATTCAAATCCTACGGTGTTTTATTGGGGGAGATGATCGCTCTTGTCTTGGTTCTTTGTTTCATTCAAAATCGGGTCCATTTCAAATTTAAATTTGAGCTGGTGCCACAAAAGGTTGTAGCACTTCTGCAATTCAGTATCCCTATTTTTTTCCTTGTCGGATTGCTCCATACTTTTCTGCTTACTTTGGATCGGTTGATGATTGTGAAATGGTTAGGAGTCCAGCAGGTTGGGTATTATGCCATCGGGGTCACGCTCAGTAACCTTGTTCTTTTATTTCCAATGGCGATTTCTGTGGTTTTGAGCACAAGGGTGATTGAAGAGTGCTCAAGGCCCGGTGGAAATACAGAAAACATTCTTTGTCAAACAACGTACCTTATCGCCATCTTTACGTCGTTTCTAGCCGCTTTCCTTTGTTTTGCCTGTCCTTCCATTTTTAAAATTGTATTTCCCAAGTATCAAGCAGGTATCCAGAGCGCCATGATCCTACCCTTCGCCGTCTATTTTGAAGCCATTGGCTTTCTTCCTTATTATGCGATGGTTGGGATGGGCAAAATGAAGTCATACATCCTCGTGACTGGGGTGATTGCAGGGGTTTCTTACCTCCTTTTCAACTTTATGTTGAGGGAGAAGAATCTCCTTGAAATCGCCCTCTTAATGGTGGTCATCTATTTTTTGAAAAATATGACGACGCTACTTTTTTCTGCTTCTGTCACAATGAAAAATCGTAGAAATATCTCGAAATTTATCCTTCTCCCGCTCTTATTCATCACCTTCTCTGCGGCGATCAGTGTCTTTCTAAATTTCATCTTCCCGAGTCCTCTCAATATTCCGAGAAAAGAACTCCTGGCCCTTTTCCTTCTAAAATCTATGATTCTCACCGTTGTCTATCTCCCCATTCTCTTTTGTTTTAATAAAGGAACGGGACTCATCAGAAAAACATATGAGAAATGTGTTGAGGCCGTCGCAATGGGTGAATTTTTAAAGAGAAAAGTTCCCCCCACTGCTATTCAAGAGTAAAGAGGAAGCGGATGAAAAGAATTCTTCATTTGATCGAAGATCTGGGAAGGGGGGGCGCCGAAAGACGTCTCCTCTTAGACTTAACCTATATGGACCGCGCGGCCTTTCAGCACCTTGTATGCACTCTTTATGCCCAAGATGACCTTAAGGGGGAAGTCGCCTCACTTAAAATTCCGATTCTTTGGCTCGGTATGAAGAATTTCTCCGAATGGCCCAAAGGGATGGTCCGGCTTTTTCAGGTGGTAAAAAAATATCAAGTAGACCTTATTCATACCCAACTTTTTGGAGCGGATGTCATGGGCCGAGTGGTAGGGCGTCTTTCAAGAGTTCCTGTCGTGAGCACCATTCAGGCCTCTGTTTACGAGTCTGGGATCCCCTCTTTCAGGTCTCCGGCGCGGCGGTGGCTCGATGAATGGACAGGACGGCTCTGCAATCATAAATTTATTGCGGTTTCTCATTTTGTAAAGCAGTCGGTCCAACAACGATTGAAGTATGACGCAAGGAAAATCGTTGTCATCCCGAATAGCGTCGACCTCGATCATTTTTATCCCAATGGAAACAAAATGGAATTACGCCGTCAGTTGGGTTGGAGTCATGAAGATATCCTCCTGATCTGCGTCGGGAAATTGAACCCTCCCAAGGGCCAACATTACCTCATTCAGGCATTGCCGGCGGTGATACGAAATTATCCACGCGTGAAATTGCTCATGATAGGAAAGGGTCCCAGTGAAAAAGAATTGATCTCTCTTGCCGAGCAGTTGGGCCTGAGAGACAAGGTTTTTTTCATGGGTGTTCGAAATGATGTGAAAGAACTTTTGGAACTGAGCGACTTCTTTGTATTTCCGAGCTTAAGCGAGGGGATGCCGGTGGCGCTTTTGGAAGCGATGGCCATGAAGAAACCTTGCGTTGCGTCAGATATCCCCCCCACTCGTGAGGTGATTGAGGATAAAAAGACAGGGCTCCTCGTTGCCCCTAGAAGTTCTGAGGCGATTGCCGAGGCGGTCTTGGAACTCCTCCATGTTCCAGAAAGGGCGGAAGTGTTAGCGTCTCGGGGGAGGGATTTTGTGGTAGAGAAATTTAACGCGAAAAGAAGCGCTCAATTACTCGAAACCCTCTATCAAGACTTATTGGAGGAAAGATAAAATCGATCTATTTATCATGCTGACGCAGGTTATTCTTATGGCGGTGTTCATCCTGATAGTGCTATGGCTATTTAGAAAAAGACTAAATGGTCTTATTAAATTATCCATAATCTTAATCATTGGGATGCTGGTCAGGGCCTTTATTGCATACCATTTTTATGGCACGGGGGATGTGCAGGACTTCGAGAAGATAATGATTCATACTGTGGCAGACAAGAATTTTTACGCGGCGGGACTGTATAACTATCCGCCTCTCATGCCTTGGTTATGGGATCTATTATGGATGATAAATCCATGGGAGGTAAAGCCCATTTTTTTAATAAAGACTTTTACCTCGTTTTCTGATCTATTCACAGCACTTCTAATCTTTTATGTCTGCAGAAAAAAAATGAACCTCACTTCGGACAGGGCTCTCTTACATACGTCGTTATTTTTTCTTAATCCTATTTCAATCATGATTACCTCGTATCATGGGCAGATAGACAGTTTCTGCATCTTATTCCTAATGCTGGCGTGGGTTTTCTTTGTATTCACAAAGGGGACCGGGTGCACCCTCTATTCAGCGCTTGCATTGAGCATTTCCATCGCCTTTAAGCACGTGACGATCCTATTGATGCCGGTTTTTCTTATATTTTTAAAAGATCTCAAAAAAAGGGTGGTCTTTTTAGTTTTCTCTTGCCTTCCCCCTACCCTTATGCTTTTGCCCTACTTTTTAGAATCCCCAGAGGTTGTTATTGAAAGGCTCATAGGACGTCACTCTGCCATTATGAATTGGGGATATACACAGCTTGTAAAGATGATTCTGAGCTTTATTGGAAGAGGTGATCTCATCGAGGTGACAAGGGCATTTTTTGGCTCCGTAGGTCAATACATCTTGCTGGTGGTATTGTTGTTAGAATGGCTGTTTGTTATCAAAAAAGTAGATGTTTTAAAGGCAATTCTCATTGTTTTTCTAACCTTTTACTCCGTAACAGCCGGTTTTGGCTGGCAGTATCTTGCATGGATTCTTCCGTTCTGGGCAGTTAGGCCAAGTAGGCTTTTCATTCTTTTTACTTCTATTGGAACCCTCTACTTATTCATGGCGTATCTTCATTATTATTCTGCATTCGATTTATTATATCCCTATCATTTTGTGGCACAGTTTTTCTGGATGTTCGTGGTTTTTATTACCCTAAGAACGCTGAAAGAGGCAAAGATCTCATGAGAATTGAATTTCTCGAGTGGCTCAGGTGCCCTGAATGCAAAGGGCCTCTTGAGGCGGTTGCCGATGCCTTGGAGCGAGACTGCATTAAAAAGGGAACTCTGATCTGTCATTGTAAAAAAGAGTATCCCATTGAAAACCATATCCCCCGTTTTGTAGAATCGGAGGCCTATACGGAAAGTTTCGGTTTTGAGTGGAAGGTCTATTCGAAGACACAGCTGGACAGTGCGAATCGAAATGGCGTCTCTGAGAAGATGTTTCGTGCGCGCATCGATTTTCCGCTGGATCAACTCAAGGATCAGTTGGTCTTGGATGCAGGTTGCGGCATGGGGCGATACGCGGAAGTAGTGACACGGTACGGAGGCGTCATTATTGGAATAGATCGGAGTAAGGCGATCGATGTCGCATTTGAGAATATTGGGAGGCGAGAAAATGTCCATTTAATCCAGGCCGATCTCTTTCACCTTCCCTTTGAAAAAGAGATTTTCGATTTTATATATAGTTACGGCGTTTTACATCACACCCCTGATGCAGAAAAGGCTTTTGAACAACTCCCGCCTCTTTTAAAAAGAGATGGAAAACTTTCTATTTTCGTCTATGATAATTACAACAAAGCGATCGTCTATTCTTCCAATTTTTGGCGTCAGCTGACCACTCGACTCCCTCGCCGTTTGCTGTATTATCTGTGCGCCCTCTCGATCCCTCTTTACTACCTTTACCGCCTTCCTTTTATTGGACGGATCCTGAAAGGGATTTTGGTCATCTCTATGGAAAAGCACTGGCGATGGCGCTGGCTCGATACCTTCGATTGGTATTCTCCCAAGCACCAATCAAAACATACCCACGCCGAAGTCTCCCGCTGGTTTGAAAAGGGCGGCCTCCGTGACATCAAAATTTTTGAGGGAGAAGTGACCTTGATGGGAACCAAGGGATAACAAAAAGGGAAGAACGCTTTCAAGATGTGCGGGATATGTGGGAAAGTAGATTTTGAAAATCCTCAAATCGAAGAAGCCCTTCTTCGGAGAATGTGCCGAACTCTCGTTCACCGGGGCCCGGATGACGAGGGAATTTATCTTTCCAAGCATGTGGGGCTCGGACACCGGCGGCTGTCGATTATTGATTTAAAAAGCGGCCATCAGCCGATGTCGAACGAGGACGGGACGCTCTGGATTGTTTTTAATGGTGAAATTTATAATTTCCCGGAACTTCGGGACCGCCTCATCGCCCAGGGTCATCCCTTTAAAACCCGAAGCGATACCGAAACGATCCTTCATCTTTATGAAGAAAAAGGCGTCGATTGCGTTTCAGATTTGAGGGGAATGTTTGCGTTTGCCATCTGGGATGCGCCCCGGCAGAGGCTTTTTTTGGCGAGGGACCGCGTCGGCAAAAAGCCTCTTTATTATTATTTTGATGGGAAACGGTTCCTTTTCGGTTCAGAAATTAAAGCGATTCTGGAGGATGACATTGTCCCTCGCGAAGTGGATATGAGGACGATGCATCATTACCTCACCTTTGGGTACAGTCCGTCGCCATCCACAATGTTCAAAGGGATTCATAAACTGCCCCCCGCCCATTATTTAGTGTTGGAGAAAAACACTGTCTGCACAAAGGCCTATTGGACTCTTGAATATGAGGAGAAGTGGAAAGGCTCTCCAAAGGAGATGGAGGAGCGTCTTTTGGAAAAACTGAAGGAAGCGGTACGGATCCGTCTGATCAGCGAGGTTCCCCTCGGCGCTTTTTTGAGCGGCGGTCTCGACTCCTCGACCGTTGTGGCACTGATGAGCGAAATTTGCAAGACCCCTGTTAAGACATTCACCATCGGGTTTGAGGAGCAGGACTACAGTGAAATTCAGTACGCCCGGCGCGTGGCGGAACATCTCCAGACGGAACATCATGAATTTATTGTAAAGCCGGATGCCATGGAGGTATTGCCGAAACTCATCTGGCATTACAATGAACCCTTTGGGGATTCCTCATGCATTCCGACCTATTACCTTGCAAAGTTAGCCAGGGAGCATGTCACCGTGGCTTTAAATGGGGATGGAGGGGACGAGTCATTCGCAGGATATGACCGCTACAAGGCGGGTAGAGCCTCCCTTTGGTTGGGGCAGGTTCCTAAGCCGCTTCTTCGGGCCGGCTCGCGTTTGGCAGGACGGCTTGACCTTTCCTCCGCGAACGGGCGACGGGGTCGCTATGCCAAGGCCAAAAATTATCTCGAAACCCTCTCTCGTTATCCGTCTCTTTGGGAACGCTATGCCCGTTGGATCAATTATTTTGAAGAAGATGAGAAGGAAACATTGTATGATGCGGATTTCAAGCAGGAGATCAAATCGATTCATTCCTCAGAATTATTTCGAGACCGGATGCGTTTTGGGGAAACTTTAGGAACGGTGGATCAGCTCATGCGGCTGGATGTGGCCACCTATCTTCCTGAAGATCTATTGATCAAGATGGACGTTGCAACCATGGCGCATTCCCTGGAGGCACGATCTCCTTTTCTGGACCACGAGGTGATGGAATTTGCGGCAAGGCTTCCAGAGTCTTTAAAACTCAACGGCTGGACCAGCAAATATCTCTTGAGAAAGATTGCCTCAAGGCTTTTACCGAAGGAGATTCTTTCTCGTCCCAAAATGGGCTTTGGCGTTCCTATTGGAAGGTGGTTTCAGAACGAATTGAAGGAGTATCTCTATGAAGTGCTGCTGGACCCTCAGGCCCTTCGGAGGGGGTATTTCAAGAAGGAGAGTTTAGTGCATCTTCTGGAAGAACATACTCAAAAGCGGAAAGATCATGCGTTTAAACTTTGGGCGCTCCTGAACCTAGAGTTGTGGCATCGGATGTTTATTGACCAGCAACCTGTTTCAACACTTGTAGGCGAGGGACGATGAAACTCAGCATCGTGATCCCTGTTTATAATGAAAAAGCAACCATCCAAAGGATTCTTGAGAAAGTGGAGTATGTGGATGTGGGGATTGAGAAAGAAATTATCATTGTGGATGATGGTTCAACGGATGGCACACGCGAGCTTTTGAACCAGCTCTCCCAACACAACCGCGTGAAGCTAATTCAGCATCCTAAAAATTTGGGAAAAGGCGCGGCGCTCCGAACAGGTTTTTCCCAGGCAACAGGAGACATCCTCATCACCCAGGATGCCGATCTGGAATATGATCCTCAGGAATACCGCACCCTCCTTGGGCCTATCCTTGAGGGCGTGGCTGACGTGGTGTATGGGTCGAGACTTTCGGGCGGAAGGCCGCAGCGGGTCTACCTTTTCTGGCACAAAGTCGGAAATGATTTTCTCACCTTCCTCACAAATCTTCTGTACAACACCACCCTCACGGATATGGAGACGGGATATAAGGTTTTCAAAAAGGAAGTGATTCAGAAAATCAGATTACGTTGTAACGGCTTTTCAATCGAACCCGAAATCACAGCCAAAATTTTCAAGCAGAAAGCCCGTGTGTATGAAATTCCTATTTCATATTACGGCCGTTCATACGCAGAAGGGAAAAAAATTACCTGGCGGCAGGGCATCAGTGCTCTTTTTGCGCTGATTTGGTTCCGCTTTTTTGATTAAATTGGATTCCTGAAAGTCAAAACCGAATGAAGTCGATTCCGTTTGTCATTTTGATTTTGGCCATGTGTCCGAGGATCATTCTTGCTTTCACGTCAACAGAAAGCCCTCGGTATGATGCCAAAGGGTATGATGAGTTTGCACTTTCAATTGCTCAAGGAAAGGGTTTTTCGGTCGGTGGAAAACCCACTTCGGTCAGGCCTCCGTTCTATCCTTTTTTCTTAGCAGGGATTTACTCCTTATTTGGGCATGAGTATCGTGCGGTAAGAATCGTTCAGGCCTGTTTGGGAGCTTTGACCTGCCTCATGGTCTTCTGGATCGCCAGGATTCTTTTCACAGAGGCGGTGGCTATCCTTTCCGGTATCCTTGCGGGTGTTTATCCGGTTCTCATTAAGAGTTCGGAGCATCTTCTTACAGAATGTCTTTTTACGTTTCTCCTTGCGTTAGCGGTGCTTTGTATCATCGTTGGAGAAGGAAAACGGTCTATTTGCAATGCGGCTTTATTCGGCTTTGTTTTAGGCATTGCAACGCTCACCAGGCCGTTTCTTTTGGCGTTTCCTTTGTGCTTAGCGCTTCTTTGGTTCGGAGGGATCGGATGGGAAAAGAGTACGCTCTCATTCCGCATGAAACGTATTCTTGTGGTCGTGGGAGTTTTTTTGCTTACCCTTTTACCCTGGACCATAAGAAATTGGTACGTCCATAAGGCATGGGTTGTTGTGTCCACGGATGGCGGAAGGGCTTTCTATGCATCCTATCGACCGCCGGAAGGAAAGCTTTTTGGATTCAATCCGGTGGACGAAGTGGATCAACAGGCACGGAGAATGTCTTCAGAAGTAGAACGTAATCGTTTTTTTTATCAGGAGGCATTTCGATTTATCCAAAACCGTCCCCAGGAACTTCCCAGGCTCTTATTCCTTAAATTTTTATTCTTCTGGTGCCCTTTTGACTGGGAGCTCATAGGGGGCGGTGTCTATAACGCCATGTATGGATTTATCATCCTCTTTGCCATCGCAGCGATCTTAAAATGCGTCAAGATAAAAAAGGTCATGACGGTATTGGCATTCATTTTCTACTTTCAGCTCATGGCTTTTATTTTCTATGGGTCTCCGAGATTCCGTATGCCGATCGAGCCTTTCTTGATTATCTTTGCTGCCAGTGGACTCGTTGGTTTCTTTGAGCGGCATCCAAACAAGGCGGTTACAACGATTGTGATTGTGAGTTACTTTTTCATACACACCTTTCTCTTCGTCTACTCGGATGCTTTCAAAGCTTTTTCTGCTCACCTTTTGGGCCGTGTGGGGGTATGGTAATGATGCAACCTGCCATCTCTGCGTGGAAAAGATCTTTGAGGATTTGTAGCCAGGTGCTCTTGTTAGGTCTTGTTGTGATAGGTGTTGCTTTATGTCCACGAGAATATCTTTTCCCGCTTGGAATTCTTTTTGGAGGCATTCTATTGGGGATGCTACTCATTTCAATATTGGCATCCCGAGATTTTTCATATCTTTTTTCTGTCTTTTTAGGCGCTTTTATGGCACGTGTTTTTCTGTCAATCGTCTTGTACGTAGGATGTCTTTCTTCTAACGCCAAAGCGATTACGGTGAGAAACGGCTTCTTTATCGGGGACGGCTATTCTTACAGTTATAACGGCGCTTGGATTGCACGTGAGCGGGAAAGGGGACGTGAACCCAATCGAGAAAATATTCAAGATATCTCAATGAGTAAAACCGTGGGTCAATTTGACTATTGGAATGCGGCGGTCTACGCCCTTTCGGGGGAGAGCCCTTTTTCGATGTTTTTTTTGAATGCCTTGGCGGGGAGTAGCGCGGTCATCTTCATTTACTTAATTGCCCTTTTACTTTGGAATCGTAACGCCGCAAGGGGGGCGGCCTTCTTGTGCGGATTTTGGCCGTCTCATATCCTGTGGGGTTCTCAAAATTTGAAAGAACCTTTCACTATTTTGTTCGTCTGTCTTTTCTTCTGGGCATTCCTCCATCTCTTGGCCAATTTTCGTTTTCATCTACTCGGGATCTGTATTCTTTCATTGGTGGGGGCGTTTTTGATTAGGGCACCCCTTGGGGCAATATTGTTTCTTTCTTTTTTCCTTAGTCTTCTCTTTTCTTCTCCAAAGGCACAAGGTTTTGTCATTCTTCTCATCCTATCGGTTTTTCTTTTTTCTCAGGCACTGGGTTTTGGAATGTCGAAAGGGAGTTGGTCATTCGTAAAACATGCTTCCTATAACGTTCTCTCTTCCAGCATTGAGGAGACGAACATTTCCAAAGTTGTTGAAAATATCAGTGATTTGAGAAAAGTTCGTACGGAAAAAGCACGTACAGCATTTCTAAGTAAGGTGGATTTTAAAAGTGGCTGGGGGTTGTTACTTTTTCTTCCCCTCGGTCTGTTTTACGTCTTCTTTGCTCCTTTTCCGTGGCAGGCCAGCGGTCCCATACAGCTATTTGGGGCGCTTGAAAGTCTGATTTGGTATTTCCTCTTTCTTTCAGCGGCAAGGGGTTTCATCGTCCTCTTGAAAAAACGAACGGTGGGGCTAAACAGCCTCGCGATATTTATCCTCTTCATGGCTATTGCTTTTGGGCTGATTGAAGGAAATGCAGGGACGCTCTTTAGACACAGATGTCCTCTGTGGGTGTTACTTTTTGTTTTTGTCGCCGTGGGCTTCGACATCAAGAAAAAAATCCATAACATTAAAAAGCAGACACTGAACCGATGAGCATTCTCTATATTACCTACATGGGACTTAGCGAACCGCTTCTTTATTCCCAGGGACTGGCCTATTTAGAAGGACTTTCACAAAAAGGTTTCAAGATCACCATCCTTTCCTTTGAGAAAAAGGAGGCGTTTGACAATAAGGGTGAAGCCATTTCAAAGATGAGGGCCCGCCTTGAAGCGCAGGGGATTCGCTGGAAGATTTTGCGATACCATAAACGCCCTTATTTCTTTTCCACTTTTTTTGATATCACAAGAGGAACTTTATATGCACTCTACCTCAAAAGTCGTGGAGACCTCGACCTGATTCACGCGCGCGGCACCGTCCCTGCCGTCATCGCCTATCTTCTGCATCATTTTTGTGGGATGAAGTTTCTTTTCGATGTGCGCGGTCTCATGGCGGAGGAGTATGTGGATGGAGGGATGTGGAAGCGCGGAGGTTTGCTTTACCGGATGGCTTCCCATGGGGAGCGGCTCTTTTTGCGACGATCCGATGGTGCTATTTTCCTGTCTCACCGTATTGTCGGTATCTTGCAGAATAGCCAGCCCAAACTCTATAGGGATCATAGAGCCATTCAGGTCATTCCGAGCTGTGTGGATCTTTCCCGTTTTTCTATTCCCAAAGAGAAAGACGTTGAACTCCAAAAAAAATTCGGATTACAAAATCGTTTTGTCTTCATTTATATCGGTTCCCTAGGAACGTGGTATTTATTAGACGAAATGCTCGATTTTTTCAAAGAAGCGACAACGGTGATCCCAAATGCCTTTTTTTTGATTCTTACTCAAAGCAGGGTTGAATCTTTTTCAGATCGACTCAAGGAGAGGGATATTCGGCAAGGTGATGCGGTGGTTTCTTTTTGCCTTCCCCGGGAAATTCCCAGACATCTTTCTTTGGCGGACGCGGGGCTCTTTTTTATACGGCCCTGCTTTTCCAAGCTTTCTTCCTGTCCGACGAAGTTTGGAGAATATTTGGCATCCGGTCTCCCCGTTGTCATCAATGCTTCTATTGGTGATACGGATACCGTGGTCGAAAAAGAAGGAATCGGAGTCGTTTTGAAAGAGTTTCATCGACAAGAATATCGCCAAGCCGCTTTGAGATTGACCGGCCTGATCAAAGAAGAGGGTGTCCGGTTAAGACAGAGATGTCGTGAGGTTGCTGAAAAACATTTCTCGCTTCAAATGGGGATTGACCGCTATGGCGTTCTCTACCAAGCCTTATTAAGGAAGGACAAGGGGAATTGATGAAAGTCCTTTTTGTAGTGCCTTACCCTGAAGCCTCAGCACCCAGCCAGAGGCTTAAATTCGAGCAATATTTTCCTTATTTTAGAGAACAGGGTGTGGCGTGTGTGGTGCGTCCTTTTATGTCAGAAACGTTGTACAAAATTATCTACCAGAAAGGCTGCTATGGAAAGAAGACGATAGAGACCCTCCTAGGATTATTAAGGCGAATAGGGACATTGCATGAAGCGCGGCATGTCGATCTCATTTATCTTCACTTGGAGGCTATTCCTTTTGGCCCCCCCCTCTTGGAGTACCTTTATCAACATTGGTTGAAAAAGCCTATCCTCTTGGATATGGATGATTTTATCAACCTTCCTCATTCAAGTGCCGCAAATCCCATTGTCAAATTCTTGCGGTATCCCAAAAAAATAGAACAGGTCATCCGTTTAAGCAACCATGTCATCGTTGTCACTCCTTTTTTGGCCGATTATGTGCGTCCTTTTAACCCCCACGTTTCTGTTATTCCTCCCACGATTAATACGGACCTCTATCAATCAAAATGGAGCAGGGCAAATGGGACGCAACCTGTTTGTATCGGTTGGAGCGGCAGTTATACAACAGCTCCTTATCTCAAATTGCTCCATCACGTCTTACTTACATTGCAAAAGAAATATGTTCTTCGCATCAAGGTTGTAGGAGCCCCACCCCATTTTTCGCTGCCAGGAGTTAACCTGGAATTGATTCCTTGGAGACGCGAATCGGAAGTCTTCCATCTTCAAGAAATGGATATCGGCCTCTATCCGTTACCTAACGATCCTTGGATTCGTGGGAAGGGAGGGTTAAAGGCACTCCAGTACATGGGTGTTGGTGTTCCTCCTGTTTGTTCATCGGTTGGTGTGAATCCACAAATTATTCAGGATGGTGAAAATGGTTTTCTAGCTAGAGATGACGAGGAATGGGTTGGTAAAATTTCACGCCTCATTGAGGATGAGGGGTTACGAAGACAAATGGGGGAGAGGGCACGGGAGGATGTCGAACGGCTATACTCTGTGCGGCACTTTGCTCCTGAGTATCTCCGTATCTTGAAGAGCGTCTGTTCCATAAAATAAAAAGGGCGTAAGATGGGGAACAAAAAAATCTTGGAGACGAACGACCGTGTAACCATCTATGCGTTAGAGTTGGAGCGGATTTTCAAAACCCATAAAGACCCCTACCGATCCCATGAAATGAGCCGGAAGGTGTTACAGGAAATGTCCGAAGATCCTGCCTTTCTCCCACATCTTATCCGCAAACATTTGGCCAATCCGGAAAACTATAATCGGCCTCATTTTCCATTGCCAGGAATGACCCTTGCCGAGACTCCCTATTTTACCTGTTATGCGCATTTTTGGTTTGGCAACATGCCTCAGCGGGAGCAAGGCCGATCGGTTACTTGCGTCCATCATCATGGTGCTCTCCTTTTGACCACAATTGCCCTCTATGGTCCAGGATGTGAAGTCTGGCTTTTCTCCCGACCCCGTGAAACAGCGGAAGGGGGTATCTTCAATATGGAACATATTGTTCAACACCAGAATTCGGTCAGGAGCTTTACCTTTGTGGATACCGGACAGCCTCACCTTATTTTTCCACCGGAGTCTCTGTCGATTACCGTTGCTCTTTGGAGCCGGCATACCCGAGCCCCTTTTCTGAACGCCCTCAAAACCCATCCCCTGATCAGGGAGAATAAACAAACGTTCCTCAAGATATCGCACCTGTTTCGACTGAGCGACACCCTTCAGATCAATGAGGTGATCAACTTCGATTTTGTCCCCCTGGAACTGGGCTTCCAGGCGGTTCCCCAGCGTCTTCAGTATCCCTACGCTTCTAACGAAGATTACCTTGTCAATCTTTTTCATATCGTGGAAGAGACAGAGAATCAAGATCAGGTTTCTGTAATCTTGGAGTTACTCGAAAAGAAGGAGGACGCCTTCAAGAGTCGGTCTCTCATCCAGTCGTTGGCCCGGCGGTTGGAGAAAGGTGACAAGATTCCTGCACGAGTTTCAGAATGCCATCGTTTCGTTCAAGGCCTAAATGTTACCAAGGCAGAAGTACGGCGCGCACTCGGCGTCGAAATCGCAGAAGCGAGGAGTGAAACAGAAGTTCCCAAATGAAATCCACGATACGCAGTTTTCTCAAACCTATTTTTTTCTCACTCCTCAATGAACGGTCCTACATGTTCTTGCAGGCACTGAGCAAGACGCGCGATATCTTAAGCGGTGTCGACGATGAGAAGGAAATATCATTAATTCCCCTCCTCGTCCATGAAGGGGAAACGGTCATTGATATGGGGGCCAATTATGCCCTCTACACCTACCACGCCTCGAAGAGGGTGGGGGAAAAGGGGCACGTCTATGCTTTTGAGCCTATTCCATTTACTTATGAAGTATGTCGCAAGATTGCGAGGCGTTTGCAATTAAAAAACGTCCACCTCTATCAAAAAGGGTGTAGCAACACGAATGGTAAAGTTGCCTTCACTGTTCCCATACAAAATTTCGGAGCTGTCAGTGCAGGCCAATCGCACCTTGCGATACGTAACAATGAAAGGCCCGGCAAGGAACAGCACTTTAAATTTTCAAAATGGAAGACCCTTCATTCTGATGTCGTAAGACTTGACGAATTTCTGCCGGGGGTGCAAGACGTTTCATTGATCAAGGCCGACATCGAGGGGGCGGAGTATTACGCCTTGCAAGGAGCAGAAAAAATGATTACTCGATATCACCCCAGTATACTCTGTGAAATCAATCCTTTCTTCCTGGACGGCTTTGGCATCAAACGGACAGACCTCATCTCATTTTTTCTCGACAAAGGATACGGTTTCTATTTCTTTCGTGCCGTGGGAGAAACGGGACTTGAGGAGGTTGCTGCAGCGGATGTTGTAGAAAATAATTATCTTTTCATACATCCTGAACGATTGCCTCGTGTCGCGCATCTTCTACGCCCTAAGGTTGTGCGAGGCTCAGCAGTATGATCAAAAACGAAAATATCATTTGTGTTTCGTCCATCGATTGGGATTTTAACTGGCAGGGCCACCAAGAAATTATGGCCAGTTTCGCGAAAAATGGCAATCGCGTCCTCTATATCGAAAATATGGGTATCCGGGTACCTCACTTGAAAGATATACCCCGTCTCTGGAGGCGGATTGCCAATTGGCGGAAAGGAATACGAGGAATTCGAAAAGTCAGAGAAAATCTCTACGTTTTTTCACCCATCGTGCTTCCTTTTCCCTTCTCAAGGATTGCCGGCACCATTAACCGATGGATCTTGCTTTCCCAATTAAGACGATGGACGCATGTGATGTCTTTCGACAATCCCATTATTTGGACTTTTCTGCCTACGGAAACTGTGGTGAATTTGATTGAGCATCTTGACAAAAAACTTGTCGTTTATTACTGCATCGCCGACTTCGAAAAATTGGTCGCTCGGCCGCATAAAATCCGAAGGACGGAGCAAAGACTCTTAAAACGATCTGACATCGTTTTTGCTCAGGGAGAAAAGCTGAAACAGCACTGTGAACGTTACCATTCGCCAGTCTATACCTTTTCATTTGGTGTAGATCCTGAAATTTTTCTAAGCGCAGAGAATGTTTCTGTTGTTCCTGGTGACCTTCTGCCTCTCAGACGACCGATTGTCGGTTATTGTGGAGGGCTCCACCGGCATGTAGATTACCGGCTGGTGAGAGAGATGGCTGTGAGGCATCCAGACTGGTCGCTTGTTTTTGTAGGACCCATACAAACCGATATCTCAATGATCCGTGGGTTGAAAAATGTTTTTTTCCTGGGAGAGAAAGCACATTCAGAACTTCCGCATTACATTAAAAATTTTGATGTCTGCCTTGTGCCTTATCTTCTCTCCGAATACACGTCAACGGTCTATCCAACAAAAATGAACGAATATCTTATTCTCGGGAAACCGGTCGTTTCCACAAACCTGCCAGAAATTCGTAACTTCAATGCCCGTTTTGATGATGTCATCCAGGTAGGAAAAAATGATGATGAGATCGAACGCTTTATACTGAATTCAATGAGTGAAGATAATGGTATGAGAAGAAACATGCGGAAAGAGATTGCATTGAGGCATAGCTGGAAAAGGCGCATTGAAGAGATGTCCCCGATTTTAGAGTTAGAGCTCTATCGCAGGAGCCGCGCCACGGAGGAACTGTGGCGGGAGTCACTTATTAATTTTTTGAGGTCTTCTCGGAGGATCTTCTTCCAATGGACCTTTTCTTTGTCTCTTTTCTTAGCGCTTCTTTTCTACACCCCGTTCCTTTGGTTTGTTGCCGGACCCCTTAAGATTTCCGATGCGCCACACAAGGCGGATGCAATCGTTGTATTGGGAGGAGGCGTGGGAGAAGAAGGAACTCCTGGCAAAAGTACTCTCGAACGCACCCGGTATGCCACGGAACTTTACAACGACGGATGGGCTCCTGCCGTGATCTTCTCATCGGGTTATATCTATTCTTACCAGGAAACGGATGACATGAAATTGATTGCAATGTCAAGTGGTGTTCCTCAAAGAGCGATTCTTACCGAGGAGGCGTCCGCAAGTACGTATGATAATGTTCGGTATGTCAAGGCCATTTTAGATGAAAAAGGATGGCATTCCATTCTTTTGGTCAGTGCTCCCTATCATATGCGTCGGGTTTCTCTTGTTTTCCAGAAGGTAGCGCCTGATATCGAGGTTCATTATCTTCCCCCTCAGAAAGACAGTTTTTATGAAAGGAAACAGCGTATCCAATTCAGTCAAATGCGTGCGTTATTTCATGAGGTATTAGGAATTCTTTACTATGGGTGGAAAGGGTATGTGTAAGATGACGAGTGGCTCTCTAGTTCAAAAGAAGCGATTCTCATGGGTTGCTTTGGCCATCTGTATCACCCTATTGGGCCAGGTGTTGTACGTTTGGTTCCTTCAACCGCAGCCCGAGGTGTGGGGATATGAAACAGAATCGCAAAATTTCCTGCATGGAAAGGGAATAACGATGCGCTATCTTGGAACAGAATACCGGGCACTTTTCCATCCCTTTTATCCTTTGCTGTGCATCAGCCTGTATCGGCTTTTCGGTCAGTCTCACTTCGTCATCACCGTTGCACAGATTATGGCGTTCGGATGCCTTGCCTCTCTTATTTTTTGGATCGGAAAGGAAGTATTCTCAGAAGAAGTTGGAAGTCTTGTGACCCTTCTTGTCTGCCTGCATCCAGGTCTTTTCATTTATACGACGCGGAAGCTCCACCCTCTTGTCTTCGATGCCTTTTTGTTTTTGCTTTTTCTCCTGTTTTCATTGAAATGCCGAAAGAAAATGAACCTTAGCAGGGCTGTGCTGGGAGGGTTCATTCTTGGAGTCACGCTTCTTTCGCGGTCAACGATTTTACTTTTTGCTGTCTTGACAAGTATCTGGTTTTTTAAGCGATGGGATTTCCATTGGAGGAAAAAAGTTCTTTTTTTGGTCACCTTCGTTCTTGCAGCCATTTTAGTTATGACGCCCTGGTGGATACGCAATTTTATCGCTTTAGGACGCTGGATCCCTTTGACCACAACCTTTGGACTTCAACTATGGATTGGAAATAATCCTAATGCCACGGGGACTCCTCTGACCCCTTCTGGGAAGGCGGTCTTGTTTCAAGACAAGGAATTTCTTGAAAGAATTCATCAATTGAATGAATTAGGTCAGGCACAGTTATTTCGGGAAGAGGCGTGGAGGTATATCCAGGAACATCCTCTCCGCACCTTCCAACTTTTTCTAAAAAAGATTTACTACTTTTGGTGGTTTTCTCCTCAATCGGGCCTCTGGTATCCTCCTCACTGGTATTTGTTCTACAGGCTCTGGTATTGGATTATTGTTTCTCTGGCAGTATTAGGAATGGGATTCGGATTGAAAAGAGCTGTTCTTCCAGAGCAGAGAGAAAAGATTTTTCTTCTCATGCTATTTCTACTTTCGATTTCACTCTTTCAAAGCATCTTTTTTGTGGAAGGACGGCATCGGTTGGCTATAGAACCGATCCTTTTAATCTTTTCAGCCGAGGGGATGCGGCTTGTGTGGATGAAGATAAAAAAACGAGGAATGACACCCCTCTCATGAAAGTCATGCGTATTATTACTCGTTTGAATATCGGAGGACCAGCCATTCATGCTGCCCTTCTGCAGGAAGGTCTTGAGCAAGAAGGAGTTCAAACGGTCCTCGTAACCGGGAAGGTAGGCAAGGAGGAGGGAGATATGTCTTATCTTCTCACAGGGCGCGAAAAAACACCTCTCATTCTTCCTGAGCTGAGGAGGGAAATCCATCCTTTATACGATATCGTTTGTCTCTGGAAACTTTTTCAGATCATGCGGCGTGAACGCCCCGACATCGTGCATACGCATATGGCGAAAGCGGGAACGCTGGGCCGTCTGGCTGCGACATTTGCCGGCGTGCCTATCCGCATTCACACGTTTCACGGCCATGTCTTTCAGGGATATTTCCGTTCCTTCACGACGCAATGGTTTCTCGCGATTGAGCGGTTTCTTGCGAAACGCTCTGATTGTCTGGTGGCGGTCAGTGACCATGTCCGGCAGGAGATTTGCCATCAGTACCGTCTCGATTCTGGGGAAAGGGTGCGCGTGATTCCGATCGGTCTTGATTTGACGCCTTTTCTTCAATTGAACGGGAAAAATGGTCTCCTTCGAAAGGAATTGGGATTGTCCTCCGAAGTGCAGCTCATTGGAATTGTAGGGCGTCTGGTCCCGATTAAAAATCATGCTTTTTTCCTTCGGGCGGCAGAGGCATTGATTCAAAAGAATAAAAATCTTCATTACATCATCGTCGGGGGAGGAGAGGAGGAATCCACACTGAGACGCTTGGTCAAAGAAAAGGGACTTTCCCGCTTTGTCACTTTTTTGGGTTGGCGAAAAGATCTTCCTACCGTCTATTCTGATTTGGACGTTGTGGTTCTGACCTCGCTGAACGAAGGGACGCCGGTTTCTCTAATTGAGGCCATGGCTTCCGGGAAAGCGGTCGTGGCGACGCGGGTAGGGGGGGTTCCTGATGTCGTTCAAGATGGGATGACGGGGTATACCGTTCCGGTGGGGGACCTTCCGTCTTTTACTGAAAAAGTCGAACATCTTTTGAGCAACCCTGTTCTGCGGGAGAGAATGGGTGAAGCCGGACGGAAATGGGTCACTGATCATTTTTCGAAACAAAAGCTTCTACAAAACATCCGGAAACTTTACGAAGAACTTTTGGAACACAAGAGAGAAAGGATCAAAAGATGAAGATTCTTGTCACAGGAGGCGCGGGATTCATCGGCTCCCATCTTTCAGAGGCGCTTCTTGAAAGGGGAGAAGAGGTGTGGGTGATGGACAATCTCTCTACAGGACGGCTTGAGAATGTCGCAAAAATTGTGAACCACCCACGATTCCATCCCACCATCGATACCCTTATGAATGAAAGGGTGGTGGAACGTCTGATTTGCGAAGTGGATCAAATATACCATCTGGCAGCGGCGGTAGGGGTTCGGTTGATTATGGATAAACCGCTTGAGACGATTGAGACCAATGTGAAAGGCACCGAGATTGTTCTTCAGGTCGCGAATCACTACAAGAAAAAAGTGCTCCTCGCCTCAACCTCTGAAATCTACGGGAATCATGTGGAACACACCCTGAGCGAAAATGACAATCGGATCATGGGGCCCGTGGTGAAACGACGCTGGGCTTATGCCTCCTCCAAGACCCTTGATGAATTCTTGGCGCTTGCCTATTATTTGGAAAAAAAACTTCCTATCGTCATTGCAAGAATTTTCAATACCGTAGGGCCTCGTCAAGTGGGGCAGTATGGAATGGTGATTCCGAACTTTGTTCAGGCAGCCCTCCTAGGGAAACCGATTCGTGTTTATGGAGATGGAAAACAGTCAAGAAGTTTTAATCATGTCTCAGACACCGTGAGAGCCCTCATAGGCCTCATGAACGACCCCCGAGCGGAAGGAGAAGTTTTTAATGTGGGCAACGGCGAAGAGATCAGCATTGGTGATCTTGCAAAGAAAATAAAAGAAATGACGTCTTCTCCTTCACCGATCGAATATATCTCTTATGAAATTGCCTACGGCTCAGGATTTGAAGACATGAAGCGGCGGACGCCGAATATTGAGAAGATCCGGTCTCTCATCGGCTATAAACCCCAGATGGCATTGGAGGAGACACTTCAAAGTGTTATCGATTATTTCAAACAGTGATCCCTTGTTTCAGATCGGTCGAGGTTTCTTTTTGAGCCTCGTGATCTCTCTGAGTCTGACCCCGCTTTTGCGGCGACTCTCCTTGAAGATGAAATGTGTTTCAATTCCAAGGCAGGACCGCTGGCATTCTCAACCCGTTCCCTTATTTGGGGGACTTGCCATTTTCACCGCTTTTCTGATCTCTTGTCTATTACTCTTGAAAGGACTTCCTTCTTTGTGGATTCTTCTTTTAGGGGCTTTTCTTTCCGTTTCTCTAGGCGTTTTTGACGACTTGCGTCATATCAATCCTTCTTCCAAACTCATCGGACAAATTCTCATCGCCTGTTTTACGATCCGATTTGGACTGAAGTTTGTATCGACCGCCTCTTTTCTCATCAGTATCCCTCTCACCATTCTTTGGATTTCTGGAATGATGAACGCCGTCAACTTGTTAGATAATATGGACGGTCTTGCGGGCGGCATTGCGGTCATTTCCAGTTTCTTCCTCTGTCTGAACTCTCTATGGAACGGAGATCCTCAGACGGCGGTCTTGATGGCTGTGGTGGGGGGTGCTTCCCTCGGGTTCCTGTATTATAATTTTTGTCCAGCCAAAATCTTTATGGGTGACAGCGGCAGTATGCTGTTGGGGTATCTGCTTGCCGTGGGATCGATCTTTCAGAACCACCACAGTATCCCAAATCTTATGGTGACATTGGCCTTGCCGGTTCTTGTTCTTTCTGTGCCTGTCTTTGACACCACATTCGTCACCCTGATGCGGAAACTCCATCAACGTCCCATTTCTCACGGGGGGCGCGATCACGTCTCTCATCGTCTTGTCGCATTTGGCCTGTCTGAACGGAGGGCGGTATTGACGCTTTACGCCATGACCTCTTTTTTCGGAGGACTGTCACTTCTTTCCCAGTTAAATCCAGCGGTGATGATGGTGCTGATTGGTTTGTCTGGAATTGGTCTGTTTTCTTTCGGAAGGTTTTTGGGGGAGGTCAAAGTCTACACGGATGAAGAGAAGTTAAAGGAAAATGGGGAAAAGAAGGGATGGATCTTTTTGGACGGGATTCTCTATCATAAACGACGGATTGTAGAAGTTCTGGTGGACCTCACCATTATCTGCCTTTCGTATTTCTCAGCCGTTCTCTTGAGATTTGAAGGCGTCATTTCTCCCGAGAATCTCAGGCAGATTCGCGACTCCCTGCCGCTTTTGATCGGAATCAAGTTCCTGTCCTTTTTTTCCTTCGGTCTGTACCGGGGTGTCTGGCGTTATGTAAGTCTGAGTGAGCTCATTTCCATTTTCAAGGCGGTGGTTGTGGGGGAGGCAGGCTCTATCCTTGCGCTGGTCTTTGTGGCGAGGTTTGTCAGTTACTCCCGGTCCGTTTTTGTCATCGACGCTCTTCTTTCTCTGGTATTGGTCGGAGGATCGCGGGTCATTCTGGCTGTCTTCAGGGACTTTTTCATATCGATGAGCGAAAGGGGAAGACGTGTTTTAATCATGGGGGCAGGAGACGCAGGGGAGTTTGCCCTTCGGGAAATCCGGAACAATCACCGTCTGGATTATAAACCGATCGGTTTCATTGATGATGACGTGAAGAAAAAAGGATATCGCATTCACGGTGTTCCTGTCCTGGGGACGCGACATCAACTGATGGAAATCGCAAGGAAGGAAGGGGTTCAGGAAGTGCTGATCGCGATTCCATCTGTTTCCGATGAGCGGTTTGGAGATGTGTATGAGGCCTGCAAGCGACACAATATCTTATGTCACCGCATGTCTCCTGTCATTAACAACAATAATGGTAAGGGGGGTGCTGAGATGGAGGAAAGGAATGATTAGCGGGATAAGGGTCAAACAGCTCAAAGTCATTCCCGATGAGCGCGGGAAATTGATGGAAATCTTGAGAAGCGATGATGAAATCTTTCAGAAATTCGGTCAGGTTTACATGACAACGGCCTATCCCGGTATCGTCAAGGGATGGCATTACCACAAGGTTCAATATGACCATTTCACCTGTGTGGGGGGAATGATGAAACTTGTTCTTTACGATGCACGCAAAGCCTCCCCCACTTATCAGGAGATTAATGAATTTTTTGTCGGGCTCTCCGATCCGTCGGTGGTCCAGATTCCCCCTTTGGTGTATCACGGTTTTCAAGCAGTGGGTAACCAGGAGGTCATTGTCATTAACATTCCTACAGAGTGTTATCACCATGAAAAGCCGGACGAATTTCGTATCCCTGCGGATTCTAAAGAAATCCCTTATGACTGGAGTCGTAAAGATGGCAAAACATGACCGTATCCGGGGCGTCATTCTTGCAGGCGGATTAGGAACCCGTCTTCATCCCCTGACGGATGTGACCAATAAACACCTCTTGCCGATTTACAATAAGCCGATGATCTATTATCCGGTCCAAACGCTGGTTTCGGCGGGTATCGAGGATATTCTGATCGTGACAGGCGGGAACAATGCGGGGGACTTTTTGAGGCTTCTTGGAGATGGGACGGCATTTGGACTTAACGAGATCCATTATACCTATCAAAAAGGAGAAGGCGGAATTGCGGCGGCCCTCTTCCTAGCGGAAAATTTTGCCCATGGCGAAAAGGTTGTGGTCATCTTGGGAGACAACATTTTGGAGAAAGGAATCCGTCAGAGCGTCGACGATTACCGGAAACAGGAAAAAGGAGCCAAAATTCTTATCAAGGAAGTACAGGATCCGGAAAGATTCGGCGTCGCGGAAATGAGCGGTGTGAAATTGGTCGGAATCGAGGAAAAACCGAAGCATCCCAAATCCCGATACATCGTGACAGGTGTTTATATGTACGACAACCAGGTGTTCGATATCATCCGGACTCTGAGACCCTCCGGGCGGGGAGAGCTTGAAATTACCGACGTGAATAATGCTTATATTCAGAAGAATGAAATGACCTATGGGATCCTTGAGGGATGGTGGTCGGATGCCGGGACGTTTGACTCCCTCTTTCGGGCGAACCAGCTGGTTGCGGAAGGGGTTCAGAAGAAATGAAAAAGGTATTGGTGACCGGCGGTCTCGGCTTCATCGGTTCCAATTTTGTGAGGTTTCTTTTGAAGAAGTATCCGGACCTCGAGGTGGTGAACTACGACTTGGAGACCTATTGCGGAAATCCAGAGAATCTGAAAGACATTGAAAAAGAGCCGCGGTACCATTTTGTCCGGGGAAATATCTGTGATAAAGCCACCGTCGAGAAAACCACGAAGGGGTGTTCTTTCCTTTTCAATTTTGCGGCACAGACCCACGTGGACCGCTCCATTTTGAAGGCGGATGAATTTATTCATACCAATGTCACCGGGACGGTTACGCTTCTTGAGGCGGCAAAGCGCGTCGGACTTGAAAAATTCATCCAGATCTCAACCGATGAAGTATACGGGAGTACCGAAAAGGGCTCTTTCTCAGAAGAAAGTCCTCTCGATCCCAGTAGCCCCTATTCGGCAAGCAAGGCTTCTGCCGATCTCCTCGTTCTTGCCTATTTCAAAACATATGGGTTGCCGGTAGTGATTACCCGCTGCACCAATAACTACGGGCCTTACCAGTATCCTGAAAAGCTGGTCCCCTTATTCATCACCCACGCGATCGAGGGTCGTACACTTCCTCTCTATGGGGATGGTCTTAATGTCAGAGAATGGATTTATGTGTCGGATCATTGTGAGGCACTTGATCTTGTCTGGAAAAAGGGGAAAGAAGGAGAAGTCTACAATATCGGATCCGGTGAGGAAATTGTAAATAAAGAGATGTCACTGGCTATCTTAAAAGAGTTAGGGAAGCCCTCGACGCTGATCGAGTACGTCAAAGACAGACCTGGCCATGACCGGCGCTACTCCGTCAATTCAAAAAAAATTCGGTTCCTTGGATGGACCCCTCACTATTCATTTAAAGAAGCTCTGCACGAAACGGTGCTTTGGTATCAAGGCCACGAAGCGTGGTGGAAACGTCTCAAGGAAAGAAAGAAAGAATTTCAGGAGTATTACGACGTCCAGTATGGAGTCAAGGAATGAACCCCGTTAGAAACTTAACTACAGATGTTTCTAACGGGGCAACTCAGGAAAAGGAGTTTCTAACGGGGTGAAAGTATTGATAACGGGGGCCACTGGAATGCTGGGCACTTCCCTCAGCCGTCATTTTTTGGAAAAGGGTCATGAAGTCTGCGGCTTTTCTCGGGGAAGAATATCACGGCGTCCTTTCCCAAAAGAACACCTTTTGAAGGGTAATATTACCGGTAAAAGAGACATGGATCGGATTTTTGAATCTATCCGGCCAGAAGCCGTCATCCATGCAGCGGCACTTTCGGATGTGGATTACTGCGAAAAAAATCCCGAAGAAGCGTCTCGGGTGAATGGCGAGGGAACAGAGGCGGTTGCCAAAGCCGCCCGTTCCTGCGGAGCGCTCTTTTGTTATATCAGTTCCGATTACGTCTTTGACGGCGAAGCTCGCGAGCCTTATCGGGAAGACGATCCCTGCAACCCGCTGAATGCGTATGGGAAATCAAAATTACTTGGGGAAGAATACGCTCAAACACTTTCCAAACGTTATTTCGTCATCCGCACCAGCTGGCTCTTTGGAGAAAACAAGGATTCGTTTGTCCACCACGTTCTGGAATGGGCGAAAACAAAGAAAGAGATCCATCTGGTGGCCGATAAATGGGGCATCCCAACCTACACCCCTGATCTTGCAGAAGCGATTCACTCGCTTTTCGAGAAGAATGCCCCTTCCGGCGTCTATCACCTCACCAACAGCGGAGGAGGATGCAACTGGTTTGAATACGGAAAAGCGGTATTGGACTATAGTGGGCTCAACGGGATTACACTGGTTCCCATCTCTCTGAAAAATCTGAAACTGACAGCAAAAAGGCCGCAGCGGTCGGTTTTAAACCATGAGAAGTTTTCCAAGGTTACAAAAAGAGATCCTCGTCCCTGGCAAGAGGCCCTCAAGGAATATTTGACAACTGCGCACCCGGCACCGGTGAAAAGGTAGGAGCGATATGAAAGTTCTCATTACAGGAATCACAGGCTTTGTGGGGAGTCATTTGGCGGATTATCTTTTATCCAAGAAAAATGTCACGGTTCACGGAATAGAGAGGTGGAGGAGTAAGGAAGACAATATACAGCAGATCAAAGGAAAAATTCGGTTGCATTATTGCGACATCCGAGATGCTTCCTCAGTCCATGGGGTCATTCGAAAGGTGAGGCCTGACCGCATCTTCCATCTGGCCGCCCAGTCTTTTGTACTTTCTTCCTGGATGGCGCCTGCCGAGACGCTGACTACCAATATCATCGGCGAGCTGAATATCTTTGAAGCGGTCCGGGAGCTGGGACTGAAACCCCGCATCCACATTGCCGGTTCGTCTGAGGAATATGGCGTCATTTATGAAAGGGAGTTGCCGATCAAGGAAACCAATCCCTTGCGGCCTTTGAGCCCTTATGGGGTTTCCAAAGTGGGCCAAGATCTTTTGGGGTATCAATACCACCAAAGTTACGGGCTTCACATCGTCCGTACGCGGGCTTTTAATCACACCGGGCCGCGCCGGGGGGAGGTGTTTGCGACGAGTAATTTTGCCAAACAGATTGCCATGATCGAGAAAGGAATTCAGGAACCGATACTCCACGTCGGAAACCTCTCCTCCCGAAGAGATTTCACAGACGTGCGGGATGTGGTGAAGGCTTATTGGCTGGCGCTCGAAAAAGGGAAAAGCGGAGAGGTCTACAATATCTGTTCCGGAAAAGATTATTCTATGCGAGAAATGTTAGATCTTCTCCTTAAGTTGACAGAGATAAAACCGAAAATCAAACAGGACCCCAAACGGATGCGTCCGAGTGACGTGATGAGACTTTTGGGGGATAACACCAAATTCAGAAAGTTAACCGGCTGGAAACCGGAGATCCCTTTTCGGAAAACACTGGAAGATTTACTCAACTATTGGAGAGAGAGGGTATAGTATGGTTGCAGCATTGGAAGAAAAGATTCGTTCTAAAGGAGCGAAGATTGCCGTCATCGGTTTAGGGTATGTCGGTCTCCCCTTAGCGGTCGGATTTGCGAGAAAGGGATTCACGGTCTTTGGGATTGATGTGGATCCCGGCCGGGTGTCTCAGATTGAAAAAGGAAAGTCCTATATTTTAGATATTCCCTCCGAAACCTTGGAGTCGGTTGTTCGCAATAAACGTTTAAAGGCCACCACCAGTTATCAGAATGTACAGGAGATGGACGTTGCGGTGATCTGTGTCCCCACGCCCCTTCGGAAAAGCAAGGATCCCGACCTTTCTTTCATTATTTCAGCCGTCCAAAGTCTCGCCCCCTATGTCCATAAGGGGCAGCTGATTATCCTGGAAAGCACCACCTATCCGGGGACGACGGAGGAGGTGATTCTTCCTCTTTTGGAAAACCGAGGCCTCAAGGCCGGAAAAGATTTCTGTCTCTGCTTCTCGCCCGAGCGTGTAGATCCGGGAAACCCGAAATATCATACGGAAAACATCACAAAAGTGGTCGGGGGTGTCACGGAACGTTGCTCGGCGCTCGGGAAACTTTTTTATGAACAGTTGATTCAGCAGGTGGTTACTGTTTCAAGCCCCCGCGTCGCAGAGATGGTGAAGCTTCTGGAAAACACCTTCCGGGGAGTGAATATTGCGCTGGTCAATGAGCTTGCGCTCATGTGCCATCATCTTCAGATTAATGTTTGGGAGGTCATTGAGGCGGCAAAAACCAAGCCTTTCGGATTTATGCCTTTTTATCCGGGGCCCGGGCTGGGAGGTCATTGCATCCCGGTCGATCCGATGTACCTTCTGTGGAAGGCAAGGATCCACGGGTTTGAAGTGAGGTTTATTGAACTCGCGACCGAAATCAACTCCCACATGCCGAAGCATGTGGTGGAGAGGACCGCGGAGATTCTGAACGACGTTCGAAAACCGCTTCGGGGATCTCGCATTCTTATCGTCGGCGTTTCTTACAAAAGGGATGTGAATGACGTCCGGGAATCGCCGGCTCTTGAAATTATCACCCTGTTGAGGGAAAAAGGGGCAACCGTTTCTTACCATGATCCTTATGTCCCCGAGTTGAAGTTTGAGGAAGGGAATATGAAATCCGTTCCCCTCGCTGAGGATGTTCTCCGCAAGGCCGATTGCGTCGTGATTGTGACGGATCATACACTGGATTATCAGAGGCTCTATGAAAAAAGTTCGCTGATTTTTGATACGAGGAATGCCCTCAGTCGCGTCAAGGGAAAGGGAGCGAAAATCGTGAGGTTGTGAAATGAAGCCGAGACTTACAGAACGAAGCGCTCGTAAGTCTGCGCCTGAATTTCACCCCGCCTGCTTCGCTTTGCGAAGCAAAGCGAGCGGGGTTCTCTGCCAAAGGCGGACCCGCCTCTGGCGGGAATTCGCACGTTCAAAGAAGCGGTTCACAGAGGATTGATACTTGACATTAAAATGTCAAGTATCAAGTACTCATTGAAGGAGGTAACTATGGGAAACTACTCACTGACCACACGGCAGAAGAAGGTGTATGAATTTGTGAAGGAGTATATCGAGCTCAACAAAAAGGCGCCCTACATCCGGGAAATTCAAGATGGCTGCGGCAGCACTTCCTACAAGGCGGCCGTCGATAAACTGTTGGCGCTTGAGAAAAAGGGATACATCCGCCGTATTCCGAACAAGCATCGGGGAATAGAGATCGGGGAAGCGGTGTCTGTCGTCGGGGAAATGAGATGAGAATTTTCATCACAGGAGGAGCAGGTTTCATCGGTTCTCATCTCATCGACCTTCTGATTGAAAAGGGGCACGAAGTGGTCTGCCTGGATAATTTGATTACAGGAAATCTTTCCAATCTTGCCCACCTTGCGAAAGAAGGGCGTTTCACGCTGATTCAGCAGGATGTCACCAAGTGTATTGATCTGGCGGGAAAGGTGGATTATGTATTGCATTTTGCTTCACCTGCCAGTCCTGTTGATTATTTAAAATTTCCTATTCAAACACTCAAAGTCGGGTCCCTTGGAACGCATAATGCCCTCGGCGTCGCCAAAGCGAAAGGGGCCCGATTTCTTCTGGCCTCCACCAGCGAGGTGTATGGAGATCCCTTGGTGAATCCGCAGGGGGAAGAGTACTGGGGTAATGTCAATCCGATCGGCCCGCGGGGAGTTTATGACGAAGCCAAACGGTTTGCAGAGGCTCTGACGCTCGCGTATCACCGTACTCATAACATCGATACGAAAATTGCTCGTATTTTTAATACCTATGGTCCCCGGATGCGCCACGCAGACGGACGGGCGATCCCGAATTTTATCACCCAAGCGCTGAAGGGAGAACCCCTGACCGTTTACGGCGACGGGACGCAGACCCGCAGCTTTTGTTTTATTTCCGATCTCATCAATGGAATCGCTCGTTTGATGGAGTCAACTCTCAATGATCCTGTGAATTTGGGAAATCCCGCAGAAATGACGCTCACGGAGCTCGCAAAAAAGGTCACCTCTCTTACCGGAAGCAAAAGCAAAATTGAGTTCAGGCCCCTTCCCATCGATGACCCCAAGCAGAGACGTCCGGACGTTTCAAGAGCGAAAAGACTCTTGAAATGGGAATCCGTCGTCTCACTTGAGGAGGGCCTCCGTCTCACCATCGAAGATTTTCGGAAACGGCCAAGTGCAGGAGTCTCATGAATCGGAAGAAGCCACCCCTCGATCTGGGCCGCTATCATTTTGACTGCAGGCACTTTAACGGATATAAACCCTGTTTTCCAGGGTGGGTTTGTATCGATTGCCAAGAGTATGACCCTATGGAAAAATGTCTTCTTCTCATCAATCTTGGCTCATTGGGAGATGTTCTGAGGACGACTGCGATTCTGCCGGCCATCCAAAGAAAATATCCAAAACATCTTTTAACATGGCTGACTCATGAAAGCGCACTCCCTCTTCTTTTGGGCAACCCTTCTGTGCACCGTCTGTTACCGCTAAACACGGAATCGATTTTTTTCCTACAGGCCCAGGAATTTGATGTGGTGATGAATCTTGAGAAGATAAAACCGGCTCCTTCCTTGACCATGATACTTCACGCAAGGGAAAAATATGGATTTGGTCTCTGGAAAACCGGTGTAGTAACACCCTTGAACGAGGGCGCTCAGGAACTTTTCCGACTGGGCGTTGATGACCATTTCCGGTTTTTTGAAAATCAAAAAACGCTGCAACTCCTCTTTGCAGAAGCGCTCGAGTTGAACTATCAGGAGGAAGAATACATCTTGGAACTCACGGAAGCGGAGAAGGAATTCGTCCGCCGTTACCGCCAAGAAAACGGAATTGGGAGAGAAGAGATTCTCATCGGAATCAATACCGGATGTTCAAACCGTATTCCTTATCGGCGATTTACCTTTGAGAAGCATGTGGAATTGATTGAAGCACTCCTCGGCCATTTTAAGGAGGTTCGGATTGCCCTCTTGGGGGGGCGGGAAGATACCGAAACAAATGGGAGACTCAAGGAACGTTTCGGTCAAAAGATCCTCAATACCCCTACGACCGAAGGGCTACGCAAAGGGGTCTGTTTTGTGGAGGCCTGCGATCTTGTCATTACGGGGGATTCTGTGGGGCTTCATATCGCTGTAGGGCTTCGTAAGCCGGTCGTGGCGTGGTTTGCGCCAACGCCGGCTCAAGAAATAGACCTTTATGGAAGGGGAAGCAAGGTCCTTTCGCAGGTCACGTGTAAACCCTGCTGGAAGCATTTTTGTGATTTTGAGACAAAGTGCAACGAGATTGTTGAAATCGATAGACTCTGCGATGCGGTCCGTCAAGCCCTGCTTTCTTCAACAAAGCAATGACCAAGACGGAAAAGCGCTTTTTGCTTGTGAACCCCTATGGGGTGGGGGACGTTTTATTCACCACACCTCTTCTTCGGGCCCTCCGAGATCATTTTCCCGGCTGCGTCCTCGGGTATCTTTGTAATCGTAGGACTCGTGAGATCTTGGAGACGCATCCTCTCGTCCACCGTCTCTTCGTTTACGAGAAGGATGAACTACGCAAGATGTGGCGCATGTCAAAATGGGAAGCGCTTCGGGCCCTTTTCTCCCTCTGCAGCGACATCCGGAAGGAGCACTATGACGTCCTCTTGGATTTTTCGTTGGCACCGGAGTTCTCTTTCGTCTTGAAATGGCTTGGGATTCCCCGGCGGATCGGCCTGGATTACAGAAACCGGGGCCGCTTTTTAACCGACCGTATTTTTTTGGCGGGGTTCGATGACAGGCCTGTCGCAGAGTATTATTTGGACACACTCCGGAGATTGGGGCAGAGTCCTGTGGCGGGAAATTACCGGACAGAACTTTGGACAACTGAGGAGGATGAACGCTTTGCTGATTCTTTTTTTCTAGACCATTCTTTTTCCCGCAATGTGATCGGGATTTTGCCGGGAGGGGGAGCCGCTTTTGGGGCCCAGAAGGGCTCCTATCGGAGGTGGGGCGCCACCCAATTTGCAACACTGTGCGACAAGGTGTGGGAAAATTTTCGGATGGAGTGCCTTGTTTTTGCAACGCCCGGTGAAGAGGGGATTACTGAAACACTGGTCCATCAGGTGAAGGGAAAAGTGACTGTGGCGCACCAAACCACCCTTCGCCAGATGGCCAGTCTTATGAAACGGTGCCGTGCGGTCATCTGTAATGACAGCGGCCCTCTCCATGTGGCTGTGGCGGCGGGAGCGAAGACCGTCTCCCTTTTTGGACCTGTGGATCCTCGGGTCTATGGACCCTACACCCGTCAAACAACGCACCATGCCATCGTCACGCAATCTGTGGTTTGCAGTCCCTGTTACCGTCGGTTTAAACTTCCGGAGTGTGCTCAAAATGTCTGTCTTCAGTGGATCTCCCCCGAAAAAGTTCTAGAGGCTCTTCAGGGCGTTCTTGAGAAAGCATCAGAGGAGTAGGAAAGAGAAGTAGAAAACCATGAGGATTTTGGATCTGGGGTGTGGACGCAATAAAACAAAAGGTGCAGTGGGAGCTGATGTGAACCCTAACAGCGACGCAGACCTTATTTTTGACCTCACCCGTTTTCCTTATCCTTTCGGCGAAAATACCTTTGATGTTATCATTTGCAAGCAAATTTTAGAACATCTCCCTGATCTGCATAGAACCTTTGAGGAGTTTTTCAGGATTTTGAGACCGAACGGCCGTATCCAGGTGGAGTCACCGCATTTTTCCTGTTTCTATGCGTATGGAGACCCTACTCACAAGAGGGCTTTTTCCTACATGACTCCTGAACATTTCACGAAAAACGGAAAATTTAAGATCGTCACGCGTCGCATCACCTTTCATCGCTCCTTTCGATGGTGGGGATTCCATATTTTGGCGAACCGTTTCCCCACGGGGTATGAAAGATTTTGGACTTTTATCTGTCCGGCAGAGCATCTTTATTTCGAGCTTGAAACAGACAAACGCCCATGACTGAAGTCGAGGAGTAGAAAAATGAAGATATTGGTGACAGGGGGTGGGGGATTTATCGGTTCTCATCTTGTGGATGCCCTTGTGGCCCGGGGGCACGACGTGGTGGTGTATGATGCCTTTACACCCCAGGTCCACAGCGGAAAGAGGCCCGACTATTTGAATAAAAATGCGAGGGTTGTGGAAGAAGATATGCGGAACCGAGACTGCCTGAAGAAGGAGGTCAAGCCGAGCGAAATCATTTTCCATGAAGCTTCCATCGTCGGGGTAGGCCAATCGATGTATCAGATCTCAGAATATGTCGATGCCAATACCCAGGGCACCGCTGTCCTCCTTGATATTTTGGTCAATGAGAAGACCAAGGTGAAGAAGATGGTCATTGCAAGCTCTATGAGCCTTTATGGAGAGGGGAGTTATCTCTGTCCCAAATGCGGAAAAATTTCCGCATCCCCCCGCCTCGACAATCAACTGAAAGAGGGAAAATGGGAGATGCGTTGTCCCAACTGCCGTGCCCTTATCAGGGCGGTGGCAACGGATGAACTCAAACCTCTTGAACCGACTTCTCTTTATGCGATGACCAAGCGCCACCAAGAAGAGATGTCGCTCCTTATCGGCAAAACCTACGGCTTGCCTATCGTGGCTCTCCGGTATTTCAATGTGTACGGACCCCGACAGGCCCTCTCCAATCCTTATACCGGTGTCTGCGCCATCTTCTCAAGCCGCATCAAGAATCGAAAACCCCCTCTTGTTTATGAGGATGGTCTTCAGAGCCGGGATTTTGTTCATGTGGAAGATATTGTCCAGGCGAATGTTCTGGTGATGGAAACTCCGAAATCCGATTACAAGACATTCAACGTAGGGAGCGGGAAAGCGACCTCGGTTTTAGAAATTGCGAATACCTTGATTCATCTCTATCAGAAATCGGTGACGCCGCATATCGTCGGAAAATACCGGTCGGGAGATATCCGCCACTGTTTTGCGGACATCTCCCGCATCAGCGCGTTGGGATATACTCCGAGATGGTCCCTGCGCGACGGACTTCGGGATCTGGTTCAGTGGGGGGTGACGCAAAAAGCACTGGACCGAACGGAGAAAGCAGACCGAGAACTTTTGAAGAGGGGGCTCCGGCAGGCATGAAGACGGAGAAAGCGCCCCTGAGTATCGTCATTATTGCGAAAAACGAGGAAAAGGCGATTGCAGAATGCCTCGAGAGCGTCTCCTGGGCGGGTGAGGTGATTGTGGTGGATGACCAGAGCGCGGATCGTACGATAGAGATTGCGAAAGCACATGGGGCTCGGGTTGTTCAAAAGAAAATGGAAGTCGAGGGAAAACATCGTAATGACGCTTACGCACTTGCGGCGCATGAATGGGTTTTGAGCCTCGATGCGGATGAACAGGTCAGTTCCGAGCTCAAAGAGGAAATCATGAAGATGCTTAGTGACGGAACCCCGTACGCCGGGTTTTCAATTCCGCTCCGGAATTACATCGGAAACCGATGGGTGCGTCATGGGGGGTGGTACCCCGCCGCGAAACTCCGCCTTTTTCGGAAAAACCGGTTTCGATACGAAGAAGTAGAAGTTCATCCACGCGCTTTTCTGGACGGAAAAGAGGGAAACCTCCGGGGAGATATTATCCATAAAGGGTCCCCTGATTTTGCCCATTTCCTTGAAAGTCTGAATCGCCAGACATCGCTCGAAGCAGAGAAACGGTTCCATGAGAAAAGAAAAAGCGGTCTTTTCCTCTGTTTCTACAAGGCACTCGACCGTTTTATGCGCGCCTTTATTTTGAAACAGGGTTTCCGGGACGGCTTCCTCGGCTTTATGGTGGCTTATTATGCAGCTCTCTATCAAATGATGAGTTACGCGAAATATTGGGAATTAAAAGAGAGAAAAAACCGGTGAAGTCCTCGAAGAGTATTGGGTATTGTTCACGCCTCATTGACGCCTCTTTGATTTTAATTCCTTTTTTTGCGAGTTTTTCCTCGGCCTTGGTGAATCTTTTTATCGGTCTGGCGATCTTTGCGTTCTTTTTGAAAAAGGTCCTGTTACGCGAAAGGATCTTTAAGGAAAAAATACCCATTTTGATTCCTTTCTTTCTCATGATTCTTGTTTCCCTCCTTTCTTTCGAAAACACCGTCAGCTTCAGGGCAAGCGTGCAAGGGATCGGAAAACTCATCAAATATTTGGCGCTTGTGGTCCTCCTGGTTGAGGAATTGAAAGATATCACGCATGCCAAAAGGATCGTGACGGGGATACTCTTTGGACTGCTTTTGGCGTCATGCGACGGACTGTATCAGCTTTATACCGGCTTCGATTTCATCCGCCATTGGACCGTGACAATACACAATGCGGAACTGGCGGGTGTGATGCAACTAAACCTGCCGAGACTCACCGCCGCTTTTTCCCACACCAATATGTTTGGGATCTATCTGGGGCTTTTTCTTCCTTTAAGCATCGCGGTCACCTTGTATCATTATCAAGGAACCCAGAAACTGTTTGGTTACTGCACCTCCATACTTGCCCTATTCTGCTTATTGTTCACTTTTTCACGCGGTGCGTTTGCCGGCTTTCTCGTGAGTCTTGTCTTTATCGGTGTGATGAGAAGAGACAAGGTACTTTTGAGCGCTCTCATTTTCATGATGGTGATAATTCCTTTTGTGTTGCCTCATGATATCAGAGAATGGGCCAAAACAACCCCGACCGTTTGGGAGTTTTTTCTCAATACGCGGAGGATCGGGGATTGGAGAAACGCCCTCAACATGATCCGGCACCATCCTTTTCTCGGCGTCGGCGTCAACACCTATACGTTGAATTTTGAGAAATATAAGCTGAGGGACGCCTCTCGCTTTGTCTCGGACACAGGGTGGTCGCACAATAGCTACCTTCAGATGGCCGCCGAAATCGGGATTTTCGGGCCGCTTTTCTTTTTTTGGCTCATGTTCCGCTTGTTCCAATCAGGCCTCACCAGTTACAAGAAGTTGGATGAAAACTTTTTGAAGGCGGCAACATTGGGGATTATGGGAGGCGTGATCGCTTATCTGGTGAATGGCATTACGGAAACTGCCTTGTATTATTCGAAAATGGTAAGTTTATTCTGGATCCAGGTCGGGTTTTTGTCGGCAATGCCGAAACTCATGCGACACTCTCAGAAGAGACACCCATGAGAATTCTTGTCACCGGCGGTGCAGGAATGGTGGGGAGTCATACGGCGGAATATTTTGCCAAGAAGAAGTGGAAAGTCGTTGTCTTGGATAATCTCAGCCGTTCCAAGCTTTTTAAGGCGCATCATCAAAGCGTTGAATACAACTGGAGATACCTTGGCCGGTTCCGAAATGTTGAACGGATCAGGGGAGATGTCCGTAGAGAGCGGGATGTGCGGTGCGCACTCGGAAGGGGGGTGGATGTGGTGCTTCATGCCGCCAGCCAGCCCGGCGTCGGTTTTTCCATCCAGAATCCGACAGAGGATTTTATGATCAATACGCAGGGAACGCTGACTGTTTTGGAATCTCTTCGAAAAATCTCTCCCAAAGCGGCCTTCCTTTTCTGCTCCACAAACAAGGTATACGGCGAGAATGTGGGTAAAATACCGCTCGTCGAGGGAAAACTCCGCTACCGTTTCAGAGGAGTGAAAGGGGTGAACGAAACGTTTCCAGCCGATCTTGCAGGCCACACCCCTTATGGAGTGAGCAAATATGCGGCGGATCTTTATACGCAGGAATACGGATATCTTTATGGGATGAAGACCGCAGTTTTCCGAATGTCGTGCGTTTATGGGACACGTCAATTCGGCTTCGAAGATCAGGGGTGGGTGGCCCATTTTGTGATCCGGTCACTCCTCAAACGGAGTCTCACGATCTATGGAAACGGAAAGCAGGTGCGTGATGTGCTGTACGTTTCCGATCTGATGAGAGCCTACGAACAGTTCATTGAAAGGGGAAAGGGTCCTGAGGTCTTTAATATCGGAGGAGGCCCCCGGCAGACTACTTCGCTCCTTGAATTCGTTTCTTTGCTTGAGGGGAAACTCAGAACCAAAATCAGGATCCGTTTTGAAGAGTGGAGGCCGAGCGACCAGAAGGTCTATATTTCAGACACCTCCAAGGTTGAAAAAAAACTTCACTGGAAGGCGTCCGTTCCGTTTGAGGAGGGTCTGGAAAGACTCATTGCGTGGGTCGAAGAGAACCGCGGACTTCTGAGATGAAAAAGGCGAAGGTGATTTTCCTCGATCGCGATGGCGTCATCAATCGGGGTCGGGGAAGCGACTATGTGGACTCTTGGCACAAATTCCGCTTCATCCCCGGTTCTTTGAAAGCCCTGAAACTTCTGAAAGAGCATGGCTACAGAGTGATTGTCATCTCCAATCAAGCGGGTGTCGCGAAAGGATTTTATTCTTTGAAGGATCTTTCGTTACTCACGCGACGGATGAAAGAGGTGGTAAGAACGGCGGGGGGAAAGCTTGATGCGGTGTATTACTGCCCTCATCAGAATGAAGACCGATGCGCCTGTCGTAAGCCCAAAACGGGTCTTTTTTGGAGAGCCCACCGGAGATTCGGCATTCCGTTTAAAAAAACTTTTGTGGTTGGAGATTCCGTGAGAGACATCGTTGCAGGGAAGAAGCTCCGTTGCAAGACCATTTTGGTTCTTTCTGGGAGAGAGAAACTGGTTCGGAAGAGAGAATGGGAGGTGCAGCCGGACCTTGTGAAGAGGAATCTTCTGAAGGCGGTAGAATGGATCCTTCGTAACGACATACACCCATGATGAAAGTCATCATTGTTTATGCATCCAGCGGGGCGGGACATCAGAAAGCAGCAGAGGCTGTCTTTAAAGTGTTTCGCGAGCGTCAAGGGGTGAACGCTTATCTCATTGATTCTTTGGAATATACGACACCCCTTTTCCACCTTCTTTATCCCCGCCTCTATCTATTCCTGGTGAGGCGTCTTCCTTGGGTGTGGGGATTTTTCTACGACGGGCTGAATTTTACCCTCATCGGACCTTTTTTGAGGTATCTGCGCCGGACCCTGAATGCCCTGAACGGAAAGCGGCTTGAGGCGTTCTTCCTCGCTGAAAATCCCGATGTGATTGTATCCACCCACTTTTTTGGAAGCGAGGTGGTGTCTTCACTGAAACAGAAAGGAAAACTGAAAGCGCGTTTGATTACGATTGTGACAGATTTTGCGGTTCATTCTGTTTGGGTTGCCCCTTTTGTGGACGGCTATGTCGTGGGAGCCGTAGACACCGAAGAGTCCTTGATCCGACGGGGGGTTTCGAAGGAAAAAATCGCCGTTTTGGGGATCCCGATCGATCCTATTTTTGAAAAGGCAGAGGACCGAATCTCTCTCTCGAAAAAAATCGGCATTTCTCCTCAAAAATTCACTGTCCTTGTGGTGAGCGGCGGCTTCGGTGTCGGCCCTGTGGAGACGTTGGTGTCGCATCTTTTGCAGAATCGAGAACTCCAGCTTCTCGTCGTCTGCGGCCACAACCCCTCTCTTTACAGGCGTCTCAAGACCCGCACGGCCGATGCAGGCCCTCGGGTCGCTCTCTACGGATTCGTCAACAATATGCACGAGCTGATGTCGGTGAGTGATTGCATGGTGAGTAAATCGGGGGGTCTCACGATGTCCGAGGCGCTGGCGAAGCGACTTCCTATCTTTATCCTTTATCCTATTCCTGGACAGGAAACAGGAAACAGGGATGTTCTCCTTCGCCATCAGGCGGCTTTTTCCGTAAGGAATATCCGGGATCTCAAGGAGCGCTTTCTGGATCTGGGCTTTCTCCAGAAAGAACTGGAGAAAATAAAACGCCATATTGACGCATTCCGCCAGCGTCATACAGCAGAACACGTCAGCGCCTACGTGATTGGAGAGAAGAGATGAATCGATCCCCTTCGAAAGCATTGTGTGCGCTGAGGCGGACACTGCGCCAACACCTAGAACTGGAAAGGAGTTTTGGAATCGATACGTTTGAAAGGAAGACCTCTTCGGGGGAAAGGAGGAACGAAAAGGAAAAGAAAGACGTTATTGAAAATAAAACACTAGAGGAGCTGCGTCAGGAGGTCAAACAGTGCGTGAAATGTCCTCTTCACAGAGGACGGACGCAAACTGTTTTTGGCGAAGGGTCTTTTCATGCCAAACTCCTTTTCATCGGCGAGGCGCCCGGGATGGAAGAAGATCTTCAGGGCCGGCCTTTTGTGGGACAGGCGGGGAAACTCCTTACCAAAATTATCGAAGCGATGGGGCTTACGCGCGAGGAGGTTTACATTGCCAATGTCATTAAATGCCGTCCTCCTGGAAACCGAAGCCCTCTTCCCGAAGAAGTCCATTCCTGCACCCCTTATTTGGCAAGGCAGATTGAGCTCATCCGCCCCCGTCTCATCTGCACTCTCGGGAAATATGCGACGCTCGTGCTGGTTCGAAAAGAGGAACCGATCTCAGTACTGCGCGGCAATTTTTATGATTACCAAGGGATTCCGGTGATGCCAACGTTTCATCCCGCTTACCTTTTGAGAAACCCTTCCGCGAAAAAAAGCGTTTGGGAAGATATGAAAAAATTGAAAGCAGCTTTACAAAATTTGAGCGACCGTCTGTGAAGCAAGAGAAGTTCTATGCCCAGATCGTATTTCCATTACCCCTCGACAAATCTTTCGATTACGCAGTGCCTTCTCCTCTGAGAGAAAAAATTGCGATCGGAGAGAGAGTTCGAGCTCCCTTCGGAAAAATGGAGAAGGTGGGGTATGTCATCGGCCTTTCCAAGAGAAGCTTTCTTCCCTCCAAAGCGATCAAGCCGATTTATGCACTGCTCGATGAGGAACCTCTCCTGGATGAAAGACTTCTCGAGCTTTCAAAGAGGATTCATTCCTATTATCTCTGTTCCTGGGGAGAAGCGCTCGAGGCGGTCTTTCCCGCTTCCCTCAAACCCCGCAAAAGGGCTTTTCATGAGGCTCCTCCGGTGGGAGGGCCCCTTGAAACACCCCTCCCTTTGGACGAGGAACAAAAGAATGCTTTCACAAAGATAACGGAGGGCCTCGATCGGAAGACGCCAAAGACTTTTCTTTTAGTGGGAGGATCTGAGAACAGCAAAATGGAGTTGATCTTTCAGGTCATTCAAAACACTCTTGAAAAGGATTTCTCGAGCATTATTCTTTATCCCGAAATTTCACTGGCCAAAGAGGCCGCCGGCCATTTTAAGCGGCGATTCGGAAAAGAGGTTTGTCTTTTTCATAGCGAGCTTTCTCCTCTCGAGCGCTATGACATTTGGACGGCGCTCAGAGGGGGGAGACATCGTGTTGTTGTGGGGACCCGTTCTGCCATTTTCAGTCCGGTCAGACACCTTGGTCTCGTGGTCTGTTTCGAAGAGAATGATACAAGTTACAAACAGGAGGAAACCCCGCGCTATCATGTGAGAGAAGTAGCCCTCATGCGATCGGAGATCGAGAACGCCTCTTTCGTTTTGGAAAGCAACACCCCAACTCTAGAATCGTATGCGAAGGCTCTCAGGAACCGCTATACCCTTCTGCAGCTTTCGGAGGAAGATCCGAAGAGACTTCCTCCGAAAGTGAGCGTCGTGGATATGCGGCAGGAGGGAATCGATCGGAAAAGGAAACTTCTTTTTTCAAACTATCTTGAACGACGGATGACGAGAACCCTTGAGCAAAAAGGACAGATCCTCCTTTTTCTGAACCGCCGTGGCTTTTCTACCTTTGTACACTGCCGAAAATGCGGGACAATTATCCAGTGCGAGGTGTGCCGTGTTCCTCTTAAATATCATTCCGAACCCAAACGTCTCATCTGCCATTACTGCAATGCCGAAGAGGTGCCTCCGTCCATCTGTCCCGTCTGCCGGCAGAGTTATCTTCAGTATACGGGGGCGGGGACCGAACGGGTTGAAAGCGAGGTGCATCGTCTTTTTCCTGAGGCGAGAATCGCCCGGCTGGATGC
>Ga0105164_10000216_pt1 | contig 44001 bp, 52 predicted proteins | sample VDWuncwatermetaG_FD_89674 | JGI IMG/M metagenome (GOLD analysis project Ga0105164, IMG submission 89674) | Wastewater microbial communities from Netherlands to study Microbial Dark Matter (Phase II) - VDW unchlorinated drinking water | ecosystem: Environmental > Aquatic > Freshwater > Drinking...
ACAATTAAGCGCCGGCCCGCCCCCCCCCCCCCCACTTGCTACTGTCCACTCACCACTTTTTGATACAGCCGATATTGCTCGCTTTTATCATCCATACGCGAGCCTTCCCAAATTTTTTGCCAACGCGTTTCATTCAGCAAAGGTTTGGACAATTTATGCCCTTGCACTAAGCGCAAATCACAGCGTTTTTTGGCATCGAGCTCGGTTAAAACATTGCCAAAATAATGCAGCATGGCGCGCTGTCCATCGCCTAAATTTTCGCGGCGGATGCACTGGTAATGATCAGGCAAGGCTTTTTCTAACGCCATCGCCATATTGCGGTAACTCTTGCCGCTATCTAGCCAAGGCAGCCATAAAGTCATCGCCAGCGTCCAAATCAAGGTCATGCCAGCCGCCCAATTCACCACCGCGCGGCGCATCGAACGCCCCACTCGCCACACCAAAACAATCCATAGCAAGGTGGCAAATAACGCCACGCCAAACGCTGTCAGATTAAGCACTGGCGTGAAGCTCGGTTGATAAGCGCGCAACACTTGGGTAATTTTTGCGCCGTTATCATCCAACAAGCCCAGCCAGCCCCACCACAGCGCAATCGCCAACAGTGCAAACATCATCAAGCCAAACCAGTCCAAAGCGTTCGCCGCACCGCGTTTGAGCATAGACAGCGAGGCGGTTGCCAACAGCGCAATTGGTAACAAAATCGGCAACACGAAGGCTTCTTGAATGTTGGGCACAAAACTCAAGGTCAACAACATCACCACAAAACTCACCAACGGTAGTTGCAAATCGTCACGCATTGCCAAACGCTGCCGCGACTTCCATACCACCCAAACCGCTAACGGCCAAGCTGGCCATGCCATCCACGGCAAATTCTGCAAGTAGTAAAACGATTCGCTGCCAGGCAGATGCTGCGCGTAACCAAACCAACGACCCAGGTTGTGCGTCCACGCCCAGTCGTTAAATAATTTGGGCGATTTTTGATACAACAATGCCGGCCAAATCGCCATAAGCGGCAGTGCCAACAGACTCGCCAGTGCCACGCTGCGCCAATAAGTATGACTGCGCCAAACGGCAAAGAAAATCGGCAGCGCAAGGGCTATCAGCACAAACAAAATCGGCGCGATAAAGCCTTTCGCCATAAAACCCATCGCGATACCAAGCCCAATAAACAAGCCCGCGCGCCAAGACTTTTCTTGACTGTGCGAAAAGCCGTAAAGCATCATCGCAATGCCTGCCAGTAAAGCTAAATCGGTCACCATCTGATGCGCATGAACCAACATGCCTAGGCAGCCGATAGTAATAATCGCCGCCGCCCAACCGCGATTTTCGCCGTACAACTTGCGCCCCGCTAAGCCAATGAACAACAAGCTCAGCCCGCTATACACACCACTCGCCAAGCGCGCACCGTCGTGCAAAGGTAGTACCCCAGCAAAGGCTTTTGCCAGCAGTGCCGCCGTCCAATAAAACAATGGCGGCTTATCCATAAAGGGCTCGCCCGCCAAGGTTGGCACCAACCAATCGCCGTGCTGCACCAGCCAATAAATAATGCCAAAGCTGTATGCCTCGTCGGGCTTCCAGGGGTCGTGTCCAAGCAAGCCCATACCTACCCATATCGCACACAACATGAATAGCATCAAGGCTTTGCCTGCGGTAACAGGATTGGGGTCAGTCGGTTTTATAAAATACATTTATTGCACCACTTTAATCAGTTGCCCGACTTGCGGCTCGCCTGCGGGATACAGTCCATTCAATAAACGCAAATAATTCTCACTCGATTTACCCAGCGGCGATTGCTGCGCCAAGGTCTTAAAAGTCTCGCCATTGGCAACTTGCACAACATGCAGTTTGAGCGCGTTAGCGAGCGGTAATTCTGCTTTGCCTAGGCTATGAAAACTAAGCAACGTGGCGCGTATCTCGGTTTGATATTTCGCCAACAACTCAGCCGTTTTGGCTTCTGCCTCGATAACATAAGCACGCGTGCCAACATAAATCACCGCGCCAGTGCGGGTAGGCTGGCGATACAACACCGCGTCTAAGTCGTGGCTTGTAAGCTGCTCGATTTGCACACCTGTACCACCCACGCGTTGCGCATATGCCAAAGCCGAGCCGATGGGTTTATCGTCAAACTTAAAGTTAATTTTTGCCTCCGCCGCATCGCTTAACGCATACAAAGCATCGGCTAAATTGTGCACTTGCCAAGCGGGCGGGAATGCGATGGCAATGTTCATATCGGCTTGATAAAACACATTGTTGCGCAACACACCCTGCTCACTTGCCTCATTAAAAGTCAGCCCGTCTAGCGCGTGTAAAAACTCGTCATGTCCTAAAAAAGCCTGCGCCACAGTTTGCTTGCCCGCCTCAGCAACCGCCTGTTTTAAGCGTGTGTCGTTGTCTGGGTGAGTGGCGAATACACCATGATAACGGCGCGCTTCGCGCCCTTCTTGCTTCGCCAAAATCGCGTCCTGCGTTTCTTGGTTTTTTAACACCCCGATAACTTGAATAATCGCTTGCGGGTCGTAACCACTCGCTGCCAAATAACCTGCACCTAAGGCATCGGCTTGTAATTCGTGATCACGTCCATAGCCTGACAATAGTGCTCCATTCAAAACATTGCCGATGTTTTGACCATTTTGGTTGCGTAGTTGTGGCACAAAAATCGACGCAATGGTCAGCCCGATATTGGCGGCTTGCGCAGCACTTTGCTGACGCACACCATGCCGCGCGGTGACATGCCCAATCTCATGCCCCAGCACTGCCGCCAACTCCGCCTCACTATTCAAATACGCCAAAATGCCGCGCGTGATATAGACATAACCACCAGGTAACGCAAAGGCGTTTATCTCAGTCGAATCGAGCACCGTAAAGTGATAGCTCAAATTAGGTCGATGACTATGCGCAGCGAGTTTTTGTCCAACGCGATTCACATAGGCTTGCAACGCCTCATCGGCATACACGAGATATTGCTTGCGCACTTCAACATCGGCAGCTCGCCCCGCCGCCAGCTCTTGATTCTCCGACATCATCACGAAGTCAGCACCGCCTGTGACGGGATTTTGCGCACAGCCCACCAACAGACTCAACACGCCTATTAGCCCTAGCACACGATTAAGCAAAATCTTCATCACTATTCCTTTTGAAAACGAGGCAATAAAAAAGGCAGCCTAGGCCGCCCTTTTTGATGCGCTGTTACTAACTTACAAAGTTAGTAATCAGGTCAAGCCTGAAATTAAGCAGCCGCTTTAGTACCGTATTTTTGACGGAACTTATCAATACGACCTGCCGTATCCATAATTTTTTGCGTGCCAGTGTAGAACGGGTGGCATTCAGAACACACTTCGACACCGAGTGTCGGTTTAGTCATCACTGATTTAGTCTTGAAGCTATTACCACAGCTGCAAGTAACGGTGATTTCTTGATAATTTGGGTGAGTATTTTCTTTCATTTTATTTTCCTAGCTAAGTTAGGTGCGGCGGGTGTACGCACTTTTTGGGTTTACACGAAGCCGCGCATTATCCATACAAAGCACACCCTAGGCAAATTTATTCTTGGTGCTATTTTCAATGCGACAAGCAGCCGTCAAGCACTCCTGTATTGCCGATACACAATAATTTTAGGCAAAAAAAATGGGCAACCTTGCGATTGCCCTAAGAGGAGGAGAGTATGAAAAGAGTCGTTACCAACTCAGAACTTCAGCACTCGGAACGAACTATAGCCATCCCGCTCCACAAAGCCTATATGCTTGAATGCCTATATACAATGGCTGATAACGGTTTAAGCAGCGAGGGCTTGCTTGAGTTCACCGCTTTGATACATCTCGGTCATGATGTCCGAACCACCGACAAATTCACCCTTGATGTACAACTGCGGAATGGTTGGCCAGTTGGCATAATCCTTAATGCCTTGGCGAATCGCCTCGTCTTGCAACACATCCACGGTAAACAAGTCCGTCACGCCGAGCGCGTTCAGAATGCGGATTGCATTTGCCGAAAATCCGCATTGCGGAAACTTCGGGTTGCCTTTCATATACAGCACCACAGCGTGCGTGGTGACTTGTTCGTGGATGCGTTTTTGCGTATCAGTAGTCATGGTTATTACCTGAATTAAATGGTCGGGAATTGTAGTGATTGCAAGGGTCATGCGTCAAGCAAGATGCGTAACATTTAAGCGAGGCGCGCGACATGCTTCTGCATAAGCATCGACTAAGTGGCAAGCCACAAGTCCTTGCTAAATTCGCGCACCCACAACCCCCCTCGCCAAAAGGCTGGGGCGATTTTAGAGCAATGAGTTAGCGCGCACAGCCGCCTGTGACGCGTTCAATCCCCGCTAAATCTTGTGCGGAAAAAATGTTTTTCAACCCCGCTTGTTGCAAAATTTCACGCACGGCTGCGGCTTGATCGTAGCCGTGCTCAAACATCAGCCAGCCTTGCGGATTAAGGTGTTGCAAGGCTTGCGAGGCAATGCGGCGAATGTCATCTAAGCCGTCCGCGCCCGACGCGAGTGCGGTCAGTGGCTCGAAGCGCACATCGCCTTGGCTTAGATGTACATCGTCGAATTCGATATAGGGCGGGTTAGAAACAATCATATCGAATCGCTGTTGCGCTAACGCAGCGAACCAATCGCTCTGTAGCAAGGTGACATTTTTAAGCTGTAACGCACGCTGATTTTCCTGCGCAATTTGTAACGCCGCCTCTGAAAAATCCACCGCCCACACTTGCGCATTCGGACGTGCATAAGCAATGCTCAAAGCAATCGCGCCGCTGCCCGTGCCCATATCCAACACGCGATACACGCCTTGCTGAGGAATTTTTGCGAGGGCTAATTCGACTAACAATTCGGTATCGGGTCGGGGAATTAAAGTGGCTGGCGTGACTTTGAAATTTAGCCCAAAAAATTCACGTTCGCCCAACAAATAAGCGACTGGTTCACCCTGCAAACGCCGTGCGAATAACGCGTGATAACGCGATGATTCAGCATCGCTCAAAATACGTTCTGGATGAGTAAACAGATAAGCGCGATTGACTTGCAGCACGGCTTGTAACAGGCATTGCACCTCAATGCGTGCGCTGCTGAAATCTAGCTGGAGCGCGGTTTGTAGTGCTGCGCTGTCGTCACGAAGAAGGAGTTGGATAGAGGAATTCATGCGCGAAAAACTAAGGCTGGCTCCGATTTATTCCGTGCGTGGTGAGCTTGTCGAACCATGTGCGGAATAAATTTGCTGTATCGGCTAGTTAAATGCGCCCTTCGACGAGCTCAGGGCGAACGGTAGGATTGTTTAGCTTTGACTTAGAGAATATCTTCTGCCATCGCGGCAAGCTGCTCAGCTTGATGTTCCGCCATCAACGCGCCACTGAGTTCGCTAATGTCGCCGTCCATAATGGCATCCATTTTGTATAGCGTCAGATTGATGCGGTGATCGGTGATGCGGCCTTGCGGATAGTTGTAAGTGCGGATGCGTTCGGAGCGGTCGCCGCTGCCGACCAAACTTTTACGCGTCGCGGCAATTTTGGCATTCTGCTCGCGCACCTGCGCATCCATAATGCGCGCCGCCAGCACGCGCATCGCCTGCGCTTTGTTCTGATGTTGCGAGCGTCCGTCTTGACACTCGACCACCACACCCGTCGGAATATGCGTGATACGCACCGCCGAATCGGTTTTGTTAATGTGCTGACCACCCGCGCCCGACGCGCGGAAGGTGTCGATACGCAAATCCGAGGAATTCAGCACCACCTCATCCACGTCATCGACCTCAGGCATGATCGCCACGGTACACGCCGAAGTGTGCACCCGACCTTGCGTTTCAGTGGCGGGGACGCGCTGCACGCGATGCGCACCCGACTCAAATTTCAACACCGAATACGCACCCGCACCTACGATGCGCGCGATGATTTCTTTGTAGCCGCCCATCTCGCCCGCACTCTCGGAAACAATCTCAACCTGCCAGCGTTTACGTTCGGCAAAGCGCGCATACATGCGAAATATATCGCCCGCAAATATCGCCGCCTCATCGCCGCCCGTGCCCGCGCGCACTTCCAAAAATACGCTGCGTTCATCGTTGGGGTCTTTGGGCAAAAGCTGCACTTGCAAGTCGCTCGCCAACTGTGCTAAACGCGTATTAGCGAGCTTTAATTCGTCTGCGGCGAAATCGCACATTTCAGGATCAGCCGCCATTTCTTGCGCAGTGGCAATATCGTCTAAACAGGTTTGATAGGCGTGATACAGCTCGACCACAGGTTCGAGCTCGGCGCGTTCACGATTGAGCTTGCGAAACGCATCCATGTCTTTGGTGGCTTGTTCGGTGCAGAGCAGCTCGTTGACTTCGAGCAGACGCTCGGCGAGCTGCGCCAGTTTGGCGGCGATACTTGGATTCATTATTCTTCTTGATTGAGGTGATACAAGCGATGCACAACGTCGAGAAATGTTTCGCGCTCGCCGCCGTGTATTTGATTGAGCGCGTGCGTGGGCGCGTGTAAAAATTTATTAGTCAGCCCACTGCTCATCGCTTCTAACACTTTTTCTGCGGATTCGCCTTTAGCTAACAGCTTGATAGCTTTGTCTAACTCGTGGCGGCGGCTGCGTTCGGCATGGTCACGCAAAGCGCGTATGGTCGGCACGACTTCGCGCGATTCCATCCAGTGCACAAAATCTGACACACCCGAATCAATAATCACTTCGGCTTCTTTGACCGCACCTTGACGTGCGTCCATGCCGTCTTTCACCACCTCGGCAATGTCGTCCATGCTGTACAAAAACACATCGCTGAGTTGTGCGACTTCGGCTTCCACATCGCGCGGCACCGCCAAATCCACGATGAATAAAGGCTTGTGCTTACGGAGTTTCAGTGCGCGCTCCACCATACCTTTACCCAAGATGGGCAACTGGCTCGCGGTACAGGTCACGATAATGTCGTGTTGTGCCAACTGTTCAGGCAACTCCGCCAACGTAATCGCTGTGCCATTGATGCGGCGCGCCAAGGTTTGCGCGCGATCCAAAGTGCGATTGGCAACCGTGATATGTTTGGGATTACGCGCCGCGAAATGCACCGCGTTGAGTTCGATCATTTCACCCGCGCCGATAAACAACACGCGCTGCTCAGAAATACTAGGGAAAATCCGCTCGGCTAAACGCACCGCCGCAGCCGCCATTGACACCAAGTTCGCGCCGATTTCAGTTTGCGTGCGCACATCTTTCGCCACCGAAAAAGTGCGCTGAAATAATTTATGTAGCAAGAAACCCATCGTGCCAGCTTGTTCTGCCTGACGTACCGCTTGCTTCATTTGCCCCAAAATCTGCGGCTCGCCCAACACCATAGAATCTAGCCCACTCGCCACGCGGAAGGAATGCTTGACCGCGAGTTCGCGCGGCAGCGTATATAAATACGGCTCAATATCTTTGCGCGGCAGATGGTGGTAGTTCGCCAGCCAGTCGATGGCGTGATCGGGTTGCGCGGCATTGCAATACAACTCCATGCGATTGCAGGTGGACAAAATTGCCGCTTCTTTGGCAGCACCGTTCTCGACCAAATCGCGCAGCGCGTTCTCCATCCCGTCCACATTGAACGCGACTTGTTCGCGCACAGCGAGTGGCGCAGTTTGGTGATTTAAGCCGAAAGCATAGAGTTGCATAGTGTAATTTTTAATTTATCTGGAAGCGTCTTCGCGTAAAGCGATTGCCTTGTCGGTATTTTCCCAAGTAAAGCCAGGTTCTTCACGACCAAAGTGACCATAAGCAGCCGTATTTTCATAAATAGGGCGCAACAAATCGAGCATTTGCACGATGCCCTTAGGGCGCAAATCAAAATGGCGCAATACCAGCTCAGTCAATTTTTCATTAGAGATTTTGCCCGTGCCATAACTATCAACCATCACGCTGGTTGGTTTTGCCACGCCGATTGCGTAGGAAATTTGCACCAAGCATTTGCTCGCCAAGCCCGCTGCAACAATGTTTTTGGCCACATAACGCCCCGCATAGGCAGCCGAGCGATCTACTTTAGAAGGATCTTTACCAGAGAACGCGCCGCCACCATGAGGAGCTGCACCACCGTAAGTGTCAACGATGATTTTACGACCCGTCAGCCCGCAATCGCCTTGTGGACCGCCAATCACAAAGCGTCCCGTTGGATTCACCAAATAATTGATGTTTCCTTTAATCAATTCTTTGGGCAACATCGGCTTAATAATTTCTTCAATCGCCGCTTCGCGGATTTGTTCGAGCGTCATTTCTGGCGCGTGTTGAGTGGACAACACCACCGTGTCAATCGCGAACGGTTTGCCATCTACATATTTAATCGTGACTTGCGATTTCGCATCGGGACGCAGCCAAGGCAGACGACCATCGTGACGCAATTGCGCTTGACGTTCGACCACGCGATGCGCCAAATAAATCGCCAGCGGCATCAGCGTCGGCGTTTCATCACACGCGTAACCGAACATCAACCCTTGGTCGCCCGCGCCTTGATTCAAAAAATCGTCGGAGGCACGATCCACGCCTTGTGCAATATCTGGGCTTTGCCTGTCATACGCGACCAATACCGCGCAACCTTTGTAGTCAATACCATAATCGGTATTGTCGTAGCCAATACGTTTAATCGTATTACGCGCCACTTGAATGTAATCGACATTGGCAGTGGTCGTAATTTCGCCAGCAAGCACCACCAAACCTGTGTTGGTTAATGTTTCAGCTGCCACGCGCGCGTAAGGATCTTGCGTTAGAATCGCATCCAAAATCGCATCAGAGATTTGATCTGCGACTTTGTCAGGATGACCTTCTGATACCGATTCCGACGTAAATAAATACTCGCTCATAAACTACTTTCTCAACTACTAAAAATTTAAGGCGCGCATTGTAGCAAATAGTTCGCGCATTCACTCGATGACCTCATTCCTGTTCCGTAACTTATTCCGCTTACTCGCCCTTTTGTCCTTGCCGACCCTACATCGTTTAGGGACAGCGTTAGGCTATTTGAGCTATACCTTTTCCAAGTCTTACGCTAGTCGTACCCAAGAAAACTTACACAACGCTAGGCTCGTGCAAGACGGGCATCAATTCGCCGCACTGCTTAAACAAACGGTTGCTGAGGCGGGTAAAAGCATTACCGAATTAGCCTGGATTTGGACGCGCCCGCACAGCGACGTGTGCGCCGCCGTCACGCATGTGGAAGGCTGGCAACACATCGTTGCGGGGCAAGCGGCGGGCACAGGCTTGATTATTCTCACGCCCCATTGGGGCAGTTTTGAAATGATAAACGCGTATATAGCTCAGCATTTTCCCATCACCAGTTTGTATCGTGCGCCCAAACGCGCCTGGATCGAAACGCTGATGCGCAACGGTCGCCAACGCGGCTTAGCCAAGTTAGCCAGCGCGGATGTGAGCGGCGTACGCACCTTGCTCAAAGCACTCAAACGCGGCGAGGCCATCGGCTTATTGCCTGACCAAGTGCCTAGCAATGGCGAAGGCGTATGGGTCGATTTTTTCCATCGCCCTGCTTACACCATGACGCTCAGCGGACGCTTGGCGCAAAACAGCGGGGCGGCAGTAGTGCTGGCATATGCCGAACGTTTGCCAGCTGGTGCGGGCTATCATTTGCATATCCAACCGCTCTCATTGGACTTTGCGCAATCCGTGCCACTGCAAATCAATCAAGCCTTAGAGCAAGTCATCGCCACCGCGCCCGCGCAATACTTGTGGAGCTACAACCGCTACAAAGTACCCAGCGGCGTAACCGCTCCCACTCACCTCTAACCACTTACCGTTTTTATGATGACTCGCCTCGCTGTTTTTATATTTTGGCTGCTGCATTTTTTACCTTATCGCGCACTGATTGCCATCGGCAACGGCTTAGGTGCGCTGCTTTTTTTACTGGCAAAAGAACGCCGCCGCGTTACCACAATTAACTTGCAATTATGCTTTCCGACGATGAGCGATGCGGCGCGTGAGGATTTAGTGCGCGCGCATTTCAAACTGTTCACGCGCGGCGTAATCGAACGCTGTATTTTGTGGTGGAGCAGCGCGGCACGCATCAATAGCCTGATACGCGTCGAAGGCATCGAGCATTTTGAAGCGATTAAAAATCAACCGTCGATTTTGCTCACGCCGCACTTTGTCGGCATGGATGCGGGCGGGCAATGGATTGCGCAACACGCCGACACCGTGTGCATGTATGCCAATCAAAAAAATCAATATATGACCGCGCTGCTGCTGGAAAAACGCGCGCGTTTTGGCACGCAAAAATTGTATTCACGGCAACAAGGATTGCGTCCCATTTTGAAAGGGATGAAAGCCAACATGCCCTTCATCTATCCACCCGACCAAGACCAAGGCATCAAAGATGGCGCGTTCATTCCCTTCTTCGGTATCCTAGCCGCGACCATGGCATCCGTGCCACGCATCGCGCAAATGACGGGGGCGAAAGTCGTGCCCAGCATCACGCGCATGACAGCCACGGGTTATGTGCTGACCTTTTATCCCGCTTGGGAAAATTATCCAACAGGTGATGACATCAAAGATGCACGGCGCATGAACGAATTTATCGAACAGCGCGTATTGGAAATGCCCGCGCAATACTTCTGGGTGCACAAACGTTTCAAAACGCGACCTGAAGGTGAAAAGAGGTTCTACTGATGAAATATAACGACCTGCGCGATTTCATCGCACAACTGGAAAAAATCGGCGAACTCAAACGCATCCGCGCGCCGATTTCCACGCATCTGGAAATGACCGAAATTTGTGACCGCGTATTGCGCGCGCAAGGGCCGGCGATTCTATTTGAAAATGTAGTCGGACACACCATGCCAGTGCTGGCAAATTTATTCGGCACGCCGCGCCGCGTGGCATTAGGTATGGGCGAAGACGAGGTCAGTGCGTTGCGCGAAGTCGGCAAACTGCTCGCCTTCTTAAAAGAGCCTGAACCACCCAAAGGACTTAAAGACGCGTGGGAAAAATGGCCAGTATTGAAGCAAGTATTGACCATGTCGCCCAAAGTTTTGAGCCGCGCGCCGTGTCAAGATATTGTCTGGGAAGGAGATGCGGTTGATTGGCGAAATTGCCCATCCAACATTGCTGGCCAGGCGACGTTGCACCCTTGATTACGTGGGGCTTGGTAGTCACACGAGGGCCAACAAAAACACGGCAAAATCTAGGCATTTATCGCCAACAAGTATTGAGCAAAAACAAAGTCATTATGCGTTGGTTAGCGCATCGCGGCGGCGCGCTGGATTTTCGCGATCACTGCGAAAAATACCCTGGCAAACCGTTCCCGATTGCGGTTGTTATCGGTGCCGATCCTGCCACTATTTTGGGCGCAGTTACGCCCGTGCCAGATTCATTATCCGAATATCAATTCGCCGGATTGTTGCGCGGTAGCAAAACCGAATTGGTGAAATGTATCGGCAGCGATTTGCAAGTCCCCGCCTCCGCCGAAATCGTGTTGGAAGGCGTGATTCATCCGGGTGAAATGGCTCTCGAAGGGCCGTATGGCGATCACACGGGTTACTACAACGAGCAGGATAAATTTCCCGTATTTACGATTGAGCGTATCACCATGCGCCGCGACCCGATTTATCACTCGACTTATACGGGAAAGCCGCCCGACGAACCCGCCATGCTGGGTGTGGCGTTAAACGAAGTGTTCGTGCCGCTGCTGCAAAAACAATTCCCCGAAATCGCCGATTTTTATTTGCCGCCAGAAGGCTGCTCGTATCGCATGGCGGTGGTCAGTATCAAAAAACAATATCCCGGTCACGCCAAGCGCGTGATGTTTGGCATCTGGAGTTTTCTGCGCCAATTCATGTACACCAAATTTATTATCGTGGTGGATGACGACATCAATGTGCGCGATTGGACGCAAGTGATGTGGGCGATTACCACGCGCATGGATCCAGTGCGCGACACGCTGCTGGTGGAAAATACGCCAATAGATTATTTGGATTTCGCCAGCCCCGTGAGCGGTTTGGGCGGGAAAATGGGCATGGATGCGACCCATAAATTTCCTGGTGAAACGCAACGCGAATGGGGTACGCCTATCGTGATGGATGACGTGACCAAAGCTAAAGTGGATGCAATGTGGGACGAGCTAGGACTGTAATTTTCGTCAGACTCAAACGCAAAAAAGCCAGCATCAAGCTGGCTTTTTTATTGTGTGCATATCGAATTTTGAGCAGCTCAAAACGCTAAGCAACGACGTATTGCAACGAGAGTTGAATTGCTAAAGATGCCCGCTAGTTAGAAGGAAAGTTTTACACCTACGTTAAACCCTTGATCCAAAGTTTGTGTGCCTAATACTTTCAAATTGAAGTCCATCTTGCGATACGCCAAATAAATCTGCGCTTGCGGGATCATTTCGTATTCAGCCCGCACCGTAGTTTCCAAGTAACGATCTGCTTGGCCAAAAGTCATGATGCTAGGCGACAAATACAGCTCACCAGCAATACCAAAACGACGCGCAGTTGGCGGCGAATAACGCACCACGCCCCCAATCGCCAATGCTGAAGCACTCAATTTAGCTGGCGTAACACGCGCTGCCAAAGCCTTCACACCCACCCCTGCACTCACACCTGGCGCATTACCGCCGATGTCGTCTTTCACCAAAATGCCAATGTCTGCCATGACATTATTAGGTTGCGAATACAGACCACCCATATGGAATTCAGACTTGCCTAAATTTGTGCCACCCATCGCGGCTTTGTATTGCACCTGCGCAGCATTGTCACGCAAGTTAATGTCAATCGCGTCGGCATTTGCCGCGACGCTGCTTGCCAATAAAGAAACCGCCAAAAATCCGCGTAATACCATGATTAAAACTCCTAGAGTGATTGAAATAGTCCAACAAAAAAGTGCAACGCAGCCATAGACAAGGTTTCGCTTAAGAGTTCCCTAAGCTGTGGCAAAGCGGCGCGCACTCTACCAGCATTCTGTTGCGCAGCAAACGCGCGAAGCTAATCGTCTTGAATACCCAACGTAAAAAAACCGCAATGAGTGCGGTTTTTTCATTCAGCAACAGAATCATAAGCTCCGTTGTTGCGAGGGACTGCCCTTGCAGCAGCATTCAAGCAACAGGAGCTGCGTGCGAGCGCAAATTAAAACTTGAAGTTCGCACCGATGGTCAAACCACCAAAGTTGTTGTAGTTCAAATCCGCATCAAATTGTGGTGTCAATGCGTAACGCGCGCCGCCGACAAAGTAGATGCCTCCTGAATTTGCTCCTGCAAAATTAGTACCCGCCGGCCCACTCCAAGTCGCGCTCAAAGTCATTAAACCTAAGCCTGCATATGGTTTGATTTTTTTATCGGCTAATTTCATCGCTGAACTAAAGTCATAAATTGCCGCTGCACCAAAACCTGTGTAGCTGTATTTATAACCACCCAAATAAGTTGGTGACGAGTAGTTTTTGTACAGCACTTGCACCGCCAACGGCGCGTTATTCGCTAACTTGGAAATATCAAACTCGGCTTGCAGACCCAACACACCCGTCCAATCCAAACCGTAGTTCACGCCCACACTATTGCCCGCTGCAACCGCAGAGCTAGACATCACCACCGACAACCACGATACCGCAATGATTTTTTTCATTTGTATTTCCTTCGTATTAACAAACTGCCAACTGGCAGCGGGGGCAGTATAAGCGAAGCGAAGCGAAGCGAAAATAAAAGGCAAAACTAATCGTTTTTTTCTAGCCAAGCCAGCAACGCGTCTTGCGCAGCTTGACCTTGTGCGGCGCGCGGATGATTGATGATAAACACCATGAGCCAGTGCTTGCCACTGTGCGCATCCACATAACCCGCGATGGATTTCACGCCGTCTAACGTACCTGTTTTAAGGTGCGCGTGTCCTGTTAATGCGCAATTCTTGAAGCGTTTTTTGACCGTGCCATCTATACCCAAAATCGGTAGCGAGGCTTGCAGCTCGGCGGAGTACGGCGTGGTTGCGGCGTACTGCAACACCTGCGCCAAATGCTCTGGCGTAATGCGTTCGCGGCGCGATAGCCCTGCACCATTTTCTAACACCAATTCAGGGAAAATTAAGCCTTGTTTAGCTAACCATTGCTGCACCACAACTGCGCTGCGCTGCGGGCTAGCGGCAACGCCCTCTTGTCCTGACAAGGTCAAGAATAACTGCCGCGCCATGATGTTGTTAGAAAATTTATTGATGTCGCGAATGACTTCAGCAACGGGCGTAGAGGTGTGCGTGGCGTAAGGCGACACATTTAACGGCGCAGTGCCTGAACGCACTTTGCCTTGCACGCTGCCCCCCAGCTCTTGCCACAACGCGGCGAACGCAGCAAAGAAGTATTGCTCGTGTGGCAACAAAGAAAAATAGTCCTCAACCTCGCCACACTCGGCGGCAATCTCGCCTTGCAACACCATCACGCGTCCCTCTAAATGCGCGCTGTATGCGTCATTCGGATGGCAACCTAACTTGCTCGAAGTGCGCACCCGATTTTGTAGCGTGTAGCCCGCCAACTGCGGCTCTAGCAAGGCGGTGGTGGTCGCCCCATTGGGAATTAAACGCAAATGCAGCGCGTTAAAGTTGAGCAACAAAGCATTTGGGCCGACGTTATAAGCGCGCGTCGGATCGTTATCAAACTCGGCGGGGTCGTGTGTCAGCGGTGCAAAATAAGTGGTATCCAGCACCACATCGCCGCGAATTTCACGCAAGCCGCGCTGACGCAATTCCAACAGCCACAACCAAAATTGTTCGATGGTGAGCTTAGGGTCGCCATAGCCTTTGAACACCAAATTGCCTTGCAAAATACCATTGTCCAATTTGCCATCTAAATACGCTTCAGTCTTCCAACGATACGCGGGCGTAAGGCTGTCCAGCGCACTGGTGGTAGTGAGCAACTTCATGGTGGAAGCGGGATTCATGGCACGCGTGCCATTGATATTTAGCAGCGGAGCGGCCGCGTTTTGTTCTTGCACCCAGATGCCTACGCTGCTGAGCGGAATGCCCGCCCGCTTGAGTGCATCCTGCACTGTTTCGGGTAAATTTTGCGGCGCGGCGGATGCGGCGAAGCTGCTCAACAGCAACACGGTGGCGAGAATTTTCTTCATGATTTTTTAGCTGAGTTGTTGCACGAGATGCAAAGTTTTGGCGAGTAAAAAATCTATTTCAGATTCAGAAATCACATACGGCGGCATAAAGTAAATTGTATTGCCTATAGGACGTAACAACAGTTCATTGTCCAAACCCAAACGATGGCAACGCTGCGCAAAATCTGGGTGCGGGCTAGCCACTTCAAACGCCCAAATCATGCCCGTGTTACGCCAATTTTTAACCGCAGCATGGGCGCGCAACGCGGCAGCAGTATGTTGCAAATAAGCCGCTGTCGCGCGATTTTTTGCAATTACATCGTCTTGCGCAAAAATGTCCAAGGTTGCCAACGCCGCCCGACATGCCAAAGGATTGCCCGTATAAGAATGCGAATGTAAAAAGCCGCGCGCGGTATCGTTGGCATAAAAAGCGGCGTAAATTTCATCGCAAGTCATCACCACCGACAGCGGCAAATATCCGCCCGTAATGCCTTTCGATAAACACAAAAAATCAGGCGTAATGCCAGCTTGCTCACACGCAAACATCGTCCCTGTGCGCCCCATGCCAACCGCGATTTCATCGGCAATTAAATGCACGCCATATTGCGTACACAAGGCGCGTGCGCGACTTAAATAAACGGGTGGGTACATAGACATGCCCGCTGCACCCTGTACCAGCGGCTCAACAATCAACGCGGCAAGCTGGTGATGATGCTGCTGCAAATATAATTCCAGCGCGTCGGCGCAACGCACGGCAAATTGCTCGGCAGTTTCACCCGCTGCGGCATCACGACTGTCGGGACTCATTACGGTGGCTTGCTGACGAATCAATGCGGCATACGCATCACGGAAAATCGCCACATCGGTCACTGACAACGCGCCCACAGTTTCGCCGTGATAACTATTTTTTAAGCTAATAAATTGGGTTTTCTGCGGCTGATTTTGGTTACGCCAAAAATGCACGCTCATTTTTAAGGCGATTTCGATTGCCGATGCACCATCCGAGGCATAGCTGCAATGTCCCAAACCTTTTGGAGCTAAATCGCGCAGCCGTTCGGATAATTGCACCACAGGTTCATGCGTAAAGCCTGCCAACATGACGTGTTCTAAAGTGTTGAGTTGTTCGACCAGCGCAGCATTGATGCGCGAATTACTGTGCCCAAACAAATTTACCCACCAAGAACTGACTGCGTCCAAATAGCGTTTGCCATCGTAGTCGTACAACCACACGCCGCTGCCTGTGGCGATTGGTAGCAAGGGAAACTGCTCGTAATGTTTCATCTGTGAACACGGATGCCAAACAGCCGAGAGACTGCGGGCGATGAGCTGGGAATTAGCAGAGTGAAGTAAATTCATAGCCCGAAATGATAACGGCTTTGCCGACCTTACACACTGATTTCATTTAGGCTAACCATGCAATGCTCATTGAGAATTCCGATAAAGAGTAAGGGCTTTTGCTTTGAGTATCTGGCTAGTTGTGGCATTCTGCGCACCTTAATTTTTTGCATCTGCTTAAGAAAGCCTCCTATGAAACGTGTTGATGATTTCCGCCTACGCTTTGGTAAAAAAGAAGTTGTGCCCATTATTATTGGCGGCATGGGCGTGGATATTTCCACCGCCGAACTCGCTCTGGAAGTCTCGCGCCTAGGGGGAATTGGCCATATTTCGGATGCCATGTTGCCAACGGTCACCGACCGTCGCTACAAAACAAAATTCGTTAGTGAAAAACAAAAGCAATACAAACTCAACATCGAAATCGCCGACAAATCCATTGTGCAATTTGACCTCGCGCAAGTCGCCGAAGCGACTCGTTTGCATGTGCAAAACACTATGGAAGCGAAGCGTGGCGACGGGTTGATTTTCGTCAACTGCATGGAAAAACTCACCATGAATTTGCCACGCGAAACTTTGCGCGTGCGCCTCAATGGCGCGTTAGATGCTGGTATCGACGGCATTACCTTAAGTGCAGGGCTGCACCTCGGTTCGTTTGAGCTGATGAAAGACAACGCACGCTTTCGTGATGCTAAGTTAGGCATCATCGTCTCGTCGCTGCGAGCCTTGATTTTGTTCATGCGCAAGACTGCGCGCCTTGACCGCTTACCTGATTACATCGTGGTTGAAGGGCCTTTGGCTGGCGGACATTTAGGCTTCGGCATGGACTGGGCGCAATACGATTTGCACACCATCATTGCTGAAATCGTGGCGCATCTCAAAGCCGAAAAAATTGATATTCCCGTGATTGCTGCTGGCGGTATCTTTACGGGTAGCGATGCGGTCAGTTTTCTAGAAGCGGGCTGCGCAGGTGTACAAGTTGCAACGCGCTTCACCGTTGCCAAAGAGTGCGGCATTCCAGCCAAAATTCAGCAAGAGTATTTCCGCGCCACCGAAGACATGATGGAAGTGAATACCACTTCGCCAACGGGTTATCCAATGCGCATGATTAGCACCAGCCCATCTATTGGCGCGGGCATCCGCCCGAATTGCGAGGCATACGGTTATTTGCTGGATGCGAGTGGCAGTTGCGACTACATCAAGGCTTACAACGAACAAGTGGCGTTGCATCCTGATGCGAAAAAAGTCTCGGTGATGGAAAAAACCTGCTTGTGCACACATATGCGCAACTACGATTGCTGGACGTGCGGTCACTACACTTATCGTCTCAAAGACACCACGCATCGCAATGCTGATGGCACTTATCAAAGCCTATCAGCGGAGCATATTTTCAAAGACTATCAATTCAGCACCGACAATAAAATCGCACTACCTGAATTACCTTAAGCCTCACAACTAAGTAAGCGGCTCTTATACGACACACCGTATAAGAGCCGCTTTGCTATGGGGAATACACAGCATTGGGAAAAAACCGCTCACGCGGGTATAATGCCGCGCTTTCCGCGTCCGCACGCACCACAGGAATCAATCATGGCCACCCCCAAAGACAAGAAAAAAATCGTTAAAAAGCCCTTAGCTGAACAGCCTGTTGTTGATCCACAACAAGACCTAGAGGCTAGACGCACCCGCCTCAAAGCCTTGATTGTGCTGGGTAAGGAGCGCGGCTACTTAACTTACGCAGAAATCAACGATCACTTGCCCGACATGCTCGAAGCCGAGCAAATCGAAGGTGTGGCTAGCATGATTAACGACATGGGCATCAAAGTATTTGATGTTGCGCCCGATGCCGAAGCCATGATCATGACCGATGCTGCGCCTGCGGTCGCAGACGAAGATGCCGCAGCCGAAGCAGAGGCCGCGCTCACTACCGTTGACTCCGAATTTGGTCGCACTACCGACCCTGTGCGTATGTATATGCGCGAAATGGGCACAGTTGATTTGCTCACGCGCGAAAAAGAAATCGAAATCGCTAAACGTATCGAAGATGGCTTGAAACATATGATTCAAGCGATTTCGGCGTGTCCTGCCACCATCGCCGAGATTTTAGCGTTGGCGGGCAAAATTGAACGCAACGAACTCAAAGCAGATGACTTAATTGATGGCTTTGTTGACCGTGAAGCGGAAGCGGCCGAAGCCCTAGCGGCGGCCAATGCAGAAGCCGCCGCGCAAGCCGCCGCGCATGAAGGCGAAGAAGAAGAGCTCTCCGAAGAGGAAGAAGAAGTCGATGAAGCGGCCAATGCCGCCGCCGCTGCTGCCAACTTGGCGCAACTGCGCGCTGATGCTTTAGAACGCTTTGCCGAAATCGCGACGCAATTTAGCAAAATGGGTAAAGCCTATGAGAAATACGGCTATCGCAGCAAGCAATATGATAAATGCCAGTTAGAAATTTCTGACTCTTTGATGAACTTCCGCTTTGCCGCCAAGCAAGTGGATGCCTTGTGCGACACGATGCGAGGTTTAGTCGAAGAAGTACGCCGTTCAGAACGTGCGATTCAAGAATTGTGCGTAATCAAAGCCAAGATGCCGCGCCCGCACTTCATCAAAGTATTTCCTGGTAACGAAATTAACTTGCTGTGGGTAAAAGAAGAACTTAAAGCCAGCAAACCATGCAGCGAGACGTTGGCACATTTTGAATACGCCATTGTTGAACAACAACAACACTTACTGCGTTTGCAAGAGCGCGTGGGCATCCCCATTAAAGATCTGAAAGACATCAATAAGCAGATGACCAATGGCGAAGCGCGGGCGCGTCGTGCTAAGCGTGACATGATTGAAGCTAACTTGCGCCTAGTCATTTCGATTGCCAAAAAATATACCAATCGTGGTTTGCAATTCTTAGATTTGATTCAAGAAGGCAACATCGGTTTGATGAAAGCCGTGGATAAATTTGAATACCGTCGCGGCTATAAATTCTCGACTTATGCAACCTGGTGGATACGTCAAGCCATTACCCGTTCGATTGCCGATCAAGCACGCACCATCCGCATTCCTGTGCACATGATAGAAACTATCAACAAAATGAATCGCATCTCGCGCCAAATTTTGCAAGAAACAGGTCTAGAACCCGATGTCGCAGTATTGGCAGAAAAGATGGAAATGTCAGAAGACAAAATCCATAAAATTTTGAAGATTGCCAAAGAGCCTATCTCGATGGAAACCCCAGTCGGCGACGATGCGGACTCCAGCTTGGGCGACTTTATTGAAGATGCGAATACAACTGTGCCAGTCGATGCAGCGGTATATGGCAGCTTACGCGGTGCGACCTCAGATATTTTGGATAGCCTCACCCCGCGCGAAGCTAAAGTTCTGCGTATGCGTTTTGGTATCGAAATGAACACCGATCACACCCTAGAAGAAGTCGGCAAACAATTCGATGTTACGCGTGAGCGCATCCGCCAAATCGAAGCAAAAGCCTTGCGTAAATTGCGTCACCCCTCGCGCTCCGAAAAACTCAAAAGTTTTTTGGATAGCGAAAAATAATCAGTATTACAGTTTCGGGTCTGTAGCTCAGTTGGTTAGAGCAGAGGACTCATAATCCTTTGGTCGTCGGTTCAAGTCCGACCGGACCCACCAATATTAAACCCACTAACTCAATAAGTTAGTGGGTTTTTATTTTATATATCGTCAGTTTTATAGACACCATTATGTCGATAAAGTACAGTTACGGTACAGTCATCAGTTTTGAGGGGCATCATGGCAAGGATTGCACAGACACCTTCTGGCACTTGGAAGGCACTTATTCGGATGGCGGGTTGGCCGACCGCATCCAAAACATTTCGCCTTCAACGTGACGCAATAGATTGGGCGCGTCGCACTGAAGATGAGATGGTGCGCGGCGTTTTCATTCAACGTGCTCCAGCAGAGCGACTCACTCTCGAAAATGCACTGGATCGCTACCTGAGGGAAGTTTCTGTAACTAAGAGCGTATTTACTCAGCGTGGTGAAACTTCAAAATCCAAACAACTGAAAGCGGAGTTAGGTAAGTACTCTCTCGCGGCGATAACTCCTGAACTTGTTGCCGGCTATCGTGACAAGCGGCTTGATGCTGGAAAGAAGCCTAACACTGTGCGTCTTGAACTTGCATTGCTAGGACATTTGTTCACGGTTGCGATGCAGGAGTGGGGCATTGGACTTGCCTACAATCCTGTCGCCAATATCAGGAAGCCCAGCCCCGGTGAAGGGAGAGATCGCCGACTCGCTTCAGCAGAAGAGATAAAACTAATTGAAGCTGTTTCAAGACACAGCAACCCCATGCTGGGTTGGATCGTGCGAGCCGCCCTAGCCACAGGTATGCGCTCAAATGAGATAGTTACTTTAAGACGTGCTCAGGTAGATTTGAATCGGCGTGTCATCCGTTTAACTAAAACAAAGAATGGCAGTGAGCGGACTGTACCGATGACCTTGGAAGCCAAGGCGGTTTTTGAAGAGGCACTGGAAAATCCGATTCGCCCAATCGATTGTGATTTGATATTTTTTGGCGAGCCAGGTAAAGACAAAAAAACAAGGAAGCCCTACGCTTTTAACAAGGCATTTGGGTTGATCAAAAAGGAACTTAATCTTGCTGATTTCCATTTTCATGACCTGCGTCATGAAGCAGTCAGCCGCTTGGTTGAAGCGGGCCTAAGCGACCAGAAAGTCTCAGCGATTTCTGGTCATAAAAGTATGCAAATGCTGAAACGGTACACTCATCTGCGCGCTGAAGACTTGGTCGGTGAATTGGATCAGGCTTTTCCGCTTAAGGGTTAGTCTGATATTTTTTCATTGAGTTGTTGTAAGCAAGCTCTGCTGCTTTGTTGTACTTCTCTTCCCATCCAGGAATTGATGGGTCAATTGGTCCTAATTCGGTTTGGTTGATTTGGTTGATATATCCATCTTTTGTTGGGTCAATTTGAGTTGCAGAGTCTGCCACTCCAGTTAGCAGCCAAGTTGAATACTGTGGGTAATGCATCAGAAATTTGGAAAGCATATCGATTCCGGGTAATTGAACCCGGTTGCACATTCCTTGCCACTTTCTGGATGAAATTCCATATCGTTTTTGGAGATATTGGTAGCGCCCATAGTGATTCACTACTAGCACATGGATTAGAAAAATAAACCGCTCCCTAGTGTCGTTGTTCAATTTATCAATCTCTTTGACCTGTTGTTCGGCCATAGTTTTTTTCTCACGATTTCGTTCATCTTTGACTGTAGTCATATTCCCCCCTTCTTTTTTGCTTTAATAATACAAATATATGTTGATTGTGATTTGATATATGCTAATATGCGTCAAGTAGCGACATTAAACTGATGTTTTGTGCATATATTGTGTTGATGTGGGCGCATTGTTTGATATTTTATCATTTTAGGGGATGGAGGGAAAATGTTTGAGCAAAAATTTTATGAGATAGCAATCACACAAAACCGCTCTGGATTTGGAGAGGGCACACTGGCTGACAAGGCTGCTGGGAGGCTTACAGGCTGCGTTGGCTTTGACAGTGACACAAAAATTGAATATTTGAATGAGGGCTCATGTTTCCTGGAGCAATTTGAAAGTCAAGTAAAAGAAGCAATTAAAGAAGAAAAAGAATGTGGTGATAACAACAGTGAGTTAATCCAAGAGTTCCAAAAATTACTCATTGAATTTAAACAAGTAAATAGAGATGTTTTCATGAACTTTTTGAGTGAAGATTGGGATGAGCGTCATGAAATCGACTGAAAATTATTTGTTGGAAAAATTTGGACCACTTTTGTCTCTGGAGCAGCTGGCTGCTATTTTGGATAGGTCAGTCGATGGGCTGAGGCTAAGCCTCAGCCAAAACGGAGAAATCGCGCAGAAATTTGGACCGGCTCGCCAAAAAATCGGCCGGCGTGTTTACTTTAGATCAGCGTTGGTTGCTCCAATTTTAGACGGTCACTAGGAGAAAAATATGAGTGAAACGATTGAAATGAAAGAGTTGGCAAAACTTTTACATTGTTCCGTGAGAACGATTCAGCGCCGTCTAGAAAAACTAGCTGAGAATCCTGACCTTCCAAACCTGCTGCCGCCTGGCAGGGAAGTTGGTGGTAAGTGGATATGGTTAAAAAGTGTTGTTTTTGACTGGCTTTCTCCACAGCAAAATGTGCGCATGCTAGCAACTGGGTCACTTGCTGAGTTGGCAACCCATCAACTCATCCAAAATAAAACAGGGCTAAAAAATTGAGACAACGGACAATCAGTGATTATTTTTGGCGCGATCCAGAAATTTATGATTTATCTCAAGAAGATAAAGCTACTTTGCTATATTTCCTTACATCTCCTTCAAGCAACATAATTGGTGTGTACCAAGTTGTGTGGGGCATAGCCGCCGCTGAGATGGGGTGGACTAAAGATCAAATGCTGGTTGTCACCAAGAGGCTCCAGTCAAATGGGCTGATAGATTTTAATGAGCAAGGCTGGGTTTGGGTCAAAACATGGTGGAAGCACAATTCCTGTGCCGGTGCGTTTTCCCCTAAGTTGCTTAAAAATGCTAAAAAACAATGTGATGCAATGCCACTAGAATGGCTGGAAGGCTTTATAAAATCAGTCGAGAAGGCAGGGGTGAATAGGGTATCGGTAGGGTATCCATACCCTACCGATACCCTGCCCCCTAACACTACTTGTAACTCTATCTCTAACACTACAACTACAACACCAGAGTTGGTTTTTCCAAAAGAGTTGAGCGAGCCTGAAAAAATTTCAGTGGCGGACTTGCTATCCAAAGTGCAATTTTTCCCACCAGACAAACAGCAAGCACTGCTGGACGAACTTGCCGGTTCAATTAAATTGAATGCAATCACTGCAAGCCGAATTTCATTTTTTAGCAGCCTAGTTGATGCAGCACAGAAGTCCACCTTTACATCAAGCCGTGGACTAAATGTACTTAGCGCAAGAAGCAGAGCAGCAAAAACAGAATTAAAGACGAATGAATCAGTTGAAATTTCTGAGGATGGTAAAAGACTCTTGCCACCTCTACTCAGGGCCGAAGCAGAAAGAGTGCAGGCGCGAATTTAACAACCTCGCGCTGCGCGGGGTTTGATGGATGAGTTAACTTGCTTGCCATGGAAAGCCTAGTGGAATATTATGAGTTCTATGGCATTCAATAATGATTTCGAACCAGTTTCTGATCTAGCCCACGAATTAGGAAGGCGCATTCGTGCCGCCCGAATTCGGCGGAAGATTAGCCAGAATGATTTGGCCGGTAGAACAGGGTTATCTCGCTCGTCTATCCAAGCAGTGGAGCGGGGGGATCTGACCGTTTCTCTGGGCATTGTTTTCAAAGTTTTATGGAACCTTGGTCTCACCAATGAGGTTTCCTTGATTGCCGATCCGGGTTTGGATCGCGATGGGCTGTCGCTGTCTCTCAGTGCCGATAAGGTGCGTGTTTATGTCCCCAGAAAGGTTAACAATGACTTCTGAGCGGGGCACACTATTCCTCTGGATATACTTACCCGGTGAGACCTCACCTGTAGTGGCTGGTCGGCTTGATGTGGATCATACGGTAGCCGGTTCGGTAGGTAGATTTGCTTATGGTCGATCCTATTTGGATAGACCAAATGCAATCCCATTAGATCCTGTTATTTTGCCGCTCAACCTCAATGAGTTTACTTTGACAGCTCTCAAGGGGTTTCCTGGCGTTGTGCTGGATGCCTGCCCGGATCGTTGGGGCAAGCGCGTGATACACCGCCTCTACGGGGCGCAAATTGATCCAGAAGGGTATCTGCTGCTCAACGATCCAGGTCGGGCTGGTGCCCTAGCGTTCTCCCGGTCTCCAAACGAACTCCCTGTCGAACTTTCCAGCCGTGAATTCTCCCTGAAGGAATTGTTGACCGCGACCATCGCTGTGGAAGCGGATCAGGAGGTCGCCCCGGAATTGCTGCGTGCCCTGCATCCAGGAACCGGGGGTGCTCGCCCTAAGTGCAATGTTGTGGATCACGATGGGGTCTGGATTGCCAAGTTTCCTAGTATCGTTGATCCGCCCTGGGTCAGTATTCCGCGTCTTGAGCATGGCACAATGCGGCTGGGGCAGAAATGCGGCATTAATACCGCCCGCACCCGCTTGGAGGTAGTTGATGGCACCGATGTGTGCCTAGTGAAACGGTTTGACCGTGAAGTACGTGATGGGCAAGTGGTTCGTCATGGGTACGTTAGCGCCCGTACCGTTTTTTACTCTGATCAAAATTTTGCGAAGTATGGCGTTGAGTCCTATGGTCGTCTTTCCACCTGGATGACTCGTTACGGCTGTCAATCGAATGAACGTGAACAGTTATTCCGGCGCATGGTTTTCAATGTTGCGGTGCGCAACTCCGACGATCACGATCTGAATCATGGCTTGGTGCAAGTGAATAGTTCCCAGTACCGCCTTGCCGAGGCTTTTGACGTATTGCCAGTACTGACCCCTCATTCTATCCATCAACATGCCTTGGTCATTGGCGAGACGGCTGCTGGGACAGTCAGCAATCTGGTGAGCAGTGCCGCTGCTTTTGGCCTGCTACGCAGCCAAGCTCTTGAGATTGTCGCGGATGTGCAGAAATTGGTGAAAACGTATTGGCAGGAGACGTTCTATGAGGCTGGGCTGGGGGATGAGGAAATTCGGCGATTGGAGCCATGTTTCCGGGAAATTCCAGCACACCAAGTTGAAAGATAGTCATGTACCTCATGGACTGGAATCGAATCGAGGACGTTTATGGGGCAATAGGGACATCTATGGTTCAAAACGGGGGAATTCGAAAGATTAAAATGCATTATGCAATTTATTAAACTATAAGCTCAAAATAATATATATATTATTATCAATGCGTTAATAGTTTACCTCTATCGTTTTACTTTGACCATGAGGTAATTGTACTTGGCCGTTTGGCTCAATTTTGATGGAAATTCCCCATAAACGTCCTCATTGAATGTTAGTGGGTACAAACATTTGAATTGATCATGATTTTGTCCGTGGTTCTGGTTCATCCAACAAACCGGCACAGCGTGCCGCAGGGATGCCGCAACGCGGCAGCCCCATTGCTTACCTCATCGAGCAGGCCCTGACTTCCCAAGCTCCTTGTCTGAGACCAGGCCTATTCCATCCTTGTACGATATGCTGACCACTTCATCTCTGGCAGGTATGCGGGACAAGTTGGCAATGTCATGGCGCACAAATACATCTGGATCTCGCCCAGTTTTCTGGATTACCTGGTTGCCTTGGACATCAAGGATTTTCCCTTCGTAATTTCCCTGTGTGACTGGTTGCTGTGCGAGTCGCTCGGCAAGTTTTGCTTGAGCTTCTTTCGTTGGCGTGTAGTTGGTTACTTCTATCCCAGCCAATTGCGCCGCAATCCATGCGGCTTCCACAACTTTGGGTTTGCCGGTGAGCGACATGGCAGTCCAGCCCTTTGCTTTGGCAAGTTCGACGGCTGCTTCTAGGTTCTTATCACCTGCTTTGAGTTTCAGTGTGTCACCCTGATCTATCAGCACTGCCCGGCCACCACCGGCAGGACGGTATGCACCGTCCTTGTCACGAACAAACAGGCCACTCATCAAATCTTTGGGCTGTGCAATATTCCGCTTGCGCCATCCGTCGTCCAGATAAATCTGTTCGTCCACTACGTTCAAACCAAGTTGCTTTGCTGTGGGATAAGCCAGCAGGGTAATCCCCCCAATTTTAGCAATAGCCAGAAGTAGAGGCGTGTAACGCTAACTTCTGTTTCGGGGTGATGCCACCGAGAGCCATGTGGGGGCGGTCGTGATTGTAAGTCCACATCCAGTCTGTCGCATAACTCTGTACCTCTTCAATCGACTCAAACAGGTAATGACTCAACCAGTCATACCGCACCGTGCGGTTATAGCGTTCGATGTACGCATTCTGTTGCGGGTTGCCAGGCTGAATGTAATCCAATCGTATCTCGTGTTCTGTCGCCCAGTCTTTGAGTAGTTGGCTGATGTACTCAGGTCCGTTATCACTGCGAATCGCTACGGGCTTGCCACGCCATTCAATCACTTGATTCAATGAACGCACCACCCGCGCTGCGGGCAGTGAGAAATCAATATCAATTGCCAAGGCTTCGCGATTGAAGTCATCAATGACGTTGAACAAGCGATAGCTGCGCCCGTCTGATAACTGGTCGTGCATAAAGTCCATCGACCAGCATTGATTGATGTCGGGTGGCACAGCCAACGCCTGCGGTTTCTCTCGAATCAACCGCTTGTGCGGTTTGATGCGTAGGTTCAGTTCCAGCTCACGGTAAATGCGATACACCCGTTTGTGATTCCAGCCGTAGCCTTGGACATTGCGCAGGTACAAAAAGCACAGCCCGAAGCCCCAGTTGCGTTGGCTTTGCGTCAGACGTACCAGCCAATCCGCGATGGTGATATTCTCGGCCGATTGCTTCGCTTGGTAGCGGTAGCAGGTCTGGCTGATGCTGAAGGCTAAGCAAGCGAGTTTAATCGGTGTGCCGTGGGTTGCCACCGCCTGTTGCGCCATCTCACGTCGGCAAGATGGCGTTACCACTTTTTTGCGAGGGCCTCCGCGACGATCTCGGCTTTGATGCGCTCGTCTGCGTACATCTTTTTAAGCCTGCGGTTCTCGTCTTCAAGCTCCTTGAGACGGGACATCAAGGATGCGTCCATGCCGCCGAATTTGCTGCGCCATTTGTAAAAGGTGGCGGAACTCATGCCGTGTTCGCGGCACAGCTCAGGAACGGGGCTGCCGCCCTCGGCTTGCTTGATAATACTGATGATTTGACTGTCGGTAAAACGGGATAACTTCATGTCAAAAATCCTCTAAGTGTAAATGAGAAAATTCTACTTATGACGATGACTAATTTGTGGGGGGATTACCGCAGCAATTGCTTGATCGCGTCCTCCTTCTCAGTGAGCTTGGTTGCCTGAACCTGCTTGTTGATTTCTTCTGCCAGCTCCAACCCTTCCAGGTTGTGCAGGCCATTCAACCAGTAAGGTGCGTGTACTGCAAAGCGACTATTGTTTGTAGCGGCTGACTTCGTTTGGCCTTCTTTGGCCAGTGTCAATTCGTCCTGTATTTCTTGATTCTCTAACATCACTAACTCCTAAATATTTTTTACAGCTCAGAATGGGTGTTCATCGATACATGGACAGCGCTGCCTTCGCGCTGAGTGTGCTCGTTGAGCTCTTTCAAGTGATCGCCAAAGCTGGCCTTCCTTCCGTTGCCACTGCTGCTATCGGTATTGGCAGTTCCGCCAATGCCAGCACTCTGACCCTTTGCACTTGATGTGGATGGCTTGGGCGGCCCATCCTGACGTTGAGGCGGCGGATTATTCCCCGCAGAAGTCGAGGAGCCAGCGGCATTGCTTTTAGGAGACTGAAAGTCAGAGAGCCTCGGCGGAGTTGAACTCTTGGCAGCTTTATCAGCTAATGATGGAGCTGGTTTTTGTGGAGCTGGCCCAGGGTCTCTTGTTGTGCCGCCGTTGCCACGCCCCGATTCATTTGTAGCTGAAGAGCCCCCACCGACGCCCATGCTCTTTAGAGCGTTACTGATTGGATTCGCGCCCTTTGCACCCGCAGAGACTGTTGACGTGCCCGCTGATACTGCTGCCGCAGCAGCGGCACCGGCCACTGCACCTACAGCGGCCGCATCGCCTGTGGACATCTGAGATGAACCGCTTGCCAGCATTGTGGCAATACTGTCAGCTTTCCAGGCAACACCAAAGAGTAAAGCATAACCCAGTGCAGCAGCCCAGATTGGCGGCCACACGCTTGGATCTGACATTGCAGGAAGCGTCGAGAATTCCTTGATGATTTCAGCGCTGAAAGCAGTAATTGTGATTGCGTATTTCGGAGCATCGTGACCGGTCATTTCGCTAAAGCGTGACCAGTGATTTCGGTCTATCGTGACCAGCTGTTTCGCTAAGCCGTGACCGATTTTAGGTGTCGACCGAAATGAGCGGTCACGACTTAGCGAAATAGAAATCAGTAAAGAAGAGGTGTTGCGCATGAACTAGGAGACCGAGCATCCTCCCGCGATTTTGGCGGGGGAATGAAATGCCGGTGAAACAAGTATCCATGCGTAAAATCAAAGAATGCCTGAGAATGAAATGGTCGTGCGGACTCTCGCATGCTCAGATCGCCAACGCATTGGGACTATCCAAGGGGGTGATCTGCAAATATGCCCAGCTTGCAGAAACGGCCGGCCTGGATTGGGACAAGGTTTCGTCCCTCGATGAAACAGCACTCCAGCACCTGCTCATCCCCGGCATCAAACACACTCGTGGCGCACGCCCCCTGCCTGATTGGGCCATCGCTCATCGCGAGATGCACAAGAAGGGCATCACGCTGCAGTTGCTGTGGGAAGAGTACGTCGAAGCCCATCGTGGCGTGGTCACCTACCGCTACACGCAGTTCTGCCAGCTGTATCACGACTATGCCGCCACGCTCAAACGCTCCATGCGCCAGATACATCGCGCCGGCGAGAAGCTGTTCATCGACTACGCCGGCCCTACCGTGCCGATCATCGATCAGTGCTCAGGCGAGATCCGCCAGGCACACATCTTTGTTGCAGTGCTTGGCGCATCCAACTACACCTATGCGTGTGCCACGGCCAGGGAGAAGCAAGCGGACTGGTTGCATGGCTTGACGGGCGCGCTGAACTTTATCGGCGGCGTACCCGAAATGATCGTGCCTGATTGCCCCAAAGCGCTGGTCACCCACGCCGACCGGTATGAGCCGTTGGTCAATCGCGTGGCACAAGACTGTGCACGTCACTATGGCACGGTGATCTTGCCAGCCCGTCCGCGTCATCCCCAGGACAAGGCACTGGCCGAAGTCGGCGTGCAAATCGTCGAGCGCTGGATATTAGCCCGCTTGCGTCATCGCACCTTCTTCAGCCTGGCTGAACTCAACCAGGCGATCCGCCCGTTGCTGGATGACTTGAACCGCCGTCCCTTCCAGAAGAAGGATGGCTGTCGTGAAGAATGGTTCCGGCTACTGGATCGTCCTGTCCTGAAAGCCTTGCCGGCTCACCCGTACGAGATGGCGACCTTCAAATACTGCAAGGTCAACATCGACTATCACGTCGACATTGAAGGGCATTACTACAGCGTGCCGCACAGCCTCGTCAGGCAAGAACTGGAAGCGCGGATCACCTGCGCCACGGTGGAACTGCTGTTCCGTGGCAGCCGTGTCGCGTGCCATGCCAAGAGCGCCAGGCGTGGTGCGCACACCACGGTGGCGGAGCACATGCCGGCGGCGCACCGCGCGCACCTGGAATGGTCGCCGCAACGCTTGCTGGACTGGGGGCGCGACATCGGCCCGAACACCCATCGTATCGTGGATTACCAACTGACCAGCAAACCGCATCCCGAGATGGGCTACCGGGCGTGTTTGGGGTTGCTGTCGCTGGCACGCCAGTTCGGCAAACAACGACTGGAGGCGGCGTGTGCCAGGGCGGTGGCATTGGGCGCACTGAATCGTCGCTCGGTCGTCAATATCCTGAAAGCCGGACTGGACAGCAAACCGCTGCCCATCACGCCCTCTGAACAACATGCCGCGCAAGCAGACTGGATCTCACCGCTCCACGACAACGTGCGCGGATCAAGTTATTACCACTGATCGCAACACAACCCAAGAAAGGAAATACCCGATGTTGATACAACACACCCTGACACAACTGAAATCACTGAAGCTGGACGGTATGGCTCACGCACTGGAGGAGCAACAGATCATGCCTGCCAGCCAGGCGCTGACCTTCGAAGACCGGCTGGGCCTACTGGTCGAGCGGGAAATCGCCTGGCGCGACAACCGCCGTTTGGAGCGGCTATTGCGGCAGGCCAAACTGAAACAGGCGCAAGCGTGTATGGAGGACATCGACTATCGCGGCAGTCGCGGGCTGGATAAGCGGCTCATGGTCACGCTGGCGGGATGCGAGTGGATACGACGTTCGCAAAACGTGTTGCTGACCGGAGCCACCGGCGCGGGCAAGACATGGCTGGCTTGTGCATTGGGCAATCAAGCCTGCAGACAGGGCTTCTCGGTCATGTATGTGCGCGTGCCACGCTTATTGGAACAATTGCGTATTGCTCACGGCGACGGGAGTTTCGGAAAACTGTTGGCACAGCTGGCCAGGATTGACGTGTTGCTATTGGACGATTGGGGGTTAAGTCCGCTGCAATCATCCGAACGGCATGATTTGCTGGAAGTGGTGGATGACCGGGTCAATACACGTTCCACCATCATCACCAGCCAGTTGCCGGTGGATCATTGGCACGCCTGGCTGAATGATCCCACGCTGGCTGATGCCATCCTGGACCGGCTGGTGCATGCATCACACCGCGTTGCACTGAAGGGAGAATCACTCAGAAAAAAACACCCTGAAACCACTTCGACAGAATCTATCGTGACCGATTGAGGTAGAATTTAAACCCCGCGCAACATCCTTCAAGCAGCGGTCACGATAGACCGAAACAGCTGGTCACGTTGGCCGAAATACGCAATTGTGATTAAGATTGCTGCGTAAATCATCACCCTGTATGCCAGAGAAATCAGGTATTTGAGCGGCGCAAATCCTTGTTCCCTGAACGCATCAAGTCCAAGCAGAGCGAAGCTGATTGGGGACAGTGCGATCACAATTTTTGTTTCTATGAAAACCATCAGGATTTTGAAGGCTACTAAGGCTGAAGTTCCCAAGATTACAACGCTCACTAAACCCATCATGATTGACGGAAACGGATTGAGTGATTGGAAAATCCCTTGTGTTTTATCAAGCTGCTCTAACAGTGATGACGCAACTCCAATTCCTTTATCAAGCGGTGAAGTCGGATCAAATGCAACAGATCCTATCCCACTTCCTATCTGTAAAAATTGACCTGCAACTTTTGTAATGAACGGTGCGCCGTTTTCGAAGAGGTAGATACAAACTCCTCCCCACAGAAGGCCCCCCGTCAATTTTGCAAAGACCTTTTCCAACTCAGCGCCGCTCAGTAGGTGGGTAATATTTGTCCAGACAAACTGGAGAAGCATGAACGCACCAAGCCATTTCACAGCTATGGATTGAAGGGTGGTAGAAACTGTACTTAATGACGTGTCCATCGAATGCATCAGCAGTTCGGTGGCCGCCTGCTGCGTAGCGCTAAAAGCAGGGGTAGCTATCAGCAATGAAATTGCAAATATTAGAAATTTTTTCATCTTGTTGCCTCTAAAATTTTGGGTTCTTGTAAGTGTTTTCTGAAGGAATTGGCACCGCTTTGAAATGAATTTCCTGTGCCGATTTTTTATCCTGATCTTTGAATAACTTGATGGAAGCTATAACAGCAACAACTAAGATCAGGACTAGTGCGATTGAATACTTTTTCATTTTTTACCTTTCAAAATTTGGGATTTTTGTAACTGCTTTCTGGGGGAATTGGCACAGCTTTAAATCTGATGGTCTGTGCTTCTTGAGTAGCCTGATCCTTGCTGATCTGTGCGGCCATGTAGGCTGCTTGAGCCGCCTGTTGCTGAGCAAATAGATTGTTCAGCTCCTGTGATGATTTGAGCTGTGCTGCATTGACATCACCTATTGCTTGTAGCTTGGCAGATGGGGTGTTGAGAGCTGCCAACTTGTTTGTAAGTTGCCGCAGAATCGACTCCTCGTTTTTCTTCGCATCTTCTTGATAGCCAGCTGACGAATCTAATGAAATCCTCTGCGCCTTCAGCGCTTCGTTTGACCAAAGTTTGAACTTGAGACCAAATTCTTGGGCTTGAGGATTGGTGAACGCTTTTGAAAAGTTCTGATCCACTTTTGACATGTTGTTACCTATGTCATTGCCTAAAGCAATCATCTTTGCTTGGTTTCTGGCCAGCTGGTTGATGTCAGGGACAACCGCACCTACTGGGTTGTCCTGAAGTGATCTGATCAATTGCTCACTTTGGATTATCTGTTGCTGTAGACCTAGCGCGCCTTGCGCATATGTTTCAACCAACTGGATGTTGTTTAGAATCTGGGTCCACTCAGATGCACCGCCGGTCGCAGGCCCTCCAGCCACCGCTTGGCCCCCTGAGAGTGCTAATAAAAGACAAGCTATGGGTGCTCTCATTCTTCATTTTTCCCAGAGAGTTTTTCAGCAGCTATTTCTTTTTTACGCTGGAAATATAGGACACATACCCCAGAAAAAAGCCCAAAAATCATCGAAAAAACACCCGCACCAGCCCACCAGAACAGAGCAGATAAAGTAATAATTAATCCAAGGAATTTCAGTTTGTACATAATCATTTCTGGGGTGTCATCGTTTTGAATCATTTTCAATCTCCTAAATAGTTTTGCTGCAAAATATTTGTTGCTGCTGTTACTTACAATCAAAATGCACTACTGTTTAAATTTATAAAACGGATTCGCTGCCGTTCAATTCTTAACAAAATCCGGCGAGGAATTTTCCCGCCAAGCTCATCTGCCAGTGCGCGCAACGCGCGCTGATCTGCATCTGGTAATTCATACTCTTTAGCGACTAGATTTCTCTTTGTTGCTGATAAAATTGCACTAGCCATATCTGGATCTCCTTGTAGATCTGTTCTGGTTAGCTGTACCTAGCTGTTAGCGCAGTTAGGCACAGCGCATTTAGAAATTTCAAAGCATGATTTTTAGCGCGAACACGCTTACGATTGCCGCGCTTGCACCTCCTGTAATAAATGAAAGAAAGATCCATTTTTTTAGTTCAGATTTGTGAATTTTCTCGCGCGCCAAAATTTTTGTTTCGGCGGCTTGTACTTGACCCTTTGCTGTACCAGTTATTACAGCTGTAGATTTTTCGATTTCAAGGATCATTGAGCTAAAAGTTTTCAGCGATCCGTCAAATGCATGCCGGAAATGTTGTGTGGCAATTTCCATTTCTGTTTTATGAACGGCTGTGATGTCTGCATGTATCTGTTGTTTGATGTACCGTCCGACCTGTTCAATTTGTCGTCCCCAGAATGCCGCTTGAACTTTTTGTTCCTTGATGTTTTCCTGTTTTGACGCTTCAAGGCGGCTCTCTATCTGTGTTGTTAAATCCAGCAGAGCCTGTCCACAACTGATTGCCACTTCTTTCATTTTTTCAGGGGAGTAGCTGGACTCAATTTCTGAAATCAGGGTGTCGATTTTGGCGGTCAGCGCACGCTGATGTGCATCCACAATTTCGTGCAACGCAGTTTCGTTCAGCGCAACTAAAGTGAACACTGGGTCATCGTCCGCGACGCGGATTCCCCTGGACATCAAAACCGCCTGGAGCTTTTTGATGTCCATTGCTACAGACCCACTTTGTCGAGTTCAGAAAAGACTTCTTTGACCACTTTTTGCAAACGGTTTTTTGCCAAAAAGCTGAAATCAGGAGAAGCCATTACATCCGCGAGCGTCATGTTGCGCTCGGTCATTTGTTTCATGTCACCAACAAATGTGTCTGACTGACTGCGGTCAGCGATTTTGACGATGCCTGCAATTTTTCCAGCTTTTTCTGCATCTCTAAAAAGCTTGCCAGCTGAGATAGGTAGCCCGTCAAATTCAACCTTGCCCCAAAATTCGTTTTCCCAAACGACCACTTTTGCATGGTTGTTTACCTTGCTAAGTAGTTCTGCAAAGCCGTTGAAGGTGTCTGGCTTGGCCTGCCCGCCCGTTAAAACGGTATGAACAAAGACCTTTTTCCCAGCCTCTGCCATTACTTGGAAAATGTCGTTTTCTGCTAGGTATCTGGTCAGTGGCATGAAGGTGGCCGCGCCGTTGTCGATTACGAAATCCGCGTCCGCTGAAACAATCAACTCCATCAGCGGATCAAATTTGCGCTGGATGACATTTCCACCTTCTGCAATATCAACGTGCGCGACGTCTAGCGACTTGTACTGAGTAAATGTGGCATTTACCGGATCGGTGTCTGCGCACACGACCTTATAGCCAATGCTCTGGAGATACTGAGCAATTAGTACAGCTATCAGCGATTTACCAACTCCGCCCTTGCCCTGCAAAATCATGTGAATACTGCTCATATTTTTTCCTTCAGTAAGTTAAGTGTTATCTACTTCAAATTTTGCCAAGGGGATGGCACTGTGTTCCCCTTCCTTTGGCTTCCCTGATAAAACCCGCAGCGGGTTTCCTCCTACTGTTGCTGCTGGTGAAACTGGAGCTGGTTTTGTTGCATGGCTTTGGCTCAGTAACTTGCCAATAGCTTTTTGCGAGTGTGAATTGCCGTGCATGCGCAAAAATGCAGATAGCCAAGGAGTCGAAACAACAACCCCATTTCCCTTTAGAAAATCTCTGAGTTGTCCCAGGGTGTAATTTTTTTCTCGCAGCGATTTGAGCTCAGGCAAAAATTCATAGAGCTTCGATTTTTTTGCCCCCGGCTTTGTCTTCTCCAAGAATTCATCAAGTTTCTTCATGCTTCTCTATCTATCTCCATTGGTTGCTTAGTATTTATTGCTTTTTTCTTGCTGACTTCTTGAAGTGAATTATGTGTCTTATAAAAATTAACGCAAATAATCAATAAATTAAGCGACACGTAGCGGCATTGAGCGACAGTGAGCGACATACAGCGGCAATCTATTCTTTACTCAATTTGTGCAGGTATTCTGTAAATGCGGGGCAGGACGGAGGGCGGTTATACCGCCCTAAAAACACACTCAACGGCTTCGCCTTATTCGTGATGTTTTGTCCTGCACCTGCGGCGAGCTGATTTGTCTTGTCGCCAAAATTTATAACCAATTTTAGGAATAGAAATGTCATCAGAGTCCCGTCAGAAAACTGAGTTGATCCAGGTGCGTGCAACACCATTGGAAAAGGCTAAATTGAAGTCGCGCGCCGAGGCATTTGATGTGTCGGTCGGTGAGCTTTGCCGCCAAGCAATTTTTGGTTCTGTTCCAAAATCGAAGACCGATCAGGATGCGCGGCGTGAGCTTGCCGCGACTCGTGCCGACTTGGGGCGATTGGGTGGCCTGTTGAAAGGATGGTTGTCAGGTTCTTTTGAGCAAGGTGCGCCGGTGCTCCAAACTCATGCTGATGTGGTGAAGTTGCTGCGCGAAATTGAAGCTACACAACGTCGTGTCGTTGCCGCTGTAAAGAAGTTGGCTGAGAAATAATGATTTCCAAACGCATCAATGGTCGAAAGGACGGCAAGTCATCCGCACTTGCCGCACTCAAATATGGCGAGGGGCTGATACCTGATCGCGAAACCGGCGAGTTCCTGGACAAGTCTCATCGCTCCAGACTGGGTAACTTTGGTTTGGTGGATGACGGCGTGTATGCCGAACGAGGTACAGAGGAAATGGCCGATCTGATTTCGCTGGCCGCTCTTGAAATGCAGGATGTATGTGATCTGAACACTCGTGTTGGCGTGGATAAGAAAATTGCGCACTTCGTTGTTTCCTACAATCAGGACAAGCCCGATGAAGCGGTATTGCGCGATACAGAGGATTCTATGCTTGCAGCAATGAAGTTGGATAAGAACCATTTTGCAAGTTTCTTGCATAACGATAACGGTTACTGGCATCTCCACATTTTTGCGAGTCGGATTGAAAAGGAAAAGCCCCATCGCGGCAACGCGCTGTGGCAAGACAAGACAATCCGCGACAAGGTTTGTCGTGAAATTGAAATTCGCCACAATTTGCCGCGCGAAAACGGGATGCACAAAGTCGATGAGCAGGGGCAGATTGTTGAAATCCCGCGCGATGAGCGCAGGGCTATTCGAGATGCCAAGCCTGATGGAATCAGTGACCGTGCCAAAACGACTGAGATTTATTCTGGAGAAAAGTCTTTCCAGACTTGGTGCAATGAAATCAGAATTGGTGACCGACTCAGGCACTCCAAGAGCTGGCAGGATCTTCACGCTGCCGCTGCGGCCTATGGATGCCAGGTAAAACCCAAAGGGGCGGGCTTCATCATCTGCCCGACAGCGCAGCAGGGCGGCATTCAGTTATCCAAATTGGGCCTTAAAAACCTACCTGCGAAATTTGGTGCATTCGCTTCTGCTAAAGCCGGTCATCAGGCACAGCCAGAAACCGCCTATACGCCTTCTGCTACCAATACCAAGGCCGCAAGCCATTACGACCTATGGCGCAAAGCCAAAGATGCATTCAAGCCCATCAAGACCGAGCAGATCAATGTGCAGCGCGAATCGCACAAGCAGTTTCGCACTGCATTGCGCGCGCAGCATAAAGTTGAACTTGAAAATATCCGAGCGGGTAAGAAAGGACAGGAACGATTTGCTGCTGTGTCGATTGCCAAGATGCAACACACCATCGCACTCGCCGCGCTCGCAGAACAACTCGCACATGACCGGCAAGTGTTGCGTAGACAGCTTGCTGGTGAGGGGCCAGGTAACACTTTTCGCGACTATCTAGTGAAGGAGGCAGCCAAGGGCGACAACATTGCCCTGGGCCTTGCACGCAAGTATGGCGTAGACGAAGCCACCGACGTGTTGCGTAAGCGTGAAGTAGAACAACTCAGGATTGTCGCTGTCATCGCCGGCAAAGAGTATCGCCAGTCATACCGGTTGAACTTTACCCATCACATTCAGCGAAATGGATCTGTTGTATTCAGTCTTGGTTTAGGGCGGACGATTACCGACAGCGCGATTTCAAAGCAGCTACAGCTCAATGCCGCTGCCGCAAACAGTCGAGAGGCTATTGCCACCGCGTTGAGCTTTGCCACAACGCGCTTCGGCAGCACGCTCACTCTTACCGGTTCACAGGAGTTCCAACGACTCGCCGTGGAAACCGCAGTCCTCAAGGGGCTAGGAATCAAGTTTTCTGACCCAGCTCTTGAAGCATACCGGGAAAAGTTTGTATCAGAGCAGCAACTTAAATCATTCATCCAACCACAGGAGAAACTCAATGCATCCCGTTATAGAAACAAGCAGACTCGACAAATCCCTCCTGCCAACCTCAGAGATCGCCTGCGCTACCTGTCCCCTGGCGACCTGGTACTCGACACCGAACGAGATGTCGGCGCACTGCGGTCGAATGTTCATGACCGTGTGGAACAGCAACAAGAAGGGAGCGATCACGGAATGCGGCGCACAGCAGGAGGCGTTGCAGGAAAAGAAATTGGAAGAGCAACAGACGACGGTATATCTACATCAGGAGCCGCGCGCACAACTGCTTTCGCCCACGGCGACATCGTTCGGCCTGGCCGTGCAAGAGGGGAGCCAACCAATCGTGGCCAACGAGTCGACGTTTCTGTAGTCGTTCCATCCAACCAACCTGCGCAGCAGGAGCAAGCGCAGCGCGCAGCCGCACCAGCGGCGGAGATTCCAACCGAGCAAACAGTCGAAGTCGTAACCACGCCACAGCGGCTCACCGCAGCGCAGTGGATTGCCTCACAGCAAAAACGGGAGGTTCGCCCTCATCAGTCTGGTGATGGATCTGTTGAGTACACCGTTGCCTACGTCGCGCAGGATGGTGTTGTAGTTAACCACGGGCGTAATGTTGCCACCTATCCATTGCCACCCAACACAGTTTTCCGTGCGGAACAAAAAATTGTCATCGGCAAATCAGGATTAATTGTTATCCCTCCGAGACGTATTGAAGTTGAGGGTGGAAAGGGCAGGGGCGATTAGTTTTTTATGCAGAAATTTTGATGCATATGGAATTTATTTTGAGTTTGCCCAGTTTTAGTGAGGGGCGTTTTTTCGTGCTGAATTTTGCAAATTTCTAAACAAATCTTGCTGTTACATATAAATTCAAAGTGTTAATTATGTGTTAATTTATGATATTGATTATAAAGGACATAAATGACGCAAAGCGTCCCGATGTCCTCTATAATAAAACCAGTAATCAAGACAAATATCGAGAGCTAAAAATGAGTAAATTTTCTGTGCAAGGGAAATGTACAGACAAGCACACCACCAAAATGTGCGGAACCGAATCTATTCGGGAGTTCTGTCTAGGTGATGTACAGGTCACTCCAGGGGCGCAGTATTTTTTATCTAAAAATCGCCTCTCTATGTGGGATTTATTGCGTCGCTATGTGCTCTGCGACTGGGGCGATTTAGATAAATCTGCTTGGTATAAGGCGGATGAAGCCGTTCGTAATGTAGAGCGAATTCATGCCGAATATCAGCTAGCTGATGGGGAACGAATCCTAATCGTCACGAACCCTGCCGATAAAAGCAGCGAACGTGGCAACACAATACTTTTGCTGCAAAAGGATTATTGGATGTTGGATTGTCCGACAACAGCCCATTAAGTTGGATATGTGAGGAATGCGGCCTGTTGCAGAAGTTGGAATCGTAGAGATAGTTAGAGGGCTACTGTGATGCAAGTATTTTTTGATACCGAATTCACCACCATTGAAGAAGGCGGATTCAGAACCTTAATCAGCATAGGCTGCGTGGCTTCTGATGGCCGTGAATTCTATGCAGAACTTACTGATACATGGCATCGCGCGAATTGCAGTGAGTTCGTCGTAGCAACTGTGCTGCCTCTATTGCAGGGTGGTGAGTACCGTATGGACGAAGCCGAGTTAGCGACACGTCTTCAGGGCTGGATCGAGGGATTGACCGAAAACAAGGTGATTCTGCGGACAGATTCACCACGAGCGGATTGGCAGTGGGTTGAGCTGCTTTTTACGCTCTTCGGTTGTTGGCCCAAAAATTTGCGCAGGAAATGCGGCACGATTTACTTCAACCACGACTTCCAGATTAATCGTTACATAGAAGGCTTGGAAGTATATTGGAAGCTCAACGGTGCGCGTCGCCATCATGCGTTGGTTGATGCCAAAAGTCTGCTGTTTGCCAGGAATTACGCAATTGAAAGAAGGGCGTGACGGTTAGCGCACGAAGTTTCGGGATGGCTGCCGTTCGTTGCATTGAACTTAAGAATGCTGTTCGGCATGGATTTTCCGTATCCAGTCGATTCAGGCGTGATCAAGCCATGCGGATTGGTGCGCAGATGGGTTATTCCGGCGTTCTCTTATGCGCGTTCGCGCGCGGATTCAGAAAGGGCTTTTTGTAATGCAAGTATTTTTCGATACCGAGTTTGCCAATATGCAAGCAGACAAGAATGGGCACCGATACCTCATCAGTATCGGTTGCGTCGCTCAGGACGGGCGTGAGTTCTATGCGGAACTCACAGACACATGGGATGAGCATCTTTGCTCTATGTTTGTCATCGACACTGTTCTGCCGCTACTGCAAGGTGGGAATTACAGCATGGGCGTATCGGAAATGGCCGAGCGTCTCAAGATATGGATCGAGGGGCTGACCGATAAGGAAGTGGTTCTACGCAGCGATGCACCCAACATAGATTGGCCGTTCATTCAGGAAATATTCGACCACAACGGTTGGCCGACAAACCTACGCAAAAAATGCGGAGCGATCCAGTTTGAAGAGCCTCGCCAATTTCATCGTTACAACCTGGGAATGCAATCGTATTGGCAGGACAAGATCGCACGCCAACATCACGCATTGGAAGATGCACGCAGTTTGGCATTTGCCTGGAAATTCGCTGTTCGGAGAGGGATGTGAAATGAACGAAGCTAACACCAAAAAACTTTACACCGATTTTCCTAGGCTTTATCGCGATGCAGCTAAGGAGCGAAGCACGATGCAGTTTGGTTTTGGCTGCCATGATGGTTGGTTTGATTTGCTCTATCAGTTATCCGCAGACATTGAAAGCGAGGCTAGAAATCTTATCCTTGCTCCTGACTCAGACTCATGGCCGCGCGCTCTGCAAGTGAAGGAAAAGATGGGCACGCTTAGATTTTATTGTGAAGTTGGAAAAACTAAAGATGAACTTGTGCCTGAAGTGGTAGGAGAGTTAATCAGTTTTCGTCCGTTGCCTAGCAACTCCGCCATCCGAGTACTTATCAAAAAGGCAGAAAGTAAATCTGCCACGATTTGCGAAGTTTGTGGCTGCCTAGGTACATTAAAAATGGAGGCGTGGTGGCGAGTCACTTGTGACAAATGTGAACAAGAAATCCAACAAAAAGGTAAGCAATGATTTTATTTCTCGACTTCGACGGTGTGCTACACCACGAAAATGTCACCGTGAAACGCTGCCCTCCGAGCGAACGGCGCTATCTCAAAGCACATGAGAGCCGCTTCCTGACGCGCGACGGTAAGCTGGTCAAAGGTAAGGATCTGTTTGAGCATGCTGATCGGCTTGCCGCCGCTCTTGCGCCGTTCCCGAATGTGCGGATCGTGATCTCATCGACATGGCGCGAGCATTTCCGTCCCGAGAAACTTTTGCAATTTTTGCCCGCTGCGCTTGCCGACCGCGTGATTGGACATACCCCGCTTTGCGATAAGTTTGGTGGGGTGGGATCAAGGCTGTCTGAGGTGCTGGCCTATTTGGAGGGAAACGGATTGGCCGGTGAGCCGTGGATTGCTTTGGATGACCAAGCGCAGCTCTTTTGGGACGATACTGAAAACCCACCAGACAACTTGTTTATTCTGAAAGGTGGTGAGGCTTTTGCCGAGTCGGTGGCCTCTGCTTTTATCGGTGAATTGTTGAATCGGCAGCCACTTACCGATAAAAAGCACTACGAACAGCCTGTCGCTCCGCAATTTGAAGCGTCCTTCACCGCTGAAGATATTCAGCGAGCCATTGCAGATGAGGAGTGTCTAGGGGCACGGACTCTGCCGAGCGATGCTCTGAAAGTGTATTTGGATGATGAAAGAATTGCGCCGGAAGGATGGGTGCAAGTGCGCTGGCCGGATGAGGCCATCAAGCTGTTGCAGACGGGCTCAGTTAGCCATCTTTCCCTGGATCACGACCTAGGTGATGATCAACGAGGAACTGGATATGACGTATTGCTTTGGATAGAGCAGGAAGTAGTCTCATCCAAGTTCATACCGCCATCCAAGATCGAAGTGCATTCGGCTAACCCCGCCGCCCGGAAGAGAATGCTTGTGGCAATCGAGTCTATTAGGCTCCATCTGAGTCAGATGGAGAGGAATGCACAATGATTTTATTTCTCGACTTTGACGGTGTGCTACCCCCGCATTTGCGGCATGAACCTGATTTTTGCCGCAATGAATTGCTGTGGCAAATTCTGCGCACGTGTCCTGATACTCAAGTGGTCTTTTCAACGTCATGGCGAGACAGTTACAAGTTTGACGAAATGATTGAGTTCGTTACTTGGGGCGGAGGCGAAGATTTGCAGCACAGAATTATTGGCTCGATACCCAACCTTGAAAAGGAGGGGCGGTACGGGCGGCGCGATCTTGAAATCCAAAGCTGGCTAGATGCAAACGGCCATGTTGGTCCGTGGCTCGCCATTGACGATATACCTGAGTTGTTCAACGGAGGACATCCCAACCTCTATGTTGTTGACGGTGGTCGAGGGCTGACTGAGGCTGACGTAACGGCAATCATAGGAAGAATCCAATTGCAGCTTGGAAATGAGGCCTTCACTATTGAGGACATTCGGCGAGACATCGTTGCATTAGAAAATCTTGGTGTGCAGTCAGTGCCGTGAGTTTTTATAGCCCGACCGAACCAATTTTGATTAAGCGAAACTGAATAAATGAAACTCTACATTCTCAGCGACATTCACCTTGAATTTTCGACGTTCGAGCCATTCACGACCGATGCAGATGTGGTGGTGCTGGCTGGTGATATAGGCAAGAAATCTAACGGCATCATCTGGGCGCGAGAAAAGTTTCCTGACAAGGAGATCATCTATGTGCCGGGGAACCATGAGTTCTACGGTGCACAGCGTGAGGACACCCTAGCGTTGATGCGTTTCGCTGCCGAGCAGTGCAAGGTGCATCTACTCGATAACGATGAGGTTGTGATTAATGGCGTGCGCTTTTTGGGCAGTACGCTATGGACAGATTTTTTGCTGTTCGGCGAGAGTAAGAAAAATGAAGTCATGATGGACGGGCAAAATTGCCTGAATGATTTTCGGCTGATTCACGAAGGGACCATGCTTTTCACACCACTACTTTCTACCCAGTTGCACGAGCAGTCACTGGCATGGCTGACTAAGGAACTCAACACACCGTTCAATGGCAAGACCGTGGTGGTGACGCATCATTTACCGTCAGCACTCTCAGTAGTTGAACGGTTCAAGGATAGTTCGCTCTCGGCCTGCTTCGCATCCAACTTGGATCACCTGTTCGGCAAGATGAACATTTGGATACACGGGCACACGCACGACAACCTAGACTATGTGGCGAACGGCACGCATGTTGTCTGCAACCCACGCGGATATGTGACTTATCGCGGTGCGGAAAACTTCCATTTCAACCCCAAGCTAGTCGTCGAGATATGAAGGGCCGCCAAAGTGGCATGAAAAAACTCCAGTAGAATTGGGTATCGAACTTTAAGCCATCCGCTGACCAAGACTATAATTCCAGCATGAACCGATCCGACCTCATAGCCCGTCTAGCCGGGCTATACCCTCAACTGCTGGCCAAAGATGCAGAGCTTGTCGTTAAAACCATCTTGGATGCCATGTCTGGCACGTTGGCGCGCGGAGGGCGTATCGAGGTTCGCGGTTTCGGCAGTTTTGGGATTAACTACCACCCACCTCGCCTGGGGCGGAACCCAAAGAATGGCGACAAGGTGAAAGTACCTGCAAAGTATGTGCCGCACTTCAAAGCGGGTAAGGAATTGCGTGAGCGCGTTTGTTCTAGTGATGAGTAATTTAGAAATTTCGCCAAGCAGCGACCTATGGCATCAAACAAGATACAAGGTAAACATACTTGCGCACCCCAATCAATTCAGCTTAAGGATTATTATGCGTGTCGTCAAACAAGATTAGTGTAATGAAACTTATGCCTTATTTAGGTGGAAGTTTCCAATGTATTGATAAAATTGCGGAAAAATATTTCAGTCGCTCAGAACAGGAAATTAGCTGTAATAAGCCATAGAAAGAGAGTATATGCAACTTGAGCTAGCAGTAATACATTCGTTGGAAAAAGATGCAAATTCGATCGGTTCAACGACGACGATTATCCCTAATTTGTTAGATGTCAAAAAGAAACCAATTCAGAGTTTAGTTCAGAGTGTTGTAAACCTATTTGGAAAAACTGATAACGCGTTGTTGTACGGTCAATTTAAAGACAATCGGCGTGAAGGCGAGTTCCCAAGTAGCTTTTCGCGTTATGTAGATGCAGGGCATAGTAACGATGGCTTCCACGAGCTTACAACGGTGGCAATGGCTGAGCTTGAGGGGCTTGCGAAAGATGAGATTTTTGCAACTGGCGGCTACATATTATTTGCAAAGTATGAAGAATCTAATGTCGATTTTCTTTTGATTGCAATGATTAAGTACCGTTCAGGATTTCAGTTGGATGAAAATTTCGAGCCAAAGGATATTGAGGAGCTTGATATGTCCAAGCTTCATCAAGCGGCTCGTATTAACTTCAGCAAGTATCAAAGTTGGAGGACCAAGATAGAAGCAAAAGAATTATTAGCAGAAGATGAGGACAATACTTATTTGAGCTTTGTGAATCGTCGCGCAAGCAATGATACCGCTGGGTATTTTATTGAGGCACTTGGTTGTTCAAAGGGAATATCTTCTGCTAGAGCAACATCAAACGCACTAAGTGCTACAAATCGCTATTTGAAAGATACGCAGATTCAATTTAGAAGTGCAACCGCTTGCGGTTGCTTGGTGTAAAGAACTTCCACGCCGAAGAATACCTCATGAGGTGTTCTAAAACCCAGCACTTTTCGTGGACGGTGGTTG
>Ga0105164_10000217_pt1 | contig 43760 bp, 22 predicted proteins | sample VDWuncwatermetaG_FD_89674 | JGI IMG/M metagenome (GOLD analysis project Ga0105164, IMG submission 89674) | Wastewater microbial communities from Netherlands to study Microbial Dark Matter (Phase II) - VDW unchlorinated drinking water | ecosystem: Environmental > Aquatic > Freshwater > Drinking...
TGTTAAGAAGATTATTCATAAAGGTTGATATCCCTTTATCTTTTGCCTGCTTCAAAACAAAATGAATATGTGTTGGCATAATGCAATATGCAATTATATCTACAATATTATCATTCTTGTCAAATTTATTTAACTGAATGTCAGAATTTTTTGCATTTACACACAGCGCAAATCGAGTTGCTGGTTTTACAATTTTATAATATTTAATTGCCGATATCGTTCTTGAAAATTCGGTCTCATTATTAAATATGATAAACCCTGCTATGCTTTTGCTAAAAACATGATAAATTTCTCCCGTAATCAACGGTTCTTCTAAACGATTAACCATTTTTAGGTTTTGAACCTTTATTACACCTACGCGGTGTAATTTCTTCAACCAATTAGCGCAGTGGCTTGTAAGCGGCGCATAAGAAATTTTTTGCCATAGCCACCTTGTTTTCAAGTAGTCGGCGAAGAATTACGGCGAGCGAATGCCGAAACTGACCGAGCTAAACCCCAATTTTACACCCACGAGGGAATTTCGGCAAATGAACGAGCCGTAAACTGGAGCCGACGGCAAAAAATTTCAGCGCCGCGAGCAAGCCGCAAGCGGAGATTGCTTCGTCGTCCCGCCGCGGGACTCCTCGCAATGACGAACGACTGCTATACGCCTGCTATCCTTTTTGCCTCTCTCATGATTTCGTCAACCCGCTTGTCGCTGGACGCCTCTACGTAAATACGGAGTATCGGCTCAGTGCCTGAAAGCCTGTACAGAAGCCAGCTGCCGTCTTTTGCTATAAGCTTCGCTCCGTCTTTTGTGCTGAATTCTTTTATATCAACGCCTGCCAGTTTTTTCGGGGTGTTTTTTTTAAGATTCATAAACAATGTTTTTTTCTTTTCATCAGGATATTCGCAATCTTCTCTTTTGTAGCAAAATTTTCCGTATTCTTTTTCTGTATCATTAATTATCTGCGTAAGCGACTTTTTGCGATAAGCCATCATTTCAAGGATCAAAAGCCCTGCCAAAATACCGTCTCTTTCCGGGACATAATTCTTAAACCCGAAACCGCCTGACTCCTCGCCGCCTGCCAAAATATCCTCTTCGCGCATAAGCTTGCAGATATGTTTAAAGCCGACCGGCGTTTCATACAATTTTATCTTATGCTTTTCGGCAATCCTGTCTATGAGAAAAGTCAAGGCAACCGTCTTGACTATCGCGCCTGACCACCTTTTATCTTCCGCCAAATGCAATATTATATGCGATAAAACCTGATGGGCATTCATATATGCGCCGTCAGGCCCTACTATGCCAACCCTGTCTACATCGCCGTCCAGCGCTATGCCTAAATCGTATTTGCCGGTTTTCATCACTGAAATAAGTTCTTTTAAATTTTTTTCTATCGGTTCAGGCGCTGTACCGTTAAATCCGGGGTTTTTGTCAACATGCAAGGCGTGCACTTTAATGCCCATGGATTCAAGAAACGGCCCCACAAAACCGCCTGACGCGCCGTACATGCTGTCGACAACGACAGTAAATCCTGATTTTTGAATCAACGGAAAATCTATGTAGCCTTTTATAAATTCAACCCACTTTTTTGAAAAGTCATAAATCTCTATAAAATTTTTTTCCTTCGCTTCTTCCAGAGGCATTGACTTTACCGGCGTTTTGCCTAATAAACTTTCAAACTTGTCCGTAAGCTCAACCTCTGCAGGGCCTGCGTATTCTGCCTTGTATTTAAAGCCATTGAATTGCGGCGGATTGTGGCTTGCAGTAATCATTATACCGCCGAATAATTTTCTGTCTTTAATGGTAAAACTTACCATAGGCGTCGAGCAAGGCTTATCCGACAATACGACCTTGATGCCATTTGCCGCCATAACCTCTGCTGTGCGTGCAGCAAACTTATCGGATAAAAATCTGGTATCGTAGCCAATCAATATCTCACACTTTTGACTTTTGACTTTTGACTTTTGACTTACTATGTAATCTGCCACAGCCTGGGCTATCTTGCTTACATTTTCGAATGTAAACTCATCTGCTATAACTGCCCTCCAACCGTCTGTGCCGAATTTTATCATTGCTTGATCCCTCGTAGGTTACCAATCGTTTCTTTGGGATTTTTGGAGCTAAAAATAAAACTGCCTGCAACCAGGACATTGACGCCTGCGTCAATCGCAGATTTCGCGGTCTCATAATTTATGCCGCCGTCTATCTCAATGTCTTTATCGTATATCTTCCTTAAATCTCTTACCTTATCCAAAACAGGCTCTATAAATTTTTGCCCCGCAAAACCCGGATTTACGCTCATAATCAGTATAAAATCCACCAGATTACAAAACGGCTTAAGCTTGGAAAACGGTGTAGGCGGATTTATCACAAGCCCTGGCCGGGCCTTATTCTTTCTGATCTGGTTTATCAAAGCGGCGGGTTCCGGGCATGCCTCTATATGGAAAGTCACAATGTCCGCACCTGCCTCAATAAATATTTTCGAATATTTTTCAGGCTCACTTATCATAAGATGAACATCAAGCGGAATCCTGACGCATTTTTTCAGGCGCTCGACCACTATAGGGCCTATTGTTATATTCGGCACAAAATGGCCGTCCATAACGTCGATATGCAGCATATCCGCGCCTGCGTCCTGCATCCTTTTCGCCTCTATCCCGAGCGAGCTGAAATCTGCCGACAATAAAGACGGGGCTATCAATATATTTTTTTTCATCCTAAGGTCTCCATGATCTTGTTTATTCCGGTTTTATCCTTATCAGTCACAGGGCCGATTGCCGCGATATTCAATGTCTGCGACTTAAAAAATTTAGAGGCAACGCGGCATATATCTTCAGATGTAATTTTATCTATGTTTTTTAAGATTTCTTCGGCTGTTAAAAATTTATCTCGTATAGTAACCTGTTCGCCTAACCAGATCATGTGATCCGCTGTATCTTCAAGCGCCATAAGTGTCTGGCCGGAATAAAATTCCTTTGCCCTTTTTAATTCATCTTTGTCAGGCGGATCGCGCTTTATCTTGTTGAGTTCCTTTAATATAACCTCCACGGCCTGCGAGAATTTTTCGTTGCGCACGCCTGCTGAAACGACAAAAACGCCTGCATCCTTATATTTTTTTACGCCTGTCGATATCTCATACGCGAGGCCTCTTTTTTCTCGAATCTCCTGAAAAAGCCTGGATGACATATTAGCGCCCAGTAATATATGCATTAAATTCACCGCGAACCTGTCCGGGTCGTCTACCGATACGGCCGGGACGCCCATTGCTATGTGTATCTGCTCTGTTTCCTTGTAATGCAGATTGCTTCTGGGGGTCTTTTGATTCAGCTCTACGGGCTTGAAATAAACAGCCTGCTTACGCGGCAATTTTTCAAAAAATCTGGAACAACTTCGCACGACGATATCATGTTTTATCGGGCCGGCCAGCACGATTATCATATTATTCGGTATGTAGAATTTATTTTTATAGTCTAATAAATCCTGTTTTTTTATGGCGCCTACTGTTTCAGCTGTGCCGGTAAGAAACATACCCAATGGCTGCCCCGGCCACATAAGCTCGTTTAAAAGTTCTATTACGTAATGCCCGGGTAAATCCAGATACATCTTTATCTCTTCTGTAATAACAGAACGCTCTTTCTCTATGCTTACGTCTGACAGCGCTGCATTTAACAGCATATCTGACAACACTTCAACAGATAAATCAAGATGCCTGCTTAAGATCTTAACCAGGAAACATGTCATTTCCTCGCCTGTAAAACCGTTAAGCGATCCGCCTATGCCCTCTATCGCCTGTTTTATCTGTTTTGACGTGCGATTCTTGGTCTCTTCAAACAAAAGATGTTCCAGGAAATGCGAGATTCCTGCCAACTCTTTTGTTTCATACCTGCCGCCTGTCTTAACCCAAAAACCAAGGCACATAGACTGCATGGCAGGCATATACGCGGTTGCTATCTTTAAACCGTTATCTAAAACAGTGGTCTGATACATTAACCAACTCCCTTATATTTTCCGCTTTATCTTTAGAACAAACTAAGGTAACGTCAGGCGTTTTAATTATTATAATATTCTTTAATCCGTATGCAGCTATGAGGTGCTTTTTATCTTTAGAGATAACAACGCAACCTTTGGTTTCGATACCTTTAAAATTCGCGTCTAAAACATTTCCGTTTTTGTTTTTATTCAAAAGCCTTGTCAGAGAAACCCATGAACCCACATCGTCCCATTTTAAATCAGCAGGCACAACGTATACATTATCCGCCCTCTCAAGCACCGCGTTGTCTATCGATATATTGTCAAACTTTTTATACATCCGGTCCAGGTTTACCTTTTTAGCTTCGATCTTTATCAGCCCCTTGCAAAGGTCCGGGGTATAATCCCTTAAGGCCTCCAGTATCGCGGTAATCTCCCATACAAACATGCCGGAATTCCACAGGAAGCCGTTTTTAATAAATTTTTTTGCCGTCTGTAAATTTGGTTTTTCCACAAACCTTGCTACTTTATATGCTTTAAAACTTTTAACTTTTTCCTTTTTACTTTTTACTTTTATATACCCGTAACCTGTCGCAGCCCTTGTCGGCTTTATGCCTATGGTAACAAGTGAGTTATTGCTGCATGCCACAGCTGCGGAACTTTTGATTATTTTGGCGAATTTTTCTTTTTGAGGAATAAACTGGTCTGCAGGGACAATCACCATGACTGCATCAGGAGAAAGCCTGCCTATGACAACAGCCGCAAGCCCGATCGCAGCAGCGGTATTTCTCCTGAACGGCTCTGCTATGATATTTTTTTCAGGCAGCTGACGCAGATTTTTCCTTATTAATGAAACCTGCGCTTTCTGCGTCACGACAAAAATCTTATCGCTGGACGTAACCTTTCTCAATCTGTCGAATGACTGCTGGAGCAGATTTCTTTTTGTATCGCCTACGGATATCAGATACTTGGGAAAACATTTTCTTGAAACAGGCCAAAGCCTCTGGCCTTCGCCGCCTGCAAGGATTACGCCGTAAATTTTAGCTTTATCATACCGCACGAGATAAGCTCCTTATAAATTTGCCTACCTTTTTAACTAAATCTTTTTTGCCTAAATTTTTATGCATGATATTGATAACAGCGCTGCCTACTATAACACCGTCTGAAATTTCAGACATCTGGCTTGCCTGGCCGGGCCCGGAGACACCGAATCCAACGCACACGGGCTTATCCGTGAATTTTTTAATGCCTTTTATTTTATTTTTTATTTCCTGCGGCAGCCTTGCCCTTGCGCCGGTTACACCTGTAAGCGAGACATAATAAATAAATCCGCTGGACGCCTTTGAGACAATCTTTATCCTTTTTTCAGCGCTTGTAGGGGTCAATAAAAATATATTGGCGAAACCGGATTTTCTCGAAGCCTTTATCAATGAATCTGCTTCATCAGGCGGCAGATCAGGAACAATTACACCGTCAACGCCTGCAACGCTTGCCTCTCTCACGAATCTGTCTACGCCGAAGCGAAATACAGGATTAAAATACGTCATAAAAACAAGAGGGATCTCGGTCTTTTTCCTGATCGCCCTGACCAGGGAAATTACATCTTTCAATGCCACGTGATTTTTAAGTGCGCGCTGTGAGGCGAGCTGTATCGTAGGCCCGTCTGCCAAAGGATCGGAAAATGGTATACCCAGCTCGATTATGTCAGCTCCGCTTTTTTCAATCTCAAAGATTAACTCCTTTGTCTTTGACAAGCTCGGATAACCGGCGGTAATGTAAATAATCAGCGCCTGCCTGGATTCCTTTTTTAATTCTCTGAATTTTTTGTCTATTCTATTCATTTTATGTATTCTCTGACAATGTCTATGTCCTTATCCCCTCGTCCGGATAAACAAACAATAATAATCTCGTTTTTCTTTAGCCTCTTTGCCAGCCTGACTGCGTAATAAACAGCGTGCGCAGATTCAAGCGCAGGTATTATTCCTTCTTTTTCCGAACAGACCTTAAAGCCTTCCAGCGCCTCTTTATCCGTTACGGCAACGTATTCCGCTCTTTTTATCTTTTTAAAATAAGAATGTTCCGGCCCCACGCCCGGATAATCAAGGCCTGCTGAAATCGAATGCGCGATTTTAATCTGGCCGAATTTATCCTGCAAAACATTTTCCATAGCGCCGTGCAAGACGCCTATCTCGCCCTTGTTTAACGTCGCTGCATGTTTGGCTGTTGAAAGCCCAAGGCCGCCTGCCTCAACACCGATAAAACTTACTTTTTTGTCGTTAAAAAACGGGTAAAACAGGCCCATGGAATTACTTCCGCCGCCGACACAGGCAACCAGGTAATCAGGTAAGCGCCCTTCTTTCTTGGTTATCTGCTGTTTCACCTCTTTACCTATCACAGACTGAAAATCCCTGACAAGCGCAGGATACGGATGCGGCCCTGCCACTGAACCTATAATATAATGTGTATCTCTTACATTCGTGGTCCAATCGCGTATCGCCTCATTCATCGCGTCTTTTAAAGTTTTGCTGCCTGAATGAACAGGTATTACCTTTGCGCCGAGAAGCCTCATCCTGAAGACATTCAAGGACTGGCGTTTAATATCTTCATCGCCCATATAAACATCGCATTTAAGTCCGAACATCGCAGCGACTGTTGCGGTTGCGACGCCATGCTGGCCTGCGCCTGTTTCCGCTATAACGCGCGGTTTCTTCATGCGCACAGCCAATAAGGCCTGGCCAAGCGTATTGTTTATCTTGTGGGCGCCGGTATGCAAAAGATCTTCCCTTTTTAAATAGATCTTAGCACCTCTGGCATATTTCGTAAGGCGCTCTGCAAAATATAAAGGAGTAGGCCTGCCTGCATATTCTTTTAAATAATAATTCAGCTGCTTCTTAAACGCCGGGTCTTTCTTGGCTTTTGTGTATTCCTTTTCAAGAGCATCTAACGCGCCTATCAATGTCTCAGGCACAAATCTGCCTCCGAATTCCGCGAAGTGCCCCTTTTTATCAGGTAACTTATTCATCTTTCACCGCCTTTATGAATTCATGCATAGCTTTTAGATTTTTTTTGCCCGGGCTTGATTCTACGCCGCTTGAAACATCAACAGCATGAGGCTTTACAATTTTAACAGCACTCTTGATATTTTTTATCCCAAGCCCGCCTGAAAGTATTATTGGGCCTGCTGTTTTCCTTGCCTCTCTTGCCAAACCCCAATCAAATGTTTTTCCTACCCCACCCCGGAGGTGGGGTGAAAAAACATCCATCAGGTAACCGTCAACATCATATCCGGACAAAATTTTTAAACTGCTCTTATCTTTGATACCGAATGCCTTAATAATCTTGCGCGTTTTTCTGAAATGGCTGCAATATTCCGGTGATTCATCGCCGTGAAACTGCAATGTGTCTATTTTACATTGCTTTGCTATTTTTTCAACTCTCTTTACCGGCTCATTTACAAATACGCCTACAAAATTTACAAATGGCGGCAACTCCCTGATAATCCTGGCCGCATCATTTGGCTTAATCCGCCTCGGGCTTTTCGCAAATACGAAACCAAGCGCGTCTGCTCCAAAATCAATCGCTGCTCTTGCATCCTTTAAATTGGTAATCCCGCAAATTTTGACCCTTACCAACCCATCACCTCTTTAACCTTGCCGGCAATATTGCGCGACTGCATAAATGTCTCGCCTATAAGAACGGCATTTATCCCCAACGCCTTCAGATATTTAATGTCATCGTTAGTTTTTATACCGCTTTCGCTGATTATAATCCTGTCCTTCGGGATATTTTTTATTAACCGCCCTGCTGTCTTTATGTCAACTTCAAATGTGGCCAGGTTTCTGTTATTTATCCCTATAAGCCTTGCCTTGCTTGCCAGGGCCTTATTCAAGGCTTCTTCGGTATTCGCCTCAACCAGAACTTCGACATTCAACATAGCTGCTGTAAACAAAAAATCATCTATTTTTTTCTTGTCAAGTATTTCTGCAATCAGCAAAATGCAATCAGCCTCAATCAAAGCAGATTCATAAATCTGGTACTCATCCACAATAAAATCTTTTCTTAAAACAGGTATTTTTACGTTATCCTTGACCCTGCCTAAAAATGAATTATCGCCGCTAAAGAATTGTTTATCTGTCAGCACTGACAGGGCCTGGGCGCCTACCGCCTCATATTCTTTGGCTATTTTAACAGGATTAAAATCTTCTCTTATTATGCCTTTTGACGGAGAGGCCTTTTTAATCTCCGCTATCAAGCTTATCTTATCCGGTATATTTATCGAATTCGCAAAATTTCTCTTTATGGCAGAGTGATTCTTGAGTTTGCCGTCAGGCGACAAAGACTGCAATATCTTTACAATCTTTGCCTGGGGCAGCTTCAATTTAGCCTCTTCGACCTCTTTTTGCTTTGTCGCGGTTATTTTATCTAAAAAATTTTCAGCCATTTGTCATTCTTTTTAAAGCTTCCAGTTTTTGCATTGCCTTGCCGCTGTCAATGGATTCTTTCGCCATTTTTACCCCGGCCTTTATGTTTTTTGCGATATCAGCTGCGTAAATAGCCGCGCCTGCGTTTAAAATAACTATATCTCTTTGAGGGCCTTTTTTGCCTTTCAACAAATCATACGCCAATTTTGTGTTAAAAACAACGTCGCGGCCTTTTAAATCAGCAGGCCTTGTTTTCTTAATGCCGAAATCCGACGGTTTAACCTTATACGTTCTAACCGAGCCATTTTTTAATTCCGATATTATGGTTTCCGCCGTAGTGGTTATTTCATCAAGCCCGTCTTTGCCTGCAACGACTAAAACATGCTTTGACCCAAGCTTTGCCAGCGCCTTTGCCATAGGCTCTGTCAGGTCAGGTTTAAATACGCCTAAAAGATGATGCCTGGCGCCGGCAGGATTTGTCATCGGCCCAAGTATATTAAAGATTGTCCTTACTCCGATTTCTCGCCTTACAGGCGCGGCATATTTCATTGATTCATGCAAAAGCGGGGCAAATAAAAACGCGATGCCGATCTGATTCAGGCACTTTTGCAGCACTTCAGGCCTTGCCTCGATATTTACGCCCATCTCCTTCAATAAATCCGCGCTGCCGCACATGCTTGAAACAGCCCTGTTGCCGTGCTTGGCGACAACCGCTCCGGCGCCTGCCGCGACAATCGCGCTTAAAGTGGAAATATTAAAAGTGTAACTTCTATCGCCTCCTGTGCCGCAGGTATCGAGCAGATTAGTATTTTTAGACGAAATCTTCACGGCATGCTGCCTCATTATTTCCGCAGACCCCGTTATCTCGTCAATCGTTTCGCCTTTGATGCGCATTGCCACCAGGTACGCGCTTATCTGCGCCTCGCTTGCCTGGCCTGTCATAATCTCTTCCATCACCTGCTTCGCTTCTTCGCGCGTCAGGTCCGTTTTGTCTATTAACTTGGATATCGCTTCTTTTATCATTTCACAACTCCCCTCGTCATTGCGAGGAGGCACGAAGTGCCGACGAAGCAATCTCCTTGGAACGCGGAGATTGCTTCGGCTGACTTCGTCAGCCTCGCAATGACGACGATATTTTTAAAAAATTTGCTAAAATCTTTTTCCCTTCGCTTGTCAGAATCGACTCGGGATGAAACTGAACTCCCCACACTGAAAATTTCTTATGCTTTATGCCCATAATCTCTTTTTCTTTTGTCTCGGCTATAACTTCCAGGCAGCTCGGCAGAGTTTCGCGTTTTACAATCAAAGAGTGATACCGCGTTGCGGCAAAAGGATTGGCCACACCCTTAAAGATAGTTTTGCCGTTATGATAAATCAAAGACGTCTTGCCGTGCATGATCCTGTCTGCCCTCTCGACTCTGCCTCCGAATACCTCTCCTATCGCCTGATGGCCCAAACATGTCCCGAGAATGGGAATTTTGCCCGAAAATTCCCTGATCACGTCCTCTGATATGCCGGCGTCTTTCGGCTCTCCCGGCCCAGGCGATATAACTATCTGTTTTGGTTTTAAACGCTTTATATCTGCGATCGATATCTTATCGTTCCTGTATACCTCAAGATTCTCGCCTAATTCGCCCAAATACTGCACCAGGTTGTATGTAAATGAGTCGTAATTGTCTATCATTAAAATCATATCATACCTCGCTCTGCCATTTCTATAGCTTTAACCATTGCCTTGGCCTTGTTTACTGTTTCCTGATATTCTCTGGCAGGCACAGAATCAGCGACAATGCCTCCGCCTGCCTGAATGTACGCCGTGCCTTCTTTAATCAATATGGTGCGTATAGCAATGCAGGTATCCATATTCCCGGAAAAACTGAAATACCCCACTGCGCCTGCATACAGGCCGCGCCTGGTATTCTCAAGCTCATCAATTATTTCCATTGCACGAATCTTTGGCGCTCCGCTAACCGTGCCTGCCGGGAATGTCGCGCGCACGACGTCGAATACGTCTTTTCCTTTTTTCAGTTTACCTATAACGTCGCTGACTATATGCATGACATGCGAATATTTCTCGATTACCATCAGCTCGTCCACATTTACTGATTTAAAATCAGCGACCCTTCCGACATCGTTCCTACCGAGGTCTACAAGCATTACATGTTCCGCGCGTTCTTTCACATCAGCCAACAATTCTTTTTCAAGGCGCGAGTCCTCTTCTCCGCTTTTCCCGCGCGGGCGCGTGCCTGCTATCGGGCGCAATTCAATGTTGCCGTCTTCACACCTGACCATAACCTCAGGAGACGAACCAACGACCTTTATGTTGTCAAAATTAAGGTAGTACATATACGGAGACGGGTTAATCGAACGCAGCGCCCTGTAGATATCGAACGGCTCTGCTTTTATTTTTGTTTTAAAGCGCTGCGACGGGACCACCTGGATTATGTCGCCTGCTTTTATGTATTCCTTGGCCTTCAGCACCAGCCTCTCAAATTCGCTCTTAGTAAAATTGGATTCTATGTTTATTTTTGCCTTTTTACTTTTTACTTTTAACTTTTCAATATTCAGCGGCTTTGCCAGCTTTGACTTAAGTTGTTCTATTTTTTTGATTGACTCTTCATACGCGTTCTCGGCGCTTTTTTCCACATGCGCCAGGGCGACTATCTTTATAGTGTGTTTTACATGATCAAATATCAGGAACGTATCAGTCATCACAAAAATGGCAAGCGGTATTTTTAATTCGTCTTTATTTTTATCCGGTATATCTTCAAAAAATCTGATCGCGTCGTAACCCAGATAACCCACCATACCGCCGCAAAATCTGGGCAGGTTCTTTAAAGGGACAAATTTATAGCGCGACATCAGATTTTTAATCTGCGTCAGAGGATCTGCCTTCGCGTCAGATTTGAATATAACAGAGGGATTCGCGCCTAAAAACGAGTACCTGGCGATATTCTCTCCTCCTTCAACAGATTCCAGGAGGTAAGAATATTTACCGTCGCTGATCTTCATGAAAGCAGACAATGGCGTCGCAAGGTCAGCCAGTATCTCGGTATACACCGGGATAAGGTTGCCTTTTTTTGACAGCTTTTTAAATTCTTGTTTAGAAGGATAATACATATTACTTTTTATATACTTTCTCCGGGTCGAATATTTTTTTGCCGGTTATTACCAGTTTCCCGTCTTTCAGCTCGCGGTAGAAACATGAGCGGAAGCCTGTGTGGCATGCCGCATCGCCTATCTGCTTAACCTTGACCAAAACGCAATCCTGGTCACAATCTATATAAATCTCCTTAACTTCCTGCGCATTGCCGGAGCTCTCGCCTTTAAGCCATAGTTTTTGGCGGGAGCGCGAATAAAAACAGGCCTTTTTGTCTTTGACGGTTTTATCAAAAGACTCTTTGTTCATATATGCAACCATCAACACTTCGCCTGTCTTATAATCCTGGACAATTGCCGGGATCAAACCTTTTTCGTCAAACTTCAGTTCTAACATATTCTTACCGCTACCTTTCTTTTTGCGAGATACTCTTTCGCCTCTTTAACCGAATACTCCCTGTAATGAAATATCGAGGCTGCCAAAACAGCGTCAGCCGAGCCCTTTGTCAAGGCCTCATATAAATGTTCCAAATTCCCTGCTCCGCCTGAAGCTATCACAGGCACAGTGACAGATGTTGAAATAGCCTTTGTTAATTCAATATCATAGCCGTCTTTTGTGCCGTCCTTGTCCATGCTTGTCAAAAGAATCTCGCCGGCGCCAAGCCTTTGCGCTTCTTTCGCCCATTTTAGCGCATCTTTTCCTGTCGGCGTTCGCCCGCCGTTAATATACACTTCCCAGTTTTGCGCTTTTCGCTTTAAGTTTTGCGTTCTCTTCGCATCTATTGCTACCACAATGCACTGGCTCCCGAACCTGGATGAAGCTCTTCTTATCAATTGCGGGTCTTTTATTGCAGCGGTATTCATAGAAATCTTGTCGCAACCTGCCTTAAGCAAATTTCTTATGTCATCTATATCGCTTATCCCGCCGCCTACAGTGAAAGGCATAAAAATACTTTCTGCCACTTTCTTCACAACATTGATCATAGTCTTGCGCTTCTGGTGGCTGGCTGTGATATCCAGAAACACCAGCTCGTCTGCCTTTTCCTTGTCGTAATAGATAGCGTTGTCAACCGGGTCGCCTGCGTCGCGCAAATTAAGGAAATTTACGCCTTTGACAACCCTGCCAAGCTTTACATCAAGGCACGGAATAATCCTTTTGGCTAACATTTTTCAATCGCTTCTTTCAGATTAAGTTTCTTTTCGTATATGGCTTTGCCGACAATCGCGCCCAAAAGCCCTTGCGGCTCAAACGCTTTAAGTTTAAGTAAATCATCCAGGGAAGAAATACCGCCTGATGAAATTATCAGGGCATTGTCTCTGGCTGCTAAAATATTTTTAAGCGCATCTATATTAGGGCCTGCCAACGTCCCGTCCCTTGCTATGTCCGTATAGACAAAAATTTTAATTCCCAGGCCCTCTAGACGCTTCAAAAGATCTTCTGCCTTTATCTTCGAGTCGCTTTTCCAACCCTCTGTGGCAATCATGCCGTCTCTGACGTCAAGGCTTATCACTATCTTTTCGCCAAAAGCTGAAATAACGTCTTTAATAAACGCCTCGTCCTCGCATGCCCTCGTGCCCAGAATTACTCTGTGAGCGCCCGAAGACAGTAATTTCTCTATGGCTTCTTTTGTGCGTATGCCTCCGCCTACCTGCAAAGGTATTGATACGGCCTTCGCTATTTTTTTAACCAGAGCTGTATTCTTAAGCTCGCCTGAAACAGCGCCGTCAAGGTCAACGATATGCAAAAGCTTTGCGCCAAAGGATTCCCACTTCTTCGCGATGGCTGCAGGGTCGTCCGAATACACCTTTTCCTTGGTGAAATCTCCGCGGTATAACCTTACAACCTTGCCGCCTTTTATGTCTATCGCAGGAATGACTATCATAATCTGACAAAATTCTCCACAATCTTTAAACCCGCATCCTGGGATTTTTCAGGATGAAACTGGCATCCATAAATATTGCCTTTTTTTATCATTGAAGCGAAATTTATACCGTAATAGGTAGTTGCTGTAATTATACTTTTATCTTTCGGCGCGCAGTAATACGAATGAACAAAATAAACATATGAACCGTCCGGTGTAATCTGGTTCCAGCCCATGTGCGGCACCTTCAGCTTTAGCCTCGGAGAAAACCTCTTCACGTCGCCTTTCAATAATCCCAAACCTTTTACACCTGGCGCCTCATCGCTTTTCTCGAATAAAAGCTGCATGCCAAGGCATACGCCGAAAAACGGCTTGCCTTCGGCAACGGCATCTTTAATTATTCTGACGAAACCGCCTTTTTGGAGTTCTCTCATCCCGTAGCCAAAAGCGCCGACTCCGGGTAATACTAGTCTTTTGGCTTTCATTATTTTATTCTTGTCAGAAGTAACTACAGCGCGGCCTCCGACCTTCAAAAAGGCCTTCTCTACGCTCCTTAAATTCGCCATCTGATAATCGATAATTGCTATCATTAATCAATAACACCTTTGGTAGACGGTACACCTTTTCTACGGGTATCTATCTGTGTCGCCTGATCTAACGCTATGCCTAGGGCTTTGAATATTGGCTCTAAGGTAGCATGTAAATCTTTATTAGGATTTTCAAGACGCACATTAAGATTCATACCTAATTTTTTCGCGAAGCTGTCTGCAAAGTGTTCAAAGTACTTAAAATCATAACCATCCTGCCCTGCCGGATGAGCCCAAGCAGATTGCGCTACATTTAATTTATACGACCCTCTTCCGCTAATATCTAAGGTCACGCTTGCCGTCACATCTTCCATAGGCACAGAGGCATACCCCATTCTGTTGATTCCCTCTTTATCGCCTAATGCCTCTTTAAAAGCTTGACCAAGTACAAGACCTAAATCTTCATTTGTGTGATGTATATCTATTTTTAGATCTCCTTTTGCTGAAGCATTCAAGTCAAAGCGCCCCCAAAATGAAAACAGTTCCAACATGTGATCTAAAAAACCTATACCTGTATTTATTTTAGATTCCCCCGTTCCATCAATATTAAGCACAACCTTTATAACGGTTTCTTTTGTTTTTCGTTCAATCTCCGCTTTTCTTTGCGTCATTTTTTTAACCTTTCTAACATGGTGCCAGGCACCGTGCTATAACTTATTTATTTACAATATGTTACAATCGATTTCGATTGATTTCTATGGGGACAGGTTTTGGCGGAAAACAATCGCACGGGAAACCTGTCCCCACCGAATTCGCGGAGAAACCAAATCCCTAATCCATAGCAGCCGCGCAGGTGGGGTGAAGCAGGACGTAGTTTGCCGGAGCGGCCATGGTTCCTTTGCCGCCAGCTATTACGTTTAGCGGCAAAGGAGAGCGACGGCAAACTCCGAGCAAAATTTTCCTCGGTGGGGAAAATTTTGCGTTCCTGCGTAACCCCACCAAGCGGCTGCTAATAATAAAAGAACTATAACCGCACTTTAACCGATTCGAAATGTTTTACCATACCCTCAAGAGTCGCTATCTTTTCGATGTAGCCGGAAACATCCTCGAGTGTTTTCTTGGAATAAGAAATAACATGCGACACTTTCATGAAATCGCATACGCTTAGGCCTGAAAAAAACTTCGCTGTCCCGCCTGTAGGAAGCACGTGGCTCGGGCCTGCGATATAATCGCCTACAGTTGCAGGCGAATAAGGCCCTGTAAAAATAGCGCCTGCGTGTTTTATTTTTTTAAGCAAAGTGCGCGGATTTTTTACCATTATCTGTAAATGTTCCGGCGCAATGCTATTGGCAGCCTCTGTTGCCTCTTCCAAATTCTTTACTAATATTATATACCCGGATTTAATCTGCTTTCTTACTGCCTTCACCAGCTGCTTCGAAGGTGTGACCAGTATAGAAAGGCCTTTTGAATGTTCTGCCTGCGAATGCAGGTCAGCAATAACAAAATCCGTAGGCGCTGAATTATTGGCTATTATGACCAATTCCGTCGGTCCTGCCAGCATATCTATGTCAACCATGCCGAAAACCTGGCGCTTGGCCTCTGTAACGAAAATATTTCCAGGCCCGACAATTTTATCGACCTTGGGAATAGTTTTGGTACCGTATGCCAAGGCCGCTATTGCCTGGGCTCCGCCTATTTTATATACAGCGTCTACCTTCAGCAAATCAGCCACAACCAGGATATGCGGGTCCACATTGCCTGTTTTATTAGGCGGGCATACCATGATAATCTCTTTGACACCAGCAAGCTTTGCAGGCAGCACTGTCATGTATACAGTAGAAACCAAAGGCGCTGTTCCTGCAGGCACATATACGCCAACACGCTCAAGCGGATGGACTTTTTCTCCCAGTATTACGCCGTCGCCTAATTTCATTTTCCACGGCTTTTTAGCCTGGCGCTTGTAGAACCTGGTGAGATTTTCGCAGATATGTTTTAAAAGCGGAGCAAAATTCGGGCTTATATTCTGATAAGCGCCGCTTATTTCAGACGCGGTAACTTTAAACTGCCTGGGGCTTAACTTGACCTTGTCAAATTTCTTGGTGTACTTTATGACAGCGTCATCACCGTAAAGCCTGACATCGTCCAAAATCTTTCTGACCTTGTCTTCCACGCCCTGCTTCTTAATAAGGCCTCGGTTGCAAATCTTCTGAAAATCTTTACTTTGTGTAGTTATGACCTTCATATCAATGCCTCCGGTTTGCCATTGTTTCTCTAATTTGCAAACCGTCCCGAGCGGCTAGCTATCGCGTTTAGCCGCGAGGGACGAAATTAATTCTTCGAATCTTTTGAAAACCTCTTTTAATTTTGACGGGTCTTTACCGCCTGCCTGCGCCATATCAGGCCTGCCGCCGCCTGTACCTTTCACAACGCCTGAAATCTCCTTTATAATATTCGCGGCATTCATCCCTTTAGCGACAAGATCCTTTGATAAAACCAGGACAAGCGAAACTTTGTCTTCTGATTTTGATGCCAATAAAATCGCCGCACCTTGTTCTTTTGATTTTATCCTGTCGCAAAGGCCCCTTAAATCATCTATGCCAGCGCCACGCACTTCGCTGGCCATAATCTTAATGCCGTTTATAATTTTTGATTTTTTTATTATTTCATCCACGCCTTCAAGCAACACCTTGCTTCTGGCCTTGTCAGTCTCGGCCTTGATTTTATCCTCTGCCTCTTTTTTAGCAGCTTGCTCCTGAAGCACTCTTTCTTTTTCTATAGCACCCTTTACAAACTTGCCTGTGACCGCCTCTATCCTTCTTATCCCGGCGCTTATAGAGGTTTCTGAAATAATCTTAAAACTGCCTATCTGGCCTGTATTTTCAAGATGCGTGCCGCCGCACAGCTCTTTGCTGTAATCCTCGATTGTCACAACCCTGACCTCGTCTTCGTATTTTTCGCCGAACAAGGCCATGGCGCCAGAAGCCGTTGCCTCTTTTTGCGGCATCTGTTTTACAGAAACCCTGTAATTTTTTTCTATACTTGTGTTGACAAGGTCTTCAACCCGTTCTATCTGCTCCGGCGTAAGCGATTTAAAATGAACGAAATCAAAACGCAGCCTGTCAGGCGCCACCAAAGAACCTGCCTGATGCACATGTTCGCCCAGCACCTTGCGCAAGGCAGCCTGCAATAAATGCGTAGCTGTATGATTTTTCGCGATGTCTGACCTTCGCTGGCTGTCGACTTCAGCCTTAACTGTATCGCCGGATTTCAAAACACCTTTTTTTACTTTACAAACGTGGACTGCTATCTTATCAAACATCTTTGTATCCAAAACCGCTATCTCTGCATTATTATTATAAATCCTTCCGGTGTCTCCTGTTTGTCCGCCGCTTTCGCCGTAAAACGGCGCCTTATCAAGAACAACCCATATCTCGTCATTTTCTCCGGCGCTTTCAATAACATTTTCTTTTTTTAAAACTAGAACCACCTTAGCTTCGCAGGACAAAGTATCGTAACCTAAAAATTCCGTATCATTGACAAGCTTCTTTATTTTATGCGCTACTGTTGTCGCAAATATCTCCCCTGCTATAGCGCTTGATTTTCTCGAGGTCTCTTTTTGCGCTGACATTGCCTTTTGGTAGCCGGGCTTATCAAGTTTAAAACCTTTTTCTTTCGCCATCTCTTCAGTCAGATCATACGGAAAACCATAAGTGTCATAAAGCTTAAAAATTACATCGCCTGAAATTTCTTTGTGTTTCGCGTTTTTCATAAATGCTTCCAGTATTTGCACGCCTTCCTCAAGCGTCTGACTGAACTTTTCTTCTTCATTCTGCAAAACCAAAGCGATATTCTCGCGCCTTGCCTCAAGTTCCGGGTACGGCTTTTTCATAACAGCTGCGACAGACGGCACTAACTTGTATAAAAACGGATCTTCTATGCCTAATTTTTTGCCGAATCTTGCTGCCCTGCGTATCAACATCCTTTCGACATAGCCTCTGCCCTCGTTTGACGGCAATACGCCGTCAGCGATCAAAAATGTCGCCGCTCGAATATGATCGGCGATAGTGGCGGCCATCTCCGGGTGGGTGTCTCGCTCACTTCGTTCGCTGTGACACCCACCCATCGTGGCCGCCTCATCGTTAATGGCATTTATTATCGGAACAAATAAATCCGTCTCGAAATTCGAATGCACGCCTTGCATGACTGCGGCTATTCTCTCCAGTCCCATGCCGGTATCGATATTCTTTCTCGGTAACGGCTCTAGCACGCCGCCTTCACATCTGTTAAACTGCGTAAAGACAAGATTCCATACCTCGACTTTATCAACGTATATTTCAGAACACGGCCCGCATGGGCCGTTAGGGCCTTTGGCCTTTGCTTCTTGAGGCCAGAAATTATCTTTATCGCCCATTTTTACAATCTTTTCCTTGGACAGTTTTACGACATTAAGCCATATATCATACGCCTCGCTGTCATCCTTGTAAACAGATACCCACATCCTTTTTTCAGGCACCTTAAGTTCTGTGGTCATAAATTCCCACGCCCATTGTATTGCTTCTTTCTTAAAATAATCTCCGAAAGAAAAATTTCCGAGCATCTCAAAGAACGTATGATGGCTGGGCGTCTTGCCAACATTATCCACATCGCCGGTCCTCAAACATTTCTGCGAAGTGGCGGCGCGCTTTAAATCTTTTTTTATACCGAGAAAATATTCCTTAAACTGATTCATGCCTGCGCCTGTAAATAAAAGCGTAGGGTCATCTTTCGGCACCAAAGAATCGCTTGATACGATCTTATGGCCTTTGCTTTCAAAAAATTTAAGGTATTTTTCGCGTATTACGTCTGCTCTCATTTATTAACTGTTTCCCGGACAACCTTTGCCACAACTTCGTAAGAAAATCCCCTTCGCTGTAGAAAACCGAACAAGCGCCTTTTTATCGCTATTTTATCAGGCCCTGTTATTGACTTAAGCCTTTTTTGGGCCAGTGTTTTTGCCGCTTCGTACTCATCGAAACCGCTCATGGCAGAGCTTATCGCGTCTTCTATATCAAATTCGCTGATGCCTTTATTTTTAAGCTCCTGCCTAAGCCTAAGCTTACCCATAGGCTTAAGGAGCATCCTGTCTTCAAGCCACATCCTCGCGAACCTGGCATCATCCAGAAGCCCGCGTTTTTTGAAATCAGCAGCGAGCACATCCGAAATATCTTTATTAAATCCGCGCCTTTCTAATTTTTCCTTAAATTCAGAAATTGAACGCGGCCTGTGCCTCAATAAAAGAAAGGCATACTCCCTTGCCTTTTTTAACTGCTCTATATCTTCCGACATACCGTTAAACAATTATTATCCCGCTATCGCCGCTTTTTCTCTTGTCTCTTTTTCTATCTTGTTCATCATGGTAGGATTTTCTTTCAAATATGTCTTTGCCGCTTCCCTGCCCTGGGCCAGCTTTTCAGCGCCGTAAATTACCCATGAACCGGAACGCTGCAATACACCTGCCTCTGTGGCGGCATCGATAATAGCGCCTGTTTTCGAAATCCCCTCGTCGTACATAATATCAAATTCCGCCTGCCTGAAAGGTGCCGCGACTTTATTTTTGACAACCTTTACGCGCACGTGATTGCCTACAATCTTATCCCCGTCCTTAATCTGCTCCTGGCGACGGATATCCAGACGCACGGAAGAATAAAATTTAAGCGCCCTACCACCCGGCGTAGTCTCCGGATTACCGAACATAACCCCGATTTTTTCGCGGATCTGGTTAATAAAGATAATGCATGTCTTTGATTTGCTGATGCATGCTGTCAACTTACGAAGCGCCTGGCTCATAAGCCTTGCCTGCAAACCCATGTGTGAATCGCCCATCTGGCCTTCTATTTCTGCGCGCGGGACAAGCGCTGCGACTGAATCTATTACGATTATATCAACAGCGTTTGAACGCACAAGTGTTTCCGCTATCTCAAGGGCCTGCTCGCCTGTATCAGGCTGTGATATCAATAAATCGTTTAAATTTACTCCGAGCTTTATCGCATAAGTGGCGTCAAACGCGTGCTCCGCGTCAATAAACGCCGCGACGCCGCCGCGCTTTTGCGCCTCTTTTATGACTGATAAGCTTAACGTAGTCTTTCCGCTTGATTCAGGGCCGAATATTTCAATGACTCTGCCCCTTGGCATACCGCCAACGCCTAATGCAATGTCTAGCGATAACGCGCCTGTCGGTATGATCTGTACGTCGACTTTCGTATCCGAACCAAGCTTCATTATCGAGCCCTTGCCGAATTGTTTCTCGATCTGGCCCAGCGCCAGCTCCAAGGCCTTTGCCCGTTCCGCCTGCAACGCAGCCTTATCCTCGTGTTTTACCTCTTTTTTCTTTGATTCTACCATGGTAACCCCCTGTTTTTTATTATAAAAGGAATTGTTATTTGGCTGGATATAGTATGTATATTATATCAATAATAACACTATTGTAAAGGGAAATTTAAGGTTGACTTTGCCTGATACGCAATATATAATTAGACCTATGAAAGCTGAAATTATAGCAATAGGCACCGAGCTTTTGCTGGGTGATATCGTAAACCTGAACGCAGCATATCTTTCGCAGCAACTGGCAGGGCTTGGTATAGATGTCTTTTATCACTCTGTTGTGGGTGATAACCCTTCAAGAATAAATTCCTCTATAAAATTAGCGCTCTCGCGAGCTGATATTGTAATTACAACCGGCGGGCTAGGGCCCACAGTGGACGATGTTACTGCTTCTGTAATAAAAACATACGTACTAAACAACGCTTTGACTCTAAAAAACAACCGAGGCACAGTGCCAGGCCAATTCATAAAACTGCCTGACAATAAATTTCTTATTGCCTTGCCGGGCCCTCCAAAAGAAATGAAGCCTATGTTCAGAAAATCCGTCGTGCCTCTGCTTAAAAATATATCCGGTTTCAAATCAGTGATTAAATCGCGTGTTTTGAAAATAACAGGCCTGTCAGAGCCAAAGGTCAACAAAAAGGCTAAAGATTTATTGGAACTAAAGCCTCCTGTTACTGTAGGTATTTACGCCAAATTAGGCGAGGTAGATTTAAAAATTACCGCTAAGGCAGAATCAGAAGCCCGTACCTTAAAATTAATCGCTCCTATTGAGAAAAAAATCCGCAAACGTTTAAATGATTACATATTCGGCGCGGATGAGCAGACGCTGGAAGGCGTTGTCGGCGAGAAATTGTTAAAAAGCAAAAAAAACATGGCTATCGCAGAGTCATGCACAGGCGGGCTTATAGCTAACCGCATTACAGACGTGCCGGGAAGCTCAAAATATTTTAAAACAGGCATTATCGCTTATTCAAATCAGGCAAAAGAATTACTACTGGATGTGCCGCCTGGCATCATCGAGCGTTACGGCGCTGTCTCAAAACAGGTTGCCGTAAAAATGGCTCAAGGCGCCCGCCGGATATTCAACGCAGACATAGGCATCTCTGTTACAGGTATCGCAGGCCCCACAGGGGCGACAAAAAATAAACCATTAGGCCTGGTTTTTATAGCGCTGTCAAAAAATAATAAAACCATCTGTAAAGAATTCCGCTTTCCCGGAGACCGCGTTACAGTCAAATGGCAGGCCTCGCAGGCAGCGCTGGATATGCTCCGCACGTCATTGCGAGGCTGACGCCTGCCCTACGTAGCTTTAGCGAAGGAGGGAAGTCAGCCGAAATGACGACTTTAAACTATGCGACTATTTATAGCAATAGAGCTTCCTGAAACCATAAAATCAGAACTCGCCGGCATCCAATCCAAATTAAAGGCCTCAAGAGCTGATGTAAAATGGGTTGAGCCGCAAAACATCCACCTAACGCTAAAATTTCTAGGGTATGTACAGCAGGATAAAATTGCCGCTATAAAAAATGCCGTTGATAAAATTGCAGGCCAAACCAAAGCATTTAATATATCCCTGTCTGAAATAGGGGCTTTTCCAGATCTAAATTCTCCGCGGGTTATATGGGTGGGGATCGATGATGTAGGGGCAGGTCGCGACCTGCCCCTACATCATCGATCCCCACCCATATAACCCGCGGAGAATTTAGATCTGGAAAAGCCCCTATTTCAGACAGGGATATATTAAATGCTTTGGTTTGGCCTGCAATTTTATCAACGGCATTTTTTATAGCGGCAATTTTATCCTGCTGTACATACCCTAGAAATTTTAGCGTTAGGTGGATGTTTTGCGGCTCAACCCATTTTACATCAGCTCTTGAGGCCTTTAATTTGGATTGGATGCCGGCGAGTTCTGATTTTATGGTTTCAGGAAGCTCTATTGCTATAAATAGTCGCATAGTTTAAAGTCGTCATTTCGGCTGACTTCCCTCCTTCGCTAAAGCTACGTAGGGCAGGCGTCAGCCTCGCAATGACGTGCGGAGCATATCCAGCGCTGCCTGCGAGGCCTGCCATTTGACTGTAACGCGGTCTCCGGGAAAGCGGAATTCTTTACAGATGGTTTTATTATTTTTTGACAGCGCTATAAAAACCAGGCCTAATGGTTTATTTTTTGTCGCCCCTGTGGGGCCTGCGATACCTGTAACAGAGATGCCTATGTCTGCGTTGAATATCCGGCGGGCGCCTTGAGCCATTTTTACGGCAACCTGTTTTGAGACAGCGCCGTAACGCTCGATGATGCCAGGCGGCACATCCAGTAGTAATTCTTTTGCCTGATTTGAATAAGCGATAATGCCTGTTTTAAAATATTTTGAGCTTCCCGGCACGTCTGTAATGCGGTTAGCTATAAGCCCGCCTGTGCATGACTCTGCGATAGCCATGTTTTTTTTGCTTTTTAACAATTTCTCGCCGACAACGCCTTCCAGCGTCTGCTCATCCGCGCCGAATATGTAATCATTTAAACGTTTGCGGATTTTTTTCTCAATAGGAGCGATTAATTTTAAGGTACGGGCTTCTGATTCTGCCTTAGCGGTAATTTTTAAATCTACCTCGCCTAATTTGGCGTAAATACCTACAGTAACAGGAGGCTTTAGTTCCAATAAATCTTTAGCCTTTTTGTTGACCTTTGGCTCTGACAGGCCTGTTATTTTCAAAACACGCGATTTAATCACTGATTTGAAACCGGATATATTTTTAAGCAGAGGCACGACGGATTTTCTGAACATAGGCTTCATTTCTTTTGGAGGGCCCGGCAAGGCAATAAGAAATTTATTGTCAGGCAGTTTTATGAATTGGCCTGGCACTGTGCCTCGGTTGTTTTTTAGAGTCAAAGCGTTGTTTAGTACGTATGTTTTTATTACAGAAGCAGTAACATCGTCCACTGTGGGCCCTAGCCCGCCGGTTGTAATTACAATATCAGCTCGCGAGAGCGCTAATTTTATAGAGGAATTTATTCTTGAAGGGTTATCACCCACAACAGAGTGATAAAAGACATCTATACCAAGCCCTGCCAGTTGCTGCGAAAGATATGCTGCGTTCAGGTTTACGATATCACCCAGCAAAAGCTCGGTGCCTATTGCTATAATTTCAGCTTTCATAGGTCTAATTATATATTGCGTATCAGGCAAAGTCAACCTTAAATTTCCCTTTACAATAGTGTTATTATTGATATAATATACATACTATATCCAGCCAAATAACAATTCCTTTTATAATAAAAAACAGGGGGTTACCATGGTAGAATCAAAGAAAAAAGAGGTAAAACACGAGGATAAGGCTGCGTTGCAGGCGGAACGGGCAAAGGCCTTGGAGCTGGCGCTGGGCCAGATCGAGAAACAATTCGGCAAGGGCTCGATAATGAAGCTTGGTTCGGATACGAAAGTCGACGTACAGATCATACCGACAGGCGCGTTATCGCTAGACATTGCATTAGGCGTTGGCGGTATGCCAAGGGGCAGAGTCATTGAAATATTCGGCCCTGAATCAAGCGGAAAGACTACGTTAAGCTTATCAGTCATAAAAGAGGCGCAAAAGCGCGGCGGCGTCGCGGCGTTTATTGACGCGGAGCACGCGTTTGACGCCACTTATGCGATAAAGCTCGGAGTAAATTTAAACGATTTATTGATATCACAGCCTGATACAGGCGAGCAGGCCCTTGAGATAGCGGAAACACTTGTGCGTTCAAACGCTGTTGATATAATCGTAATAGATTCAGTCGCAGCGCTTGTCCCGCGCGCAGAAATAGAAGGCCAGATGGGCGATTCACACATGGGTTTGCAGGCAAGGCTTATGAGCCAGGCGCTTCGTAAGTTGACAGCATGCATCAGCAAATCAAAGACATGCATTATCTTTATTAACCAGATCCGCGAAAAAATCGGGGTTATGTTCGGTAATCCGGAGACTACGCCGGGTGGTAGGGCGCTTAAATTTTATTCTTCCGTGCGTCTGGATATCCGTCGCCAGGAGCAGATTAAGGACGGGGATAAGATTGTAGGCAATCACGTGCGCGTAAAGGTTGTCAAAAATAAAGTCGCGGCACCTTTCAGGCAGGCGGAATTTGATATTATGTACGACGAGGGGATTTCGAAAACAGGCGCTATTATCGATGCCGCCACAGAGGCAGGTGTATTGCAGCGTTCCGGTTCATGGGTAATTTACGGCGCTGAAAAGCTGGCCCAGGGCAGGGAAGCGGCAAAGACATATTTGAAAGAAAATCCTACCATGATGAACAAGATAGAAAAAGAGACAAGAGAAAAAGCGGCGATAGCGGGATAATAATTGTTTAACGGTATGTCGGAAGATATAGAGCAGTTAAAAAAGGCAAGGGAGTATGCCTTTCTTTTATTGAGGCACAGGCCGCGTTCAATTTCTGAATTTAAGGAAAAATTAGAAAGGCGCGGATTTAATAAAGATATTTCGGATGTGCTCGCTGCTGATTTCAAAAAACGCGGGCTTCTGGATGATGCCAGGTTCGCGAGGATGTGGCTTGAAGACAGGATGCTCCTTAAGCCTATGGGTAAGCTTAGGCTTAGGCAGGAGCTTAAAAATAAAGGCATCAGCGAATTTGATATAGAAGACGCGATAAGCTCTGCCATGAGCGGTTTCGATGAGTACGAAGCGGCAAAAACACTGGCCCAAAAAAGGCTTAAGTCAATAACAGGGCCTGATAAAATAGCGATAAAAAGGCGCTTGTTCGGTTTTCTACAGCGAAGGGGATTTTCTTACGAAGTTGTGGCAAAGGTTGTCCGGGAAACAGTTAATAAATGAGAGCAGACGTAATACGCGAAAAATACCTTAAATTTTTTGAAAGCAAAGGCCATAAGATCGTATCAAGCGATTCTTTGGTGCCGAAAGATGACCCTACGCTTTTATTTACAGGCGCAGGCATGAATCAGTTTAAGGAATATTTTCTCGGTATAAAAAAAGATTTAAAGCGCGCCGCCACTTCGCAGAAATGTTTGAGGACCGGCGATGTGGATAATGTTGGCAAGACGCCCAGCCATCATACGTTCTTTGAGATGCTCGGAAATTTTTCTTTCGGAGATTATTTTAAGAAAGAAGCAATACAATGGGCGTGGGAATTTATGACCACAGAACTTAAGGTGCCTGAAAAAAGGATGTGGGTATCTGTTTACAAGGATGACAGCGAGGCGTATGATATATGGCTTAATGTCGTAAAACTGTCCAAGGAAAAGATTGTAAAAATGGGCGATAAAGATAATTTCTGGCCTCAAGAAGCAAAGGCCAAAGGCCCTAACGGCCCATGCGGGCCGTGTTCTGAAATATACGTTGATAAAGTCGAGGTATGGAATCTTGTCTTTACGCAGTTTAACAGATGTGAAGGCGGCGTGCTAGAGCCGTTACCGAGAAAGAATATCGATACCGGCATGGGACTGGAGAGAATAGCCGCAGTCATGCAAGGCGTGCATTCGAATTTCGAGACGGATTTATTTGTTCCGATAATAAATGCCATTAACGATGAGGCGGCCACGATGGGTGGGTGTCACAGCGAACGAAGTGAGCGAGACACCCACCCGGAGATGGCCGCCACTATCGCCGATCATATTCGAGCGGCGACATTTTTGATCGCTGACGGCGTATTGCCGTCAAACGAGGGCAGAGGCTATGTCGAAAGGATGTTGATACGCAGGGCAGCAAGATTCGGCAAAAAATTAGGCATAGAAGATCCGTTTTTATACAAGTTAGTGCCGTCTGTCGCAGCTGTTATGAAAAAGCCGTACCCGGAACTTGAGGCAAGGCGCGAGAATATCGCTTTGGTTTTGCAGAATGAAGAAGAAAAGTTCAGTCAGACGCTTGAGGAAGGCGTGCAAATACTGGAAGCATTTATGAAAAACGCGAAACACAAAGAAATTTCAGGCGATGTAATTTTTAAGCTTTATGACACTTATGGTTTTCCGTATGATCTGACTGAAGAGATGGCGAAAGAAAAAGGTTTTAAACTTGATAAGCCCGGCTACCAAAAGGCAATGTCAGCGCAAAAAGAGACCTCGAGAAAATCAAGCGCTATAGCAGGGGAGATATTTGCGACAACAGTAGCGCATAAAATAAAGAAGCTTGTCAATGATACGGAATTTTTAGGTTACGATACTTTGTCCTGCGAAGCTAAGGTGGTTCTAGTTTTAAAAAAAGAAAATGTTATTGAAAGCGCCGGAGAAAATGACGAGATATGGGTTGTTCTTGATAAGGCGCCGTTTTACGGCGAAAGCGGCGGACAAACAGGAGACACCGGAAGGATTTATAATAATAATGCAGAGATAGCGGTTTTGGATACAAAGATGTTTGATAAGATAGCAGTCCACGTTTGTAAAGTAAAAAAAGGTGTTTTGAAATCCGGCGATACAGTTAAGGCTGAAGTCGACAGCCAGCGAAGGTCAGACATCGCGAAAAATCATACAGCTACGCATTTATTGCAGGCTGCCTTGCGCAAGGTGCTGGGCGAACATGTGCATCAGGCAGGTTCTTTGGTGGCGCCTGACAGGCTGCGTTTTGATTTCGTTCATTTTAAATCGCTTACGCCGGAGCAGATAGAACGGGTTGAAGACCTTGTCAACACAAGTATAGAAAAAAATTACAGGGTTTCTGTAAAACAGATGCCGCAAAAAGAGGCAACGGCTTCTGGCGCCATGGCCTTGTTCGGCGAAAAATACGAAGACGAGGTCAGGGTTGTGACAATCGAGGATTACAGCAAAGAGCTGTGCGGCGGCACGCATCTTGAAAATACAGGCCAGATAGGCAGTTTTAAGATTATTTCAGAAACCTCTATAAGCGCCGGGATAAGAAGGATAGAGGCGGTCACAGGCAAGTTTGTAAAGGGTGCTATAGAAAAAGAAAGAGTGCTTCAGGAGCAAGCTGCTAAAAAAGAGGCAGAGGATAAAATCAAGGCCGAGACTGACAAGGCCAGAAGCAAGGTGTTGCTTGAAGGCGTGGATGAAATAATAAAAAAATCAAAAATTATAAACGGCATTAAGATTATGGCCAGCGAAGTGCGTGGCGCTGGCATAGATGATTTAAGGGGCCTTTGCGACAGGATAAAATCAAAAGAACAAGGTGCGGCGATTTTATTGGCATCAAAATCAGAAGACAAAGTTTCGCTTGTCCTGGTTTTATCAAAGGATCTTGTCGCTAAAGGGATGAATGCCGCGAATATTATAAAGGAGATTTCAGGCGTTGTGAAAGGTACAGGCGGCGGCAGGCCTGATATGGCGCAGGCAGGCGGTAAAGACCCGTCAAAATTAAAAGAGGTTTTCAAAAGATTCGAAGAATTAATTTCGTCCCTCGCGGCTAAACGCGATAGCTAGCCGCTCGGGACGGTTTGCAAATTAGAGAAACAATGGCAAACCGGAGGCATTGATATGAAGGTCATAACTACACAAAGTAAAGATTTTCAGAAGATTTGCAACCGAGGCCTTATTAAGAAGCAGGGCGTGGAAGACAAGGTCAGAAAGATTTTGGACGATGTCAGGCTTTACGGTGATGACGCTGTCATAAAGTACACCAAGAAATTTGACAAGGTCAAGTTAAGCCCCAGGCAGTTTAAAGTTACCGCGTCTGAAATAAGCGGCGCTTATCAGAATATAAGCCCGAATTTTGCTCCGCTTTTAAAACATATCTGCGAAAATCTCACCAGGTTCTACAAGCGCCAGGCTAAAAAGCCGTGGAAAATGAAATTAGGCGACGGCGTAATACTGGGAGAAAAAGTCCATCCGCTTGAGCGTGTTGGCGTATATGTGCCTGCAGGAACAGCGCCTTTGGTTTCTACTGTATACATGACAGTGCTGCCTGCAAAGCTTGCTGGTGTCAAAGAGATTATCATGGTATGCCCGCCTAATAAAACAGGCAATGTGGACCCGCATATCCTGGTTGTGGCTGATTTGCTGAAGGTAGACGCTGTATATAAAATAGGCGGAGCCCAGGCAATAGCGGCCTTGGCATACGGTACCAAAACTATTCCCAAGGTCGATAAAATTGTCGGGCCTGGAAATATTTTCGTTACAGAGGCCAAGCGCCAGGTTTTCGGCATGGTTGACATAGATATGCTGGCAGGACCGACGGAATTGGTCATAATAGCCAATAATTCAGCGCCTACGGATTTTGTTATTGCTGACCTGCATTCGCAGGCAGAACATTCAAAAGGCCTTTCTATACTGGTCACACCTTCGAAGCAGCTGGTGAAGGCAGTAAGAAAGCAGATTAAATCCGGGTATATAATATTAGTAAAGAATTTGGAAGAGGCAACAGAGGCTGCCAATAGCATTGCGCCGGAACATTTACAGATAATGGTAAAAAATCCGCGCACTTTGCTTAAAAAAATAAAACACGCAGGCGCTATTTTTACAGGGCCTTATTCGCCTGCAACTGTAGGCGATTATATCGCAGGCCCGAGCCACGTGCTTCCTACAGGCGGGACAGCGAAGTTTTTTTCAGGCCTAAGCGTATGCGATTTCATGAAAGTGTCGCATGTTATTTCTTATTCCAAGAAAACACTCGAGGATGTTTCCGGCTACATCGAAAAGATAGCGACTCTTGAGGGTATGGTAAAACATTTCGAATCGGTTAAAGTGCGGTTATAGTTCTTTTATTATTAGCAGCCGCTTGGTGGGGTTACGCAGGAACGCAAAATTTTCCCCACCGAGGAAAATTTTGCTCGGAGTTTGCCGTCGCTCTCCTTTGCCGCTAAACGTAATAGCTGGCGGCAAAGGAACCATGGCCGCTCCGGCAAACTACGTCCTGCTTCACCCCACCTGCGCGGCTGCTATGGATTAGGGATTTGGTTTCTCCGCGAATTCGGTGGGGACAGGTTTCCCGTGCGATTGTTTTCCGCCAAAACCTGTCCCCATAGAAATCAATCGAAATCGATTGTAACATATTGTAAATAAATAAGTTATAGCACGGTGCCTGGCACCATGTTAGAAAGGTTAAAAAAATGACGCAAAGAAAAGCGGAGATTGAACGAAAAACAAAAGAAACCGTTATAAAGGTTGTGCTTAATATTGATGGAACGGGGGAATCTAAAATAAATACAGGTATAGGTTTTTTAGATCACATGTTGGAACTGTTTTCATTTTGGGGGCGCTTTGACTTGAATGCTTCAGCAAAAGGAGATCTAAAAATAGATATACATCACACAAATGAAGATTTAGGTCTTGTACTTGGTCAAGCTTTTAAAGAGGCATTAGGCGATAAAGAGGGAATCAACAGAATGGGGTATGCCTCTGTGCCTATGGAAGATGTGACGGCAAGCGTGACCTTAGATATTAGCGGAAGAGGGTCGTATAAATTAAATGTAGCGCAATCTGCTTGGGCTCATCCGGCAGGGCAGGATGGTTATGATTTTAAGTACTTTGAACACTTTGCAGACAGCTTCGCGAAAAAATTAGGTATGAATCTTAATGTGCGTCTTGAAAATCCTAATAAAGATTTACATGCTACCTTAGAGCCAATATTCAAAGCCCTAGGCATAGCGTTAGATCAGGCGACACAGATAGATACCCGTAGAAAAGGTGTACCGTCTACCAAAGGTGTTATTGATTAATGATAGCAATTATCGATTATCAGATGGCGAATTTAAGGAGCGTAGAGAAGGCCTTTTTGAAGGTCGGAGGCCGCGCTGTAGTTACTTCTGACAAGAATAAAATAATGAAAGCCAAAAGACTAGTATTACCCGGAGTCGGCGCTTTTGGCTACGGGATGAGAGAACTCCAAAAAGGCGGTTTCGTCAGAATAATTAAAGATGCCGTTGCCGAAGGCAAGCCGTTTTTCGGCGTATGCCTTGGCATGCAGCTTTTATTCGAGAAAAGCGATGAGGCGCCAGGTGTAAAAGGTTTGGGATTATTGAAAGGCGACGTGAAGAGGTTTTCTCCGAGGCTAAAGCTGAAGGTGCCGCACATGGGCTGGAACCAGATTACACCGGACGGTTCATATGTTTATTTTGTTCATTCGTATTACTGCGCGCCGAAAGATAAAAGTATAATTACAGCAACTACCTATTACGGTATAAATTTCGCTTCAATGATAAAAAAAGGCAATATTTATGGATGCCAGTTTCATCCTGAAAAATCCCAGGATGCGGGTTTAAAGATTGTGGAGAATTTTGTCAGATTATGATAGTCATTCCTGCGATAGACATAAAAGGCGGCAAGGTTGTAAGGTTATACCGCGGAGATTTCACCAAGGAAAAGGTGTATTCGGACGACCCTGCAGCCATCGCGAAGAAGTGGGAATCCTTTGGCGCAAAGCTTTTGCATATCGTTGACCTTGACGGCGCTGTTTCAGGCGAGCTTAAGAATACAGCTCTGGTTAAAAAAATAGCGAAGGCCGTATCAATACCTTTGCAGGTAGGCGGAGGCATACGCACAAAAGAAGCCATAGAGAAATTACTGTCTTCGGGCGCTCACAGAGTAATTCTGGGCACGAGGGCATGCGAGGACGAGGCGTTTATTAAAGACGTTATTTCAGCTTTTGGCGAAAAGATAGTGATAAGCCTTGACGTCAGAGACGGCATGATTGCCACAGAGGGTTGGAAAAGCGACTCGAAGATAAAGGCAGAAGATCTTTTGAAGCGTCTAGAGGGCCTGGGAATTAAAATTTTTGTCTATACGGACATAGCAAGGGACGGGACGTTGGCAGGCCCTAATATAGATGCGCTTAAAAATATTTTAGCAGCCAGAGACAATGCCCTGATAATTTCATCAGGCGGTATTTCTTCCCTGGATGATTTACTTAAACTTAAAGCGTTTGAGCCGCAAGGGCTTTTGGGCGCGATTGTCGGCAAAGCCATATACGAAAAGAAACTTAATCTGAAAGAAGCGATTGAAAAATGTTAGCCAAAAGGATTATTCCGTGCCTTGATGTAAAGCTTGGCAGGGTTGTCAAAGGCGTAAATTTCCTTAATTTGCGCGACGCAGGCGACCCGGTTGACAACGCTATCTATTACGACAAGGAAAAGGCAGACGAGCTGGTGTTTCTGGATATCACAGCCAGCCACCAGAAGCGCAAGACTATGATCAATGTTGTGAAGAAAGTGGCAGAAAGTATTTTTATGCCTTTCACTGTAGGCGGCGGGATAAGCGATATAGATGACATAAGAAATTTGCTTAAGGCAGGTTGCGACAAGATTTCTATGAATACCGCTGCAATAAAAGACCCGCAATTGATAAGAAGAGCTTCATCCAGGTTCGGGAGCCAGTGCATTGTGGTAGCAATAGATGCGAAGAGAACGCAAAACTTAAAGCGAAAAGCGCAAAACTGGGAAGTGTATATTAACGGCGGGCGAACGCCGACAGGAAAAGATGCGCTAAAATGGGCGAAAGAAGCGCAAAGGCTTGGCGCCGGCGAGATTCTTTTGACAAGCATGGACAAGGACGGCACAAAAGACGGCTATGATATTGAATTAACAAAGGCTATTTCAACATCTGTCACTGTGCCTGTGATAGCTTCAGGCGGAGCAGGGAATTTGGAACATTTATATGAGGCCTTGACAAAGGGCTCGGCTGACGCTGTTTTGGCAGCCTCGATATTTCATTACAGGGAGTATTCGGTTAAAGAGGCGAAAGAGTATCTCGCAAAAAGAAAGGTAGCGGTAAGAATATGTTAGAACTGAAGTTTGACGAAAAAGGTTTGATCCCGGCAATTGTCCAGGATTATAAGACAGGCGAAGTGTTGATGGTTGCATATATGAACAAAGAGTCTTTTGATAAAACCGTCAAAGACAAAAAGGCCTGTTTTTATTCGCGCTCCCGCCAAAAACTATGGCTTAAAGGCGAGAGCTCCGGCAATGCGCAGGAAGTTAAGGAGATTTATATAGATTGTGACCAGGATTGCGTTTTGGTCAAGGTTAAGCAGATAGGCGATGCGGCATGCCACACAGGCTTCCGCTCATGTTTCTACCGCGAGCTGAAAGACGGGAAACTGGTAATAACCGGCAAAAAAATATTCGACCCGGAGAAAGTATATAAAAAGTAATATGTATTATCCTTCTAAACAAGAATTTAAAAAGCTGTCAAAAAAAGGCAACCTTATCCCGGTGTATACCGAGATACTGGCTGACCTTGCGACGCCATTGTCTGCTTTCATGAAGATCAGCGACGGTAAATATTCTTACCTCCTGGAATCTGTTGAAGGAGGAGAGAATATCGCCAGGTACTCGTTTTTAGGCGCGAATCCCTCTGTTATATTCAAATCTGACGCGAAGGCAGATCCTCTGACGCAGATTAAAAATCTGATGTCGCGCTATAAATTTGTCCCTTTAAAGAACCTGCCCAGATTTTGCGGCGGTATGGTGGGTTATCTGGGTTACGACGCGATCAGATTTTTTGAAGATATACCGGATAAAAATAAAGACGAATTAAAAATACCGCTTGCCATTTTTGTGATGACTGATACGTTCCTGATATTTGATCATGTAAAACACACTATAAAGATAGTCGCCCTGGCGCATGTGGAAAAAAGCGCCGAGAACGCGTATGAAGAGTCAATCAAAAAAATAGAACAACTTAAGTCAAAGCTGGCAAAGCCGCTGAATATTGAAAAGTTAAAAGTAAAAAGTAAAAAGGCAAAAATAAACATAGAATCCAATTTTACTAAGAGCGAATTTGAGAGGCTGGTGCTGAAGGCCAAGGAATACATAAAAGCAGGCGACATAATCCAGGTGGTCCCGTCGCAGCGCTTTAAAACAAAAATAAAAGCAGAGCCGTTCGATATCTACAGGGCGCTGCGTTCGATTAACCCGTCTCCGTATATGTACTACCTTAATTTTGACAACATAAAGGTCGTTGGTTCGTCTCCTGAGGTTATGGTCAGGTGTGAAGACGGCAACATTGAATTGCGCCCGATAGCAGGCACGCGCCCGCGCGGGAAAAGCGGAGAAGAGGACTCGCGCCTTGAAAAAGAATTGTTGGCTGATGTGAAAGAACGCGCGGAACATGTAATGCTTGTAGACCTCGGTAGGAACGATGTCGGAAGGGTCGCTGATTTTAAATCAGTAAATGTGGACGAGCTGATGGTAATCGAGAAATATTCGCATGTCATGCATATAGTCAGCGACGTTATAGGTAAACTGAAAAAAGGAAAAGACGTATTCGACGTCGTGCGCGCGACATTCCCGGCAGGCACGGTTAGCGGAGCGCCAAAGATTCGTGCAATGGAAATAATTGATGAGCTTGAGAATACCAGGCGCGGCCTGTATGCAGGCGCAGTGGGGTATTTCAGTTTTTCCGGGAATATGGATACCTGCATTGCTATACGCACCATATTGATTAAAGAAGGCACGGCGTACATTCAGGCAGGCGGAGGCATTGTCGCTGATTCTGTGCCTGCCAGAGAATATCAGGAAACAGTAAACAAGGCCAAGGCAATGGTTAAAGCTATAGAAATGGCAGAGCGAGGTATGATATGATTTTAATGATAGACAATTACGACTCATTTACATACAACCTGGTGCAGTATTTGGGCGAATTAGGCGAGAATCTTGAGGTATACAGGAACGATAAGATATCGATCGCAGATATAAAGCGTTTAAAACCAAAACAGATAGTTATATCGCCTGGGCCGGGAGAGCCGAAAGACGCCGGCATATCAGAGGACGTGATCAGGGAATTTTCGGGCAAAATTCCCATTCTCGGGACATGTTTGGGCCATCAGGCGATAGGAGAGGTATTCGGAGGCAGAGTCGAGAGGGCAGACAGGATCATGCACGGCAAGACGTCTTTGATTTATCATAACGGCAAAACTATCTTTAAGGGTGTGGCCAATCCTTTTGCCGCAACGCGGTATCACTCTTTGATTGTAAAACGCGAAACTCTGCCGAGCTGCCTGGAAGTTATAGCCGAGACAAAAGAAAAAGAGATTATGGGCATAAAGCATAAGAAATTTTCAGTGTGGGGAGTTCAGTTTCATCCCGAGTCGATTCTGACAAGCGAAGGGAAAAAGATTTTAGCAAATTTTTTAAAAATATCGTCGTCATTGCGAGGCTGACGAAGTCAGCCGAAGCAATCTCCGCGTTCCAAGGAGATTGCTTCGTCGGCACTTCGTGCCTCCTCGCAATGACGAGGGGAGTTGTGAAATGATAAAAGAAGCGATATCCAAGTTAATAGACAAAACGGACCTGACGCGCGAAGAAGCGAAGCAGGTGATGGAAGAGATTATGACAGGCCAGGCAAGCGAGGCGCAGATAAGCGCGTACCTGGTGGCAATGCGCATCAAAGGCGAAACGATTGACGAGATAACGGGGTCTGCGGAAATAATGAGGCAGCATGCCGTGAAGATTTCGTCTAAAAATACTAATCTGCTCGATACCTGCGGCACAGGAGGCGATAGAAGTTACACTTTTAATATTTCCACTTTAAGCGCGATTGTCGCGGCAGGCGCCGGAGCGGTTGTCGCCAAGCACGGCAACAGGGCTGTTTCAAGCATGTGCGGCAGCGCGGATTTATTGAAGGAGATGGGCGTAAATATCGAGGCAAGGCCTGAAGTGCTGCAAAAGTGCCTGAATCAGATCGGCATCGCGTTTTTATTTGCCCCGCTTTTGCATGAATCAATGAAATATGCCGCGCCTGTAAGGCGAGAAATCGGAGTAAGGACAATCTTTAATATACTTGGGCCGATGACAAATCCTGCCGGCGCCAGGCATCATCTTTTAGGCGTATTTAAACCTGACCTGACAGAGCCTATGGCAAAGGCGCTGGCAAAGCTTGGGTCAAAGCATGTTTTAGTCGTTGCAGGCAAAGACGGGCTTGATGAAATAACCACTACGGCGGAAACCATAATATCGGAATTAAAAAATGGCTCGGTTAGAACGTATAAGGTTAAACCGTCGGATTTCGGCATTAAGAAAACAAGGCCTGCTGATTTAAAAGGCCGCGACGTTGTTTTTAACACAAAATTGGCGTATGATTTGTTGAAAGGCAAAAAAGGCCCTCAAAGAGATATAGTTATTTTAAACGCAGGCGCGGCTATTTACGCAGCTGATATCGCAAAAAACATAAAGGCCGGGGTAAAAATGGCGAAAGAATCCATTGACAGCGGCAAGGCAATGCAAAAACTGGAAGCTTTAAAAAGAATGACAAATGGCTGAAAATTTTTTAGATAAAATAACCGCGACAAAGCAAAAAGAGGTCGAAGAGGCTAAATTGAAGCTGCCCCAGGCAAAGATTGTAAAGATATTGCAGTCTTTGTCGCCTGACGGCAAACTCAAGAATCACTCTGCCATAAAGAGAAATTTTGCGAATTCGATAAATATACCGGATAAGATAAGCTTGATAGCGGAGATTAAAAAGGCCTCTCCGTCAAAAGGCATAATAAGAGAAGATTTTAATCCTGTTAAAATAGCCAAAGAATATGAGGCGGTAGGCGCCCAGGCCCTGTCAGTGCTGACAGATAAACAATTCTTTAGCGGCGATAATTCATTTTTAGGCAGGGTCAAGGATAACGTAAAAATACCTGTTTTAAGAAAAGATTTTATTGTGGATGAGTACCAGATTTATGAATCTGCTTTGATTGAGGCTGATTGCATTTTGCTGATTGCAGAAATACTTGACAAGAAAAAAATAGATGATTTTTTGTTTACAGCAGCTATGTTGAATGTCGAAGTTCTGGTTGAGGCGAATACCGAAGAAGCCTTGAATAAGGCCCTGGCAAGCAAGGCAAGGCTTATAGGGATAAATAACAGAAACCTGGCCACATTTGAAGTTGACATAAAGACAGCAGGGCGGTTAATAAAAAATATCCCGAAGGACAGGATTATAATCAGCGAAAGCGGTATAAAAACTAACGATGACATTAAATATCTGAAGGCGTTGGGGATAAATGCCGTTCTTATAGGCGAGACATTTATGCAGTCGCGCAATATTGCCGGCAAGGTTAAAGAGGTGATGGGTTGGTAAGGGTCAAAATTTGCGGGATTACCAATTTAAAGGATGCAAGAGCAGCGATTGATTTTGGAGCAGACGCGCTTGGTTTCGTATTTGCGAAAAGCCCGAGGCGGATTAAGCCAAATGATGCGGCCAGGATTATCAGGGAGTTGCCGCCATTTGTAAATTTTGTAGGCGTATTTGTAAATGAGCCGGTAAAGAGAGTTGAAAAAATAGCAAAGCAATGTAAAATAGACACATTGCAGTTTCACGGCGATGAATCACCGGAATATTGCAGCCATTTCAGAAAAACGCGCAAGATTATTAAGGCATTCGGTATCAAAGATAAGAGCAGTTTAAAAATTTTGTCCGGATATGATGTTGACGGTTACCTGATGGATGTTTTTTCACCCCACCTCCGGGGTGGGGTAGGAAAAACATTTGATTGGGGTTTGGCAAGAGAGGCAAGGAAAACAGCAGGCCCAATAATACTTTCAGGCGGGCTTGGGATAAAAAATATCAAGAGTGCTGTTAAAATTGTAAAGCCTCATGCTGTTGATGTTTCAAGCGGCGTAGAATCAAGCCCGGGCAAAAAAAATCTAAAAGCTATGCATGAATTCATAAAGGCGGTGAAAGATGAATAAGTTACCTGATAAAAAGGGGCACTTCGCGGAATTCGGAGGCAGATTTGTGCCTGAGACATTGATAGGCGCGTTAGATGCTCTTGAAAAGGAATACACAAAAGCCAAGAAAGACCCGGCGTTTAAGAAGCAGCTGAATTATTATTTAAAAGAATATGCAGGCAGGCCTACTCCTTTATATTTTGCAGAGCGCCTTACGAAATATGCCAGAGGTGCTAAGATCTATTTAAAAAGGGAAGATCTTTTGCATACCGGCGCCCACAAGATAAACAATACGCTTGGCCAGGCCTTATTGGCTGTGCGCATGAAGAAACCGCGCGTTATAGCGGAAACAGGCGCAGGCCAGCATGGCGTCGCAACCGCAACAGTCGCTGCGATGTTCGGACTTAAATGCGATGTTTATATGGGCGATGAAGATATTAAACGCCAGTCCTTGAATGTCTTCAGGATGAGGCTTCTCGGCGCAAAGGTAATACCTGTTCATTCAGGCAGCAAAACTTTAAAAGACGCGATGAATGAGGCGATACGCGATTGGACCACGAATGTAAGAGATACACATTATATTATAGGTTCAGTGGCAGGGCCGCATCCGTATCCTGCGCTTGTCAGGGATTTTCAGTCTGTGATAGGTAAAGAGGTGAAACAGCAGATAACCAAGAAAGAAGGGCGCTTACCTGATTACCTGGTTGCCTGTGTCGGCGGCGGAAGTAATTCCATGGGCCTGTTTTACCCGTTTTTTAACGACAAAAAAGTAAGTTTTATCGGTGTTGAGGCAGGCGGCCTTGGGCTTTCAACAGCCAAACATGCAGCGACGTTAAACAAGGGCGAGATAGGCGTCTTGCACGGCGCTATGGAAAATGTTTTGCAGGATAAATTCGGCCAGATTAAAATCGCGCATTCGATTTCAGCAGGCCTTGATTATCCGGGCGTGGGGCCGGAACATTCTTATTTTAAAAAGATAAAAAGAGCGGAATACGTTGCCGTAACGGATAAAGAGGCGCTGGAAGGCTTTAAGGTCTGTTCGGAAAAAGAAGGAATAATACCTGCGCTTGAATCTGCGCACGCTGTTTATTACGCAGTCAGGCTGGCAAAGAGGCTAAAGAAAAACGAGATTATTATTGTTTGTTTATCCGGACGAGGGGATAAGGACATAGACATTGTCAGAGAATACATAAAATGAATAGAATAGACAAAAAATTCAGAGAATTAAAAAAGGAATCCAGGCAGGCGCTGATTATTTACATTACCGCCGGTTATCCGAGCTTGTCAAAGACAAAGGAGTTAATCTTTGAGATTGAAAAAAGCGGAGCTGACATAATCGAGCTGGGTATACCATTTTCCGATCCTTTGGCAGACGGGCCTACGATACAGCTCGCCTCACAGCGCGCACTTAAAAATCACGTGGCATTGAAAGATGTAATTTCCCTGGTCAGGGCGATCAGGAAAAAGACCGAGATCCCTCTTGTTTTTATGACGTATTTTAATCCTGTATTTCGCTTCGGCGTAGACAGATTCGTGAGAGAGGCAAGCGTTGCAGGCGTTGACGGTGTAATTGTTCCTGATCTGCCGCCTGATGAAGCAGATTCATTGATAAAGGCTTCGAGAAAATCCGGTTTCGCCAATATATTTTTATTGACCCCTACAAGCGCTGAAAAAAGGATAAAGATTGTCTCAAAGGCGTCCAGCGGATTTATTTATTATGTCTCGCTTACAGGTGTAACCGGCGCAAGGGCAAGGCTGCCGCAGGAAATAAAAAATAAAATAAAAGGCATTAAAAAATTCACGGATAAGCCCGTGTGCGTTGGATTCGGTGTCTCCGGGCCCGGCCAGGCAAGCCAGATGTCTGAAATTTCAGACGGTGTTATAGTAGGCAGCGCTGTTATCAATATCATGCATAAAAATTTAGGCAAAAAAGATTTAGTTAAAAAGGTAGGCAAATTTATAAGGAGCTTATCTCGTGCGGTATGATAAAGCTAAAATTTACGGCGTAATCCTTGCAGGCGGCGAAGGCCAGAGGCTTTGGCCTGTTTCAAGAAAATGTTTTCCCAAGTATCTGATATCCGTAGGCGATACAAAAAGAAATCTGCTCCAGCAGTCATTCGACAGATTGAGAAAGGTTACGTCCAGCGATAAGATTTTTGTCGTGACGCAGAAAGCGCAGGTTTCATTAATAAGGAAAAATCTGCGTCAGCTGCCTGAAAAAAATATCATAGCAGAGCCGTTCAGGAGAAATACCGCTGCTGCGATCGGGCTTGCGGCTGTTGTCATAGGCAGGCTTTCTCCTGATGCAGTCATGGTGATTGTCCCTGCAGACCAGTTTATTCCTCAAAAAGAAAAATTCGCCAAAATAATCAAAAGTTCCGCAGCTGTGGCATGCAGCAATAACTCACTTGTTACCATAGGCATAAAGCCGACAAGGGCTGCGACAGGTTACGGGTATATAAAAGTAAAAAGTAAAAAGGAAAAAGTTAAAAGTTTTAAAGCATATAAAGTAGCAAGGTTTGTGGAAAAACCAAATTTACAGACGGCAAAAAAATTTATTAAAAACGGCTTCCTGTGGAATTCCGGCATGTTTGTATGGGAGATTACCGCGATACTGGAGGCCTTAAGGGATTATACCCCGGACCTTTGCAAGGGGCTGATAAAGATCGAAGCTAAAAAGGTAAACCTGGACCGGATGTATAAAAAGTTTGACAATATATCGATAGACAACGCGGTGCTTGAGAGGGCGGATAATGTATACGTTGTGCCTGCTGATTTAAAATGGGACGATGTGGGTTCATGGGTTTCTCTGACAAGGCTTTTGAATAAAAACAAAAACGGAAATGTTTTAGACGCGAATTTTAAAGGTATCGAAACCAAAGGTTGCGTTGTTATCTCTAAAGATAAAAAGCACCTCATAGCTGCATACGGATTAAAGAATATTATAATAATTAAAACGCCTGACGTTACCTTAGTTTGTTCTAAAGATAAAGCGGAAAATATAAGGGAGTTGGTTAATGTATCAGACCACTGTTTTAGATAACGGTTTAAAGATAGCAACCGCGTATATGCCTGCCATGCAGTCTATGTGCCTTGGTTTTTGGGTTAAGACAGGCGGCAGGTATGAAACAAAAGAGTTGGCAGGAATCTCGCATTTCCTGGAACATCTTTTGTTTGAAGAGACCAAGAATCGCACGTCAAAACAGATAAAACAGGCGATAGAGGGCATAGGCGGATCGCTTAACGGTTTTACAGGCGAGGAAATGACATGTTTCCTGGTTAAGATCTTAAGCAGGCATCTTGATTTATCTGTTGAAGTGTTGTCAGATATGCTGTTAAATGCAGCGCTGTCAGACGTAAGCATAGAGAAAGAGCGTTCTGTTATTACAGAAGAGATAAAGATGTATCTGGATTTACCCGGGCATTACGTAATAGAACTTTTAAACGAGCTTATGTGGCCGGGGCAGCCATTGGGTATGTTTCTTACCGGCACAGCTGAAACAGTAGGCGCCATAAAAAAACAGGATTTATTAGACTATAAAAATAAATTCTACATACCGAATAATATGATAATCGTGCTGGCCGGCCCGATAAAACATGATATCGTCGTGCGAAGTTGTTCCAGATTTTTTGAAAAATTGCCGCGTAAGCAGGCTGTTTATTTCAAGCCCGTAGAGCTGAATCAAAAGACCCCCAGAAGCAATCTGCATTACAAGGAAACAGAGCAGATACACATAGCAATGGGCGTCCCGGCCGTATCGGTAGACGACCCGGACAGGTTCGCGGTGAATTTAATGCATATATTACTGGGCGCTAATATGTCATCCAGGCTTTTTCAGGAGATTCGAGAAAAAAGAGGCCTCGCGTATGAGATATCGACAGGCGTAAAAAAATATAAGGATGCAGGCGTTTTTGTCGTTTCAGCAGGCGTGCGCAACGAAAAATTCTCGCAGGCCGTGGAGGTTATATTAAAGGAACTCAACAAGATAAAGCGCGATCCGCCTGACAAAGATGAATTAAAAAGGGCAAAGGAATTTTATTCCGGCCAGACACTTATGGCGCTTGAAGATACAGCGGATCACATGATCTGGTTAGGCGAACAGGTTACTATACGAGATAAATTTTTAACAGCCGAAGAAATCTTAAAAAACATAGATAAAATTACATCTGAAGATATATGCCGCGTTGCCTCTAAATTTTTTAAGTCGCAGACATTGAATATCGCGGCAATCGGCCCTGTGACTGATAAGGATAAAACCGGAATAAACAAGATCATGGAGACCTTAGGATGAAAAAAAATATATTGATAGCCCCGTCTTTATTGTCGGCAGATTTCAGCTCGCTCGGGATAGAGGCGAAAAGGATGCAGGACGCAGGCGCGGATATGCTGCATATCGACGTTATGGACGGCCATTTTGTGCCGAATATAACAATAGGCCCTATAGTGGTCGAGCGCCTGAAAAAATGCGTCAGGATTCCGCTTGATGTTCATCTTATGATAAGTGAGCCTGAAAAATATTCGAAAATATTTATTGAGGCAGGTGCGGACATTGTGACTTTCCATATAGAGGCATGCCCGGAACCCGCCGCTTTGATAAACCAGATCAGAAAGAATAAGGCCCGGCCAGGGCTTGTGATAAATCCGCCTACACCGTTTTCCAAGCTTAAGCCGTTTTGTAATCTGGTGGATTTTATACTGATTATGAGCGTAAATCCGGGTTTTGCGGGGCAAAAATTTATAGAGCCTGTTTTGGATAAGGTAAGAGATTTAAGGAAGATATACGATAAAGACATTGAGATAGACGGCGGCATAAATTATGAGACCGCGAAATCTGCGATTGACGCAGGCGTCAATGTCCTGGTTGCAGGCAGTTTTATTTTTAGCTCCAAAAATCCCAAAGAAACGATTGGTAACCTACGAGGGATCAAGCAATGATAAAATTCGGCACAGACGGTTGGAGGGCAGTTATAGCAGATGAGTTTACATTCGAAAATGTAAGCAAGATAGCCCAGGCTGTGGCAGATTACATAGTAAGTCAAAAGTCAAAAGTCAAAAGTCAAAAGTGTGAGATATTGATTGGCTACGATACCAGATTTTTATCCGATAAGTTTGCTGCACGCACAGCAGAGGTTATGGCGGCAAATGGCATCAAGGTCGTATTGTCGGATAAGCCTTGCTCGACGCCTATGGTAAGTTTTACCATTAAAGACAGAAAATTATTCGGCGGTATAATGATTACTGCAAGCCACAATCCGCCGCAATTCAATGGCTTTAAATACAAGGCAGAATACGCAGGCCCTGCAGAGGTTGAGCTTACGGACAAGTTTGAAAGTTTATTAGGCAAAACGCCGGTAAAGTCAATGCCTCTGGAAGAAGCGAAGGAAAAAAATTTTATAGAGATTTATGACTTTTCAAAAAAGTGGGTTGAATTTATAAAAGGCTACATAGATTTTCCGTTGATTCAAAAATCAGGATTTACTGTCGTTGTCGACAGCATGTACGGCGCGTCAGGCGGTTTTGTGGGGCCGTTTCTTGAATCCATGGGCATTAAAGTGCACGCCTTGCATGTTGACAAAAACCCCGGATTTAACGGTACAGCGCCTGAACCGATAGAAAAAAATTTAAAAGAACTTATTTCAGTGATGAAAACCGGCAAATACGATTTAGGCATAGCGCTGGACGGCGATGTAGACAGGGTTGGCATAGTAGGGCCTGACGGCGCATATATGAATGCCCATCAGGTTTTATCGCATATAATATTGCATTTGGCGGAAGATAAAAGGTGGTCAGGCGCGATAGTCAAGACGGTTGCCTTGACTTTTCTCATAGACAGGATTGCCGAAAAGCATAAGATAAAATTGTATGAAACGCCGGTCGGCTTTAAACATATCTGCAAGCTTATGCGCGAAGAGGATATTTTGGCAGGCGGCGAGGAGTCAGGCGGTTTCGGGTTTAAGAATTATGTCCCGGAAAGAGACGGTATTTTGGCAGGGCTTTTGATCCTTGAAATGATGGCTTATCGCAAAAAGTCGCTTACGCAGATAATTAATGATACAGAAAAAGAATACGGAAAATTTTGCTACAAAAGAGAAGATTGCGAATATCCTGATGAAAAGAAAAAAACATTGTTTATGAATCTTAAAAAAAACACCCCGAAAAAACTGGCAGGCGTTGATATAAAAGAATTCAGCACAAAAGACGGAGCGAAGCTTATAGCAAAAGACGGCAGCTGGCTTCTGTACAGGCTTTCAGGCACTGAGCCGATACTCCGTATTTACGTAGAGGCGTCCAGCGACAAGCGGGTTGACGAAATCATGAGAGAGGCAAAAAGGATAGCAGGCGTATAGCAGTCGTTCGTCATTGCGAGGAGTCCCGCGGCGGGACGACGAAGCAATCTCCGCTTGCGGCTTGCTCGCGGCGCTGAAATTTTTTGCCGTCGGCTCCAGTTTACGGCTCGTTCATTTGCCGAAATTCCCTCGTGGGTGTAAAATTGGGGTTTAGCTCGGTCAGTTTCGGCATTCGCTCGCCGTAATTCTTCGCCGACTACTTGAAAACAAGGTGGCTATGGCAAAAAATTTCTTATGCGCCGCTTACAAGCCACTGCGCTAATTGGTTGAAGAAATTACACCGCGTAGGTGTAATAAAGGTTCAAAACCTAAAAATGGTTAATCGTTTAGAAGAACCGTTGATTACGGGAGAAATTTATCATGTTTTTAGCAAAAGCATAGCAGGGTTTATCATATTTAATAATGAGACCGAATTTTCAAGAACGATATCGGCAATTAAATATTATAAAATTGTAAAACCAGCAACTCGATTTGCGCTGTGTGTAAATGCAAAAAATTCTGACATTCAGTTAAATAAATTTGACAAGAATGATAATATTGTAGATATAATTGCATATTGCATTATGCCAACACATATTCATTTTGTTTTGAAGCAGGCAAAAGATAAAGGGATATCAACCTTTATGAATAATCTTCTTAACA
>Ga0105164_10000218_pt1 | contig 43529 bp, 32 predicted proteins | sample VDWuncwatermetaG_FD_89674 | JGI IMG/M metagenome (GOLD analysis project Ga0105164, IMG submission 89674) | Wastewater microbial communities from Netherlands to study Microbial Dark Matter (Phase II) - VDW unchlorinated drinking water | ecosystem: Environmental > Aquatic > Freshwater > Drinking...
CTTGAACTTCAGGTGAACCTGTATCAGTTTTAGCACGTTGAAAATCTGTCACGATTTGCGCTTTTTGCGCAGCGGTAATTGCCATTGGTTTTACACTCCTAAAAAAAGTTGCGCATTCTAACCTTGAATGCCTTGTTTACTCAATCAAAAATTGCGATTTTTTCTATACTTGCGACAATACGATAGTTTGTGCTGCCGCGCGCGCAATACCAGAGAGCAATCGTTCGGGGGCAATACGCTGCCCTTCTTGTAATGCCACGCCGACGAAGCCTTGCGCGCCATACAGGGCGATGCGTCCGTCTGGCAAGCCTGTTGCTAAACTCAGTCGTTGACCTTGCGCCATGCGTTTGATTTGCACCTCGTCTAACGCTAAGCGCGGCATAGTGGGCAACAAGGAATCAACGGGCTGTAAGGTCGCGAGCAGTTGTGCTTCGCTCATCTCAGCCAGTTGTTCCAGCGTGTAGGCGTGGGCTAAGTCGAAATGAGCAATCGCGGTGCGGCGCAGCGCACTTAGATGTCCACCACAACCCAACGCAGCGGCGATGTCTTCGCCCAAGGTACGGATGTAAGTGCCTTTGCTGCATCGCACCGATAGCTCTAATTCATTGCCGTCAAAACGCAGCAGCACCAGCTCGTGTATCACGATGTCGCGTAGCTCACGCGCTATGGTGATGCCCGCGCGGATGTATTCGTAGAGCGGTTTGCCTTGATGTTTAAGCGCGCTGTACATGGGCGGCAACTGTTGTTGCGCGCCTCGAAATCGCGCTAACACGGCTTCGACTTCAGCCAAGGTGACCGTGACGGCGCGCGTTTCTAACACCTCACCTTCAACATCCCCCGTTGTCGTGGTCACGCCCAGTCGCACTGTGGTGCGATAGGTTTTATCTGCGTCGAGTAAGGCGTTGGAAAATTTGGTGGCTTCGCCAAAACAAATTGGCAGCAGCCCCGTGGCGAGTGGGTCGAGCGTGCCAGTGTGTCCCGCTTTTTCCGCTTGAAACACGCGGCGCACTTTTTGCAAAGCATCGTTTGAGCTGAGCTCTAATGGCTTGTCGAATAACAAAACACCGTCCAGAGGACGGTATCTTTTAGCGGGCTTAGTCGTTGGATTCGGCTTCATTGCTATCCGAATTAAGTTTATCCGAAGCGACAGCTTTATCTATCAGTTGCGATAAATGACTGCCGCGCTCCACCGATGCGTCAAACACGAAATGCAGTTGCGGCATGATGCGCAGCTTCAAACTACGCGACAACTGGCTGCGCAAAAAACCACTGGCTCTATCCAAACCTTGTTGCGCTTCGGCGTGTTTACCATCTAAGCGGGTGAAGAAAATTTTTGCGTGAGAATAATCCCCCGCCACTTCTACATCCGTGATGGTGACCAGCTTGACGCGTGGATCGTTAATTTCTAAACGTATCAGCTCCGCCACTTCACGTTGCATTTGCTGAGCAACGCGGTCGGTGCGTGCATAGTTCGCCATTACAGTAAGGTCCGCGCAACTTCAATGATTTCGTAGGCTTCCAACTTATCGCCCACTTCCAAATCATTAAAGCCCTTCAATGACAGACCGCACTCGAAGTTATTTTTCACTTCGCGCACGTCATCTTTGAAGCGTTTCAAAGAATCCAATTCGCCATCATGGATGACTACGTTGTTGCGCAATACGCGTACTTTGGCACCACGTTTAATCACGCCTTCCAGCACCATACAACCTGCAATCGTACCGACTTTAGACACGGTAAAGACTTGGCGAATTTCCACCATCCCCATAATGCTTTCGCGTTTTTCTGGGGCCAACATACCTGACAACGCCGCTTTAATTTCATCAACCATCGCGTAGATGATGTTGTAGTAACGAATGTCCACGCCAGCCGATTCCGCCAACTTACGCGCAGCCGCATCGGCACGCGTGTTAAAGCCAATCACAATCGCTTTGGAAGCCAACGCCAAGTTAATGTCGGATTCGCTAATCGCGCCCACACCACCGTGAATCAAGTTCACTTTGACTTCGCTGGTAGAGAGTTTTTGCAACGATTGTGCAATCGCTTCGGCTGAACCTTGTACATCTGATTTCACAATCAATGACAAGGTGCTGACTTCGCCTTCGGCCATTTGCTCGAACATATTTTCCAGCTTGGCGGCTTGTTGTTGCGCCAGTTTCACGCCGCGATATTTACCTTGGCGGAACAGCGCGATTTCGCGCGCACGTTTTTCGTCCGCCATCACCATCAAGCCTTCGCCTGCGGCTGGCACTTCTGACAAACCTTGAATTTCCACCGGAATCGACGGGCCCGCTGCGGTAATCGTTTTGCCGTTTTCGTCCAACATGGCGCGCACGCGGCCGAAGACTGAACCGACCAACACCGCGTCGCCGCGCTTCAAAGTACCCGACTGAATCAGCACGGTGGCAACTGGACCTTTACCTTTGTCTAAACGTGCTTCAATCACCAAACCCTTAGCGTGACTAATACGCGGCGCTTTGAGTTCCAACACTTCTGCTTGCAGCAAAATACCTTCTAACAACGAGTCGATACCGACACCTGTTTTTGACGAGACTTCTACAAACATCGCATCGCCACCCCAATCTTCGGGCACGACACCTTCAGCAACCAATTCTTGTTTGACGCGTTCGATGTTGGAGTCTTGTTTATCGACTTTAGTAATCGCCACAATCAACGGCACTTCAGCCGCTTTCGCATGAGCAATCGCTTCTTTGGTTTGCGGCATCACGCCGTCATCGGCTGCCACCACCAACACCACAATGTCGGTCGCCTTCGCGCCACGCGCACGCATCGCAGTAAACGCTTCGTGACCAGGGGTATCAAGGAAAGTCACCATACCGCGCGGCGTGTCAACGTGGTACGCGCCGATATGCTGGGTAATTCCGCCCGCCTCGCCTGACGCGACACGGCTACGGCGAATGTAATCGAGCAAAGAAGTCTTACCGTGATCAACGTGACCCATCACGGTGACTACAGGGGCGCGCCCTTCCAGCGGCGCATCTTTGTGCTCTTCGTCATCCGCCAAATAGGCATCGGGATCATCTAATTTGGCGGGCTTGGCAATGTGTCCCATTTCTTCCACCACGATCATCGCGGTATCTTGATCCAACACTTGATTGATGGTGACCATAGAACCCATCTTCATCAAGGCTTTCACCACTTCCACGCCTTTAACCGACATCTTTTGCGCCAGCTCTGCCACCGAAATCGTTTCAGGCACAGCCACTTCATGCACCACCGCTTCGGTCGGCATCACAAACGATTCGCCTGCCGCTTCGGGCGAGACATGCTTGCTATGTTTGTCGTGACGCTTGCCGCGTGTAGGCGTACCCCACGCACCCGTGCGACTGCCGACATCTTTACCTTGCGGGCGTTTATTCGCAGCAGGCGCATCGGGGCGACCAGCAAATTTATTAACCGGTTTGGCGGGCGCATTAGCAGCGGGACGTGCGGCAGGACGTGCAACTTTGTCGCCGGGCTTAGCGGCAGCTTTATGCAGCGTGCCTTCTTTCGCTTCAACAACTTTTGCGACAACTGGCGCAACCTCAACTGGACGACGCGCCACACGGCGCAACACAGGTGCGCCAATGACGAATTGTGGCGCAGCGTTTTCTGGCGCGACTGCTGTTGCCAGTACAGGCGCAGCAGCAACAGGCGCGCTGGCGATTGCAACCGGCGCGGCCGCTTTTTCAGCTACGGGCGCAACGACTTTTTTCGTCTCTTTCGCAACAACAACTTCGGCAGCTACTGCACTGACAACGTCCACTTTAACTTCGACCTGCGCTGCGGCTTCAATCACGGTTTCAACCACGAGTGCTGATGGCTTTGGCGGCTCTTCAGTCTTAGGCTTGTTACGCGCTTTTTTGCTTTGCAACTCGACGGCTTGACGCTGCGCTAACTCAGCTTGCAACTTGGCTTCTTGCTCACGCAACGCGCGTTGTTGCTCGTCCAAGACTACTGGAGCTACTGGGGCTAAAACCACCGCAGCGGCGGCAACAGGCGTGGCGACCACCGCAGGTGCGGCAATTACGCGACGTTTACGCGTCTCAACCACAATGCTGCGTGCGCGACCTGTGCTGTTATCAGCTTGTTTAATTTCACTGGTTTCACGACGCGCTAAAGTCAATTTCTTTGCGCCACTATCGGTACCGTGCGATTTTTTCAGATGCCCCAACAACTGTGTTTTATCTGCTTCAGAAACCGCGTCAGCATCGTTTTGCTTAGGAATCCCTGCGGATTGAAGCTGCTCGAGCAGCAAAGCAACTGGTAAGCCCAGTTCAGTTGCAAATTGCGCTACGTTTAATTTTCCCATTTCGTTCCTTATAACTACTTATTCTGAAGTGACACAACCATTGCAAAACATCTGAGCGACACACTGATTGCCGCCGATTAACGCCAGTCCGCTTAGGCGAACCAAGGTGCACGCGCTTGCATAATCAGCGCGTTGGCACGTTCTGCATCCATGCTGCACAACTCGACCAATTCATCCACTGCCAAATCTGCCAAATCTTCCGTGGTAACAATGCCTTTCGCCGCCAAGGTGCGCGCGGTATCCACGTCCATGCCTTCCAGCTTGGAAAGATCTTCGATGCCGTGTTCCACTTTTTCTTCGTTGACAATCGCTGCGGTCAAAATCGCATTACGCGCACGACTACGCAGCTCTTCTACAGTGCCCTCATCAAAACCTTCAATCGCCAACATTTCTGCTTCTGGAACGTAAGCAACTTCTTCTAAAGTATTGAAACCTTCTTGCACCAAAATATCGGCAACTTCTTCATCCACATCCAACTTAGCGATAAATAATTCACGCACTTTAGAAAACTCTTGCGCATGTTTTTCGCTCGATTGTTCGACCGTCATAATGTTCAGCGTCCAACCGGTCAGCTCTGAAGCCAAGCGCACGTTTTGACCACCACGACCAATGGCTTGCGCCAGATTTTCTTCTTCAACTACCACATCCATGCTGTGCTTGTCTTCATCCACTACGATGCTAGTGACTTCGGCAGGTGCCAAAGCATTGATAACGAAGGTTGCGGCATCGTCCGACCACAAAATAATATCGACGCGCTCACCTGCCAATTCATTGGTCACGCCTTGCACGCGCGAACCACGCATCCCGATACAAGTGCCTTGTGGGTCAATGCGCGCGTCATTCGAGCGCACCGCAATTTTGGCGCGCGAACCCGTGTCGCGCGCGGCACTCATAATCTCAATCACGCCTTCTTCGATTTCAGGCACTTCCAACTCAAATAACTTAACCAACAACTCATTTGAAGTGCGCGACAAAATCACTTGCGGGCCACGCGGCGTGCGATCAACGCGCAACAAAAACGCCTTGATGCGATCGCCGACGCGCACATTTTCTTTAGGAATAATTTGATCGCGTGGCAACAACGCTTCGATTTTACCGAACTCTACAATGACATTGCCGCGCTCTACGCGCTTGACTGTGCCTGACACCAAATGCTCTTTGCGATCCATAAAGTCAGCCAAAATCTGCTCGCGTTCCGCGTCACGAATGCGCTGGAATATCACTTGCTTGGCGGCTTGCGCGCCAATGCGACCGAAGTCGATTGACTCCAACGGCTCTTCGATAAATTCGCCGAGCTGAATGTCCGCATCGTGCTTTTGCGCTTCAACCAATTTGATATGTAGCTCAGGCGTTTCGAAGGTTTCGTCGTCCATCACTTCCCAACAACGGAACGAAGTGAATTCGCCTGTGTTGCGATCAATCGCCACGCGCACATCCGCTTCTTGCTCATCAAAACGCTTTTTAGTCGCCGAGGCCAACGCTGATTCCAGCGCGCCAAACACCACTTCTTTATCCACGTTTTTCTCACGCGACAAGGCATCTACCAACATCAACACTTCTTTACTCATACCGTTCTCCAGCTCAATAACTTAATTCTATTGTTGCGATGCGCCGTGCGCGCGTCGCGATTAAAAAACAGGCACTAAACGCGCCTTGTCCACATTCGATAATTCGATAGCAACGACTACACCATCCACATCCAATTGCAACACACCCGCAGCCAACGCACCAATCAAACCGACAAAATTCTTTTGTCCGTTGATCGGCATACGCAATTTGAACTTGGCTTTTTCGCCCGCGAAACGCACAAAATCTGCATCTTTTTTCAGCGGTCGATCCAAACCCGGCGAAGACACTTCTAAGCGGCTGTAGTCGATGTTTTCCACCAAAAACAAGCGCGTTAATTGATTACTGACAATTTGGCAGTCGTTTACATCAATGCCTTCTGGCTTGTCTAAATACACTGTCAGCATCCCGCCACCGCCGCGCTCCACATCGACTAATTCGTAGCCCAAGCCCGTCACTGTCGTTTCAATCACTTTCAAAACATGCATATTTCTGTCCCACAAATTCTGTCCTACAAATAAAAAACGGGCCGAAGCCCATCTAAAAACGCCGCGCACTATAGCAAAGTTTGTCCTTAAAAGATACGAACTTAGCCATTTTTTAGCAAACAAACTGATAATTTTCAGTAAACTAGCCGCCTTGACCTCATTCCCATCCGCTCGCAATGCCGTTTTTCTTCCGCCCTGCTGCACCACTTGCCGCCCGCCATCGCCCGTCAGGATGCAATCACGAGCTACACCACCGTGATATGAGCTTTGCTGACTACGTCACGGCGAGCCGCGCCATGTTGCAAAGGGCACATCAACAACTGGACAGCGCACCTAACGAACAGCTTATCAACGGCAATGCCCCTTTTGAACTCAAGCCGGCTCTGGGCAATAGCAGCTTTACTGGCAAAAATAACGCCTATCAACGCGGCATCGTGCTCACCCACGGACTGACCGACTCACCCTATTTCATGCGCGCCTTAGGCGAATTTTTTGCCGCGCAAGGCTTTGTGGTGATGGCGATTTTGTTACCTGGGCACGGCACGCAGCCGGGCGACTTACTCACCGTGCATCGCGATGAGTGGGCGCAAACCTTGGCGTATGCAGTGGACTGTTTGGCGCAACAAGTCGATGAAGTGTATTTAGGCGGCTTGTCCACTGGGGCGACTTTGAGCATTCAGCACAGCTTGCAAGACGCACGCATACGCGGCTTGTTTTTATTTTCACCCGCGCTAAAAATCACCCCGCGCGCGGCATTTGCAAAATTTCATTCGCTCATTAGCTGGCTTGCGCCGCGTAGCGCGTGGGTCGAAATTCAGCCCGATCGCGACTTGTATAAATACGAATCACTCACTAAAAATGCCGTTGCGCAGACTTACGCGCTGACCCAAAACGTGCAGCAGCAATTACGCCAGAAAACACTCAACTTACCTATTTTTAGCGCGTTTAGTAATGACGATGCCACCGTGAATAGCACGGTCACTTTGGCATTTATGGCACAGGCAAATCATGCCAACAACCACACTGTTTTGTATGCCACGCAGACCTTAAAGCTCGCGCAAAAAAATATCGAATGCGTGCTGATGCACGATACCGCCCAGCATATTTTGAGCTCCGCGCACACCGCCATCGTGCTGCCCGATGACGATGCTCACTATGGTGCGGCAGGCAATTACGCCAACTGTGCGCACTATTTTCCTGACCATCCCGCCAACTATGCGAGCTGTGTCCGCAACGAGCCTACGATAAATCGTGGCGAAATCAATCCAGAAAATTTGCAGCAAGGCATGATGAAAAGACTAATGACTAATCCCAAATTTGCGCAATTAAAAATTTCACTGCGGAAGTTTATTGAAAGTTTGCATTAAGACCTCGGCTATAGTGTGTTGCACTAGCTGATTTACCGCAACGAGCGACTAGGACATTTTTGCTTTATCACCAAGGCAACTCGGTCGATAAAAAATCTTCCTAGGCAAGCCCATCAAGCCGTGCCGCCCACCGTCAAGCCATCTATGCGCACCGTCGGTTGACCTACGCCTACGGGCACGCTTTGACCTTCTTTACCACACGTTCCCACACCGCTATCGAGTGCCATATCGTTGCCTATCATCGCCACGCGGGTGAGTGCGTCGGGGCCGTTGCCAATGAGCGTTGCGCCTTTAACGGGATAAGTAATTTTGCCATCCTCAATCATGTACGCCTCGGTGGTTGAGAACACGAATTTGCCGCTGGTAATATCAACTTGTCCGCCGCCAAAATTCGCCGCGAATAAACCGTGTTTTACCGACGCGATAATTTCTGCTTGGCTTTTGTCGCCATTCATCATCATGGTATTGGTCATGCGCGGCATGGGAATGTGCGCATACGATTCGCGCCGCGCGTTGCCCGTCAATGCCACGCCCATCAGTCGCGCATTCAGGCTGTCTTGCAAATAGCCTTTGAGAATGCCGTCTTCAATCAGCGTGGTGCATTGCGTGGCGTTGCCTTCGTCGTCCATTTGTAGCGAGCCGCGCCGATTGATAATCGTGCCATCATCCACCACGGTCACGCCTTTAGCCGCTACGCGCTCACCGATGCGCCCCGAAAATGCCGAGCTGCCTTTGCGATTAAAGTCACCTTCCAAGCCGTGACCAATCGCTTCGTGCAACAAAATACCCGGCCAACCATTGCCCAGCACTACGGTCATATTGCCAGCGGGCGCGGGCTGCGCATCCAAGTTCACCACCGCTTGATGTACCGCTTCTGCGGCATATTTTTTCAGCAGAGCATCATCAAAATAATCGTAGCCAAAGCGACCGCCGCCGCCCGCCGAACCTTGTTCACGTTTGCCATTGCTCTCAACGATGACTTGCAAGGACAAGCGCACTAGCGGGCGAATATCGGCATTCATCAAGCCGTCGTTACGCGCCACCAGTACCACTTCATATTCGCCCGCCAGACTCGCCATCACTTGCACCACACGGTTGTCCATGGCGCGCGCGTAGCCTTCCAAGCGTTCTAGCAAGGCAACTTTGTCGGCATCTTTTAAGCTGGCAATCGGATCATGCGGCAAATAAATATCGCGGCGCGTACCTTGTTTTAATTGCGCCACAGTTTGCGTGCCGCCTTGCCGCGCAATCGCGCGCGTTGCCGTCGCGGCACTCTCCAGCGCGTTCAAACTAATGTCATCAGAATACGCAAAAGCGGTTTTTTCGCCGCTCACGGCGCGCACGCCTACGCCTTGGTCGATGCTAAAACTGCCTGATTTCACGATACCTTCTTCTAGCGACCAACTTTCCGCACGACTGTATTGAAAATACAAATCTGCATAGTCAAGGCGATGCGCCATCATTTTGCCAAACACCTGCTCGATGCGAGCCGCATCTAACGCGTAAGGTGTGAGCAAGGTTTGCGTAGCGGTAGAAAACAAAGTCGAAGTAGTCAAAGGATTCTCTTAGCAGTTATATAAAGTTCGGTGCGACAGCGCAGGCAACGACGCGCGCAGACTGGCTTGATAAGCGGGATTGATTTCGGCAACGACCACACCTGAGCCGCGCGGCAAGCGATCTAACACGCGCCCCCACGGATCGACCACCATACTATTGCCATGTGTTTCGCGACCATTAACGTGGTAACCACCTTGCGCAGCAGCAATCACGTAAGCGAGATTTTCTATCGCACGCGCGCGCACCAACACTTCCCAGTGCATCTTGCCCGTGGTTTCGGTGAAGGCAGAAGGCAGCACAATAATGTCCAAATTTTTCATGGCGCGGAATAATTCTGGGAAGCGCAAGTCGTAACAAATCGCTAGACCAATCCGCCCAAACGGACTATCTACCACCACCACCTGATTACCCGCCTCGATAGTTTTGGCTTCGTGATAATTTTCGTTACCCAGCTCTAAATTAAACAAATGAATTTTGTCGTAGCGCGCCACACGCTCGCCGTGCTCGTCATACACCAAACAACTATTGAGCACTTTATCGGGCGTACTCGCACTCAATGGAATCGAGCCGCCGACCAACCAAATTTTGTGCTGACGCGCCGTGTCGCTTAAAAATTGTTGTATCACGCCCGTACCTAATGGCTCTTGTACTTTGAGCTTATCCAACTCGTTCATGCCCATGATGGCAAAAAATTCAGGCAACACCACCAAGCGCGCGCCCTTTGCCACCGCCTGCGCAATCAGCCGCCCCGCTTCGCCTAAATTGCCAGCCACATTAGGCCCTGAAGCCATTTGTATGGCCGCGACTTTGTAAGCGTTAACTTGCGCGGCAATACGTTGTTGGGTGTTATTGATGTTGGACATGATTAACTTTCTCAAATAATACTTAAGGTTTTAACACGACAGGAGGAGCGACTTTTTGCAGCACGGGTGGGACTGCACTTGGCAACACAGGAACCACTTTTTCACCCACTTTAACAAAACTAGGCGCAGCCCAAGTCCCCGTCATATTGTATTCAAACGACACCAGCTTATCGAACACATTGCCTAATAATTTATCAATCACAAACGCCGACACGCCGACCACAGGACCTGCGGCAAAGGCAGTCAAAATCGACACCCCGCTGCCCACGCTAGGCAAAATTTCAACGCGTAAATTTTGCGTTTCTTGATTCAAATCGACCGCACCACGCATGAAAACCTTGGCGGCAGAACCATCAATCACAAAATTATTAGTAGTCAAATTTCCCTTGTCGATATTGGCATCGCCGCTGATTTTATCAAACTGAAATCCTTCGCTAAACACATCAGTAAAGTCCAAGCCGATATGTTTGGGCAAGGCCTGCAAACTTAACACACTCAATAATTTTGCCACTTTGTAATCGGCTTTAATAAACTGCCCTTTGCCCGTATCCAAACGCAATGCGCCTTGCAAACTTGCCAAGTTAAACGCCTGCGGTGCACCTGTCCAAGCAAGATTTGCCGTCAATTTTCCGCTGCCATCTTTGAGCGTGCCTGGAAAACCTGAGCGTTCCAAAATTTTTCCCGTATCCGCCAAAGTCAATTGCAGCTTGATGTTGGTAGCGGGTAACTCGCCGCCCAACCACGCGCCTTCGCCACTCAAATTACCGTCTGGATTACTCAACAACAAGCGACGTAATCGCCAATTCGCGCCCTCTGGATGACCGATGATTTCTAGCTGACCTAAACTTTTCCCTGAAAATTTGAGGTCGTCTATGGTCACATCCAAAGCGGGCAAATGACTGGGATCTATAGGTGCGGTAGTCGTGCTACTCGCAGGCACAGCACTTTGCGCAACGCTATCCTGAACTACCTCACGATCTTGCCAGTGCAGCTTTTGCAAATGCGCGCGCAACTTGGCCGAATTATCGGCATTTTTAGGCTGCCAAACCACCTCACCCGTCGCCACGCTGCTGCTTAATTGCGCGGCAATGTCGGCTCCACGCGGCTGCGCTGTAACGTGTAAATCATGCAAGCTGTAGCCATAGCCCGTGAGCTTGCCGACCTGCACATCCGCACCAGCAAATACCACGCTAGGCGTATTTGAGTCAGGGCTAGGCGCAGCCAACAAACCTTCCCAACCCTGTACTGAGAGCTCTGGAATATCGCCCACCAGCCATACGCCATCAGCATCTGGCCAGACAGCACGATTAGCAAAATTAACGGCGGCGCGTTGTAGTACCGTATGCCCGTCTTGCTTGCTCAAGCGCGCACGCGCGCTGAACAAAGTGCCGAGTGCCACGCTAATGTTTTGCTGCGCAGGGATGACTTTCGCTTTAATTCTTTGACTCGGACTGGCGTGGATTTGCACCTCCAAGGGCAAGGCAGTTTCAGCCGTTTTCGTCAGCGGCACAGGCAAGCTAGAGGACAGCCCTTGTAACGGCGACTGGATGTTGACCTGCACACCCTCGCTGCTGCTACTCAGTTGCGCATCCCACGCCGCACGACCTTGCAGAAATTGCAACGCAGGCTGCGCATAATTTTCGCGCAGCCCTGCTATCTCGACCGTGCCATTGAATTTGCCCTGCACGCTGCCTTGCGGGGTGCTATGCACCTCAAGGTCGGCCGCCCCGCCTAAAATTTCGGCGTGCATTTGTTCGGTGTTAAAACCATGCTCGCTAAATTTCAACTCGCCGCTGGCGTGACGCAACAGCGGAATTGCGCCACCTAAATCCAGTTGATTATTGTTGAGGCGATAACTGCCTTTTACTTCAGCCAGTTTTTCGCCTAAAGACGGCAAACGCAACTGCACATTTAAGCTGCTGTCACCTAGCGCGTGGATGTCGTCCGTAAAGCCATGCGCAAAATCGCGCACTGGACTTTGCGCCGCATATGCTAAAAATTTTTGCGTCGGCGCGGCAGCTTGCACAGACACTTCCAAGGCTAATTTTGACTGGGTAAAGTCAGGAATTTTTACCGCGACTTTACTCACCGCCACGCCGACACTGCGCGCACTGTCGGCGGTAACTTCCAGCACCTTGCCATGCAAATGTAACTGCCCTTGAATGTTATCTACCACAGGCCATTCAGGCGCAAAACGCAGCGCGCCATTGTGTATCGCGGCACTCACGTCAAACTTGCCCAAGCTCGCATCGACAAACGGAAAGTCACGCAAATTACCTAAAATTCCGATCTGCACCGCATCGCTAGTGCCAGCTTGCAAGGCGTTATGTAGCCAGTCATTGGCGGTGCGGTTCAGTGCAATCAGCGGGATGTAATGCGCGGCCTGCGCGATGTTGGCGCGTTGCACATTTACCGTTAAATCCAACACCCCCGGCGTGTCTTTTTCGGTGCGATACGAACCAAAAGTCTGCCCTTCTAAATCGGCATTACTGGCCTGTACCTCGCTAAATTTAACCTCCAGCTCGCCGTCTTGATGCGCCCAACTGGCATTACCTTGCAAGCGTTCAAAGGTGACCGCTTCGCGCATAAAACCAGGCGCATCAACGCGTACTTTTTTCGCATCAATTTGCAAGCGACCCCTATCTTGATCACCCGATATTTCGCCACTTAAGCCGCTAAATCCTGGCACTTTGCCGACTTGTTGCAACGCCATATTGTGCATTTGCGCTTGCACCTTAAAGGTGTGTGCCGCCGCGCCATCGCCCTGCCATTGCAGTGCCAAATTCGCCACTTTGCCGCGCGGCGCATACGCATCGAGTTGCTGGCGCATCTCCTTAGGAATCGGCACAAAGTTCGCCAAATTACCCAATGTTTCCAGTTGCAACAAATTGGCACGCAGTTCACCTGAAGCTGGCTGCGTCGAAGTTTGATTGGCGATACGCAAATATAAATCGGTGTTCGGCACGCTCACCCCGCTCGCCAAACGCAAATTCAACCCTTGCGTGGTGACTTCAAAACCGTTGTCAAGTTGCTGCCAAATCACCCGTCCATTCAAACTGCGCAAACTCATTTCAGGCACGTCAGCCGCCAATTGCGTGGCAACATCGCGCACTGCTAAATCGACTTGCAGCTTCGCCAACTTACCCCTCTCCACATCTAGCCAAGCACGCAAAGCACCATGCCCGCTACTCAGCTCTGGCGGCAAATCCAACCAAGCCCGCCAAGCGGTCAAATCGGCATATTGCAACTGCGTAAACAGCTGCCCACGCCACGTTGTTAAATCCGCAAAACTCGCCCCATTAAAGTCACCTCGAATATCTAACGGACTTGCCAATTCGCTAGGGACGCTGCCGCGTAGCGCAATACGATGGTGATTAAAAAAACTTTCCATACGCAGATTGACGTGCTGCATGACCAAAGGCGGTGCACCGCGTTGCTCATCCACCCACACAATTAAAGCATCACGCGCCACTAAACGTGACTGATGCAACAACCAATCCGCCGCACGGCTATCACCGCTGGTGTGACGCTCTACCGCTAATCCGCCCACATAAATTTGCCCAAGGGCATCACGGCGTATCAGTAATTCTGGCTGTTCAATCTCCAAACTCGCCAAACGTAACTCAGCGGTAAACAAAGACAACCAAGACACACTCACGGCGACTTTTGGCAATACCAACGCTGGCTGCTGCGCATCGAACACCGTCAATTTAATCAGATGCAAACGCGGACGCAGCCCTTGCCAATCCGCTGAAATTTTCTCGATGGTGATGGGACGCGCCATGACGAGGGATAGTTGCGTGGTAATTCGCGTGTGGTATTGCTCGATATTGGGCAATAGCCAATATCGCAACAACAACATGCTCCCAACCATCAGCAGCAGCGTGCTCACCGCCAAAATAATGACGATGCGTGTGAGCCAATTAAAGCTGTGCCATAAAAGACGAGCTGGACGGGAATTCAACATAAAATACTGCGCGTAAATAAAAAATCTATAGACTTAAAAGTTGCGCATTCTAAAGTAAGCCTCGTCCTATGAACACACAAAAGCCACACACCTTAGTCTTTTCCAGCGGTTTAGCATTAACCCTGCAATGCAGCCGCTATGCGCAACGTATTTTGCAAGCCGATGCCCTGCTTTTAAGTTGGTTAGAAAACAACTACAACACGCCGTGTAACGCTGACGAAATCAACGCCTTGCTAGCGCAATCACAGTTAAATTTACAAGACGAGGCGCAGCTCGCCAAAGCAGTGCGTTATGTGCGCAAACAGGTGATGGTAAAACTGATTTTCCGCGACCTCAACACCCTCGCCGATTTGCACGAAGTGATGCACTGCATGACCGCGCTCGCCGAAATTTGTGTGCGCTTAGCGCAACACTGTTTGATGACCGCGCTGCAAGCACAATTTGGTCAGCCCATCGGTGCGAGCAGCGGCACAGCACAACAAATGTTGGTGATAGGCATGGGCAAACTAGGCGGCGGCGAACTCAATGTCTCCTCCGACATCGACTTAATTTTTGTTTATAGCGAAGATGGCGAAACCCAAGCGATGGCAGGACAAAGCAACATTCGCAGCTTGAGTAATCACGAATTTTTCACCCGCCTAGGACGACGTTTAATCAACCTGATACACGAACCCACCGTGGATGGTTATGTGTTCCGTGTCGATATGCGCTTGCGTCCTTACGGCGACAGTGGTCCTTTGGTCATGAGCTTTGCGGCACTAGAGGAATATCTGGTCAGCCAAGGTCGTGAGTGGGAGCGTTATGCGTGGATTAAAGCGCGCGTGATTGCGCCTGAACAACACGCCAGTACGCCAGAATTGATGCAGTTAGCACAACCGTTTGTGTTCCGAAAATATCTCGACTTCGGCGCGATAGATTCAATGCGTAAATTACACGCGCAGATTCGTCAAGAAGTGGCGCGCCGCGATCGGCAGAACAACATCAAACTAGGCCCCGGTGGCATCCGTGAAATCGAATTTACCGCGCAAGTTTTTCAACTGATACGCGGCGGACGCGCGGCAAAATTACGCATCCGTCCGACCCTAGACGTATTGCAACAACTCGCTATTGATGGCGAAATTACGGCGGAGACCGTACGCGATTTAACCGTCGCATATATTTTTTTACGCAACTTAGAACACCGTTTGCAATACCTAGATGACCAGCAAACTCAAGACATTCCTGAGCATGAGGACGATAGAGCTCGACTCGCCATCGGCATGGGCTATACAAATTACGCCGCGCTATTGCAACAGCTCGACGTGCATCGCGCCCTTGTCAGCGCGCAATTCGCCGCAATTTTTCGCACGGAAACAACTGCGCCTAGCGACATATTTGTGTGGGATGACACGGTAGATGAAGCCGCACTCACACAACATTTACAAAGCCTAGCTTATGCAGACAGCACCGCTGCGGCACAACATTTATTGCAATTTCGCGCCAGTAATCGCTACCAACAATTACCCGAAGCGAGCCGTGTACGCATGGCACAACTGATACCACAATTTATCCGCGCCTCAGCGCAGCAAGCGAACCCAGATGTCACCTTGCTACGCTTACAAAACTTAATCGACAACATCGCGCGGCGTGCTTCCTACTTAGCATTTTTAGCTGAATATCCGCACGCCCTAACGCGCTTGAGCCAGCTCGTTTCCGCCAGTAGTTGGGCGGCCGACTATCTTGCCTCGCACCCCGCACTACTTGACGAATTATTAGCTGCACGCGAGCTTTATCAAGCACCTGATTGGGAGAAAATTGATGCGCACATCGCGGCACAACTAAACGACTGCGGTGACGATTTAGAACGGCAAATGGACGCGCTACGGCACGCGCAACAAGAACAAATTTTTCATCTGTTAGCCATGGATTTACAAGGCTTATTGCCTCTCGAAATTTTGAGCGACCACTTAAGCGCGTTGGCCGATTTAATGCTGCGCCAAGTACTCAATGTGTGCTGGCAAAACACGCGTAAAAAACATACTGAAACACCGCACTTTGCCATTATCGCCTATGGAAAATTAGGCGGCAAAGAGCTGGGTTATGAATCCGATTTGGATTTGATTTTTATCTATGACGATACCCATGCGGATGCGCCAGAAAACTATGCACGCTTGGCGCAACGCATCAACACGGTGCTCGGCAGCTATACAGCAGCGGGGCGTTTATACGAAACTGATTTACGCTTACGCCCCAACGGTGCAAGTGGCTTGTTGGTGTCGAGCTTAAGCGCGTTTGCCGACTATCAATCTAATGACGCATGGGTTTGGGAACATCAAGCCTTAACCCGCGCAAGATTTTGCGCAGGAGATCACAAGGTAGGCGAGGCTTTTGAAGCGTTGCGCAACACGCTGTTGCAAGCACCGCGTGATGAAGAAAAACTACGCGCTGAAATTGTCGCGATGCGCCAAAAAATGCACGACGGGCATCCCAACAACAGCGAATTATTCGACATCAAACACGATGCGGGAGGGATGGTCGATATTGAATTTATGGTGCAGTTTTTAGTGCTGGCTTATGCGCATCGCTATCCTCAACTGACTGCCAATATCGGCAACTTAGCCTTGTTGAAATTGGCGGGTGAATTAGCGTTAATTCCACAAGATCTCGCCAGCCAAGTTAGCGCGCAATATCGCGCCTTGCGCCGCACCCAACATGCGATACGACTGAATGGTGTATCGCCTTGCCGTATCGCAGCCGACAGCCTAGAAAAAAGCCCCACGCTAACGCTGTGGGGCGTTTTATTCGATACGCCAAAGTAAGGCTTATAACGCAGCAGCAGGATTCACAAAAACAGGATTTGAACCTGAACGCGTCACGGGGTTACGTCCATCCAAACGCGAAGTGAGGCGGTACATTGCCATTTCGCCTTTGCCTTTCACATTAACAGTCGCACGAGGTTCAAAAGCAAAGTCATCACGCAAACGGTTATAAGTCACTTTGTCCACTTGTATCACGCCGAAAGTCGCTTCATCTGTTAAGCGACTCGCGATATTCACTGTGTCGCCCCACAAGTCATAAATAAAGCGTTTCGTACCAATCACGCCTGCCACCACAGGGCCGGTGGCGATACCCGTATGCACACTCAAATGGTACTTAGCGAAAGCAGGATTTTTTTCGACAAAATCACGCATCTCAAAAGCCATATCGGCGATGTCGGCGGTGTAACGCGTTGTATCGCCGGCAAAGCCACCGACCACCATATAGGCATCACCCATCGTTTTAATTTTTTCAACTTGATATTTTTCGCTCAGTTGATCGAAGCCCGAAAAAATTTCATTTAATAGTGTCACCATTTGGTTCGGTGACAAAGTTTCAGTAAGCTGCGTGAAGTTGACTAAATCGACAAACATCACCGTGACATCGGCATAGCCGTCGGCAATCAAACCTTGATCATTTTTTAAGCGTTGCGCGATATTGCTAGGCAACACATTTAACAAGACTCGTTCTGACTTTTCTTGCTCCTCTTCTAATAGTTGATGTTGCGCATCAAGTTGACTTTTAATCTTTTCCATTTCCACTACAAAGTGGCGCACTAAAAAATAAATAATTGATGACATAGCCAAAAAATTCAGCGCGAAAAATACGCCAATCACCTTCATCGACATTTCTTTAGGAATCGCTTCACCCAAAAAATAATCGAACACACCCGAAATAATGGTCATCACGGTGTAGGCAAAAAACCACGGCACGGATTCGCGCCAAGTTGACACCACCAGCGCGCCGATAGGTGCAAGCAACGCCCACAACATCACGCCACTAGAGGTCACCGAGCTGCCGATACTCCATTGCATAATGAAGGGCGCAAACAAAAACAAACTCAATTGAATAAAGCGAAAGGTCTCAAATTTTTTAGTTTTAAGATAAAAAACTAAAGAACCTACCGAGATAAGCTGATAGATCAGCGTCACGTTAGACGAAAAATTGAGCCCCATCAGCCAATAAATCGCTAACCACAACACCACCGCTAAATTCATAAACGCACACGCAAAAATCAACAGGCTTTTACGCAATTTTTCTTCGGGAGTGTCTATCATTTCTTTGGTAATAGAAGGCAGTATTTTCATAGTATGTTATGTAATTGTAATTATTGCTTCATCACAACAATCAGCAAGATGTGTGCATCATACCGAAAAAAAAATAGCCACAAATATCTCAAAATATCTAGTTAATTCGAGTAATGCTTCATTAAGTCAACAGAAACGGCTAAAATCGCGCCCTTAAATTTTCAGCCCCTCAATCTTTTACAAAAGGATGCACCCTATGTCTATGTCTGACCGCGATGGCTTTATTTGGCACGATGGAAAACTCGTTCCTTGGCGCGATGCAACTACCCACGTTTTAACGCATACCTTGCACTATGGCATGGGCGTTTTTGAAGGCGTGCGTGCGTATGAAGCAGCCAAAGGCACAGCCATTTTTCGTTTGAAAGAACATACCGATCGCTTGTTTAATTCAGCGCGTATTTTTCAAATGAATATGCCTTACGACAAAGAAACCGTCATGGAAGCGCATCGCGAAGTGGTGCGCTCTAACCAACTAAAATCGTGCTATATCCGTCCAATTTGTTTCTATGGCTCGGAAGGCATGGGTATCGCCGCCAAAGGTTTGTCCACGCATGTAGCTGTTGCCGCTTGGCCGTGGGGCGCGTATCTGGGCGAGGAAGGTATGCAAAAAGGCATACGCATCAAGATTTCTAGCTTCACCCGCCATCACGTCAACGTGAATATGTGTCGCGCCAAATCGGTCACCACTTACAGCAACTCCATCCTCGCCCATCAAGAAGTTGCCAACGATGGCTACGATGAAGCCTTGCTGTTAGATGTGGAGGGATTTGTTGCTGAAGGTGCGGGCGAAAATATTTTTATCGTGAAACAAGGCAAGCTCTACACCCCTGATTTAACCTCGTGTTTAGAAGGTATCACGCGCGATTCTATTATTATTTTAGCCAAGGAAATGGGGCTGGAAGTGATCGAAAAACGCATCACCCGTGACGAAATTTATTGCGCGGATGAGGCATTTTTTACTGGCACGGCTGCCGAAGTCACGCCGATACGCGAACTTGATCGCCGCACCATCGGCATCGGCTCACGCGGTCCGATTACCGCCAAACTACAAGCGGCTTTTTTTGAGTGCGTCGCGGGTAGGCATCCTCTGCATCAAGATTGGGTTGATTACGTTTAGGTCTGATATTTTTTAGGAGTTGTAATGAGTGAATCAGCAATTACCGCGCGTTACATCGAAGTAACCGCGCACGACCTACCCTTATCCTGTCCTACCCCTGCGATGAGTGTGTGGAATGCCCATCCCAAAGTTGGCATTCCGCTAACACACGGCGGCGAAGCACGCTGCCCGTATTGCGGCACGCTGTATAAATTCACCGGCGAACTCCCCAAAGGTCATCACTAAAAAATCCAAATCTCTTCGCGATGCGTTGTTGCTCACAAAAAATTACTCCTTACATAGCTTAACTATGCCGCGTCGTAATTTTTTGTTCACGCCTAGCCTCGCTTCGATATTTGAATTTTTATAAATTATGAAAATTTTAATTGTTGCACCTAGCTGGGTGGGCGATGCGATGTTGATGCAACCGATGTTAATGCGCTTGCAACAACGTCATGGCGACTGCCAAATTGATGTGCTCTCGCCACCTTGGTGTGCGGGGCTGTTACACGCCATGCCTGAAGTGCATCAAGTCATCACCAATCCGTTTGGGCACGGTGCATTGCAGTTAGGCGCACGCTACCAACTCGGCAAACAATTACGCGCGGCGCAGTACCAGCAAGTCATCGTATTACCCAACTCGCTCAAGTCGGCACTCGTGCCATTTTTCGCGCGCATTCCGCTACGCACAGGCTTTATCGGCGAAGCTCGTTATGGACTGTTGAACGATGCACGCAAGTTAGATAAAAGTGTATTACCGTTAATGGTGGGACGTTTTGCCGCGCTTGCCGAAAACAAAAATGCAGCGATTCCTCAACCGTTGGCAAATCCAAAATTAGTCGTCAGCGAAACTCAGCGCGCCGCCAGTTTGCAAAAATTAAGTTTGGATTTAAGCAAAAAAATCGCAGTGTTTTGCCCAGGTGCGGAATATGGTCCAGCTAAACGCTGGCCGGAAGCGTACTACGCAGAACTGGCACAACGCTTCGCCGCACAAGGCTATGCGGTGTGGTTAATTGGTTCAGGAAAAGACTACGCGGTGGCGCAACAGATTGAGCAGTTGAGCGGGGCTGTCTGTGTGAATTTATGCGGCAAGACTGATTTGTCGGATGCGTTGGCACTGATTGCGTGTGCCACGGTGGTGGTGAGTAACGACTCCGGCTTGATGCACTTAGCCGCCGCGCAAGACAAGCCGCTATTAGCTTTGTTCGGTTCGAGCAGTCCACAATTTACGCCGCCGTTATCGACCCACGCACGCGTCATCAAAATCGACATCGCGTGCAGTCCGTGCTTCAAACGTGTCTGTCCGCTGGGGCATTTCAACTGCATGATGCAGCTCACGCCTGATTTAGTTTGGGCAACTCTGCCGCAAGTGTTAGGGACTTAACACTTAGATTTGCCAATCCAGCACTTCGTCCGTCAAGGCATCGCGACGATAAAAAACATAGCGATTTTTACCGCTATGTTTGGCGCGATACATCGCCTCATCTGCGCAGCGCATCATTTTATCTGCCGAACTCGCATCAGATGGATAGCGACTTAAACCAATACTGGCAGTGATATGTACCTCGCCTGCGGTCAAGTCAAACGTGCCTGCCAGTTGCTCAATAATTTTTCGCGCGATTTGTGCCAGCGCATTTTCTGCATTGGCATCACGCAACAGAATCACAAACTCATCGCCGCCTAAACGCGCCACGGTATCGACCTCACGCACACAGCTACGCAAACGAGTTGCTACCTGTTTTAGCAGCTCATCGCCTGCGGCATGTCCATACTTATCGTTAATCGCTTTGAAGCCATCTAAATCGACGAAAAACAAGGCAAAGTTTGCTTTGTCGCGTTTAGCTTGGCTAACCGTTTGGCGCATCCGATCATTGAACAAAGCGCGATTGGGTAAACCCGTCAGAATATCGTGATAAGCCAAGTATTCAATTTTGCGCTCTAGTGCTTTCTTCTCCGATACATCTTGCTGCACGCATAAAAAATTCCGTACTTCTCCCTGTGCGTTTTGTAGTGGCGTAATGCTTTGCAAAACGTGATACACCGCACCATCGCGCCGCCGATTCAACACATCACCCGACCAAGGCTTGCCTTGCAAAATTTCTTGCCACATGCTTTTCCAGAAATTTTTATCGTAGCCTCCTGAGCTAAATAAGTGTGGCGTGCTATTACTAATTTCTGCTTCGCTATAGCCGCTTAGGGCACACAGTGCTTGGTTAAACCAGATAATCGTGCCATCGGGTTTAGTAATAAAAATCGCCTGTGTAGCACCACTCATCGCCGCGCTTAACAGCCGTAATTGTTCTTGCTCTTGCGCCATCAACAAAATAACTGCGAGACGATTCGCAAAATTCGCATAGCGTTTCACGCAGACATCATCAAAGCCGTCACGCTGCACCGAGTACAGCACCAACACACCGATAATTTCGCTGCGCACCACCATCGGCACAGCCAACACGCTTTGCACACCATACTGATCCGCCAAAGCCCGCCAAGGACTAATAGCCGCTGCATCAACCGTCAATCTCACAGGACGTTGCGCGCGTATCGCCTGACCGACCGTCCCTTGTCCATGTGGACTGTCATCCCAGCGCACTTCGAGTTGGCGCAGCAAATCAGGCTGCTCCGAAGCGGCGACGACACTCACCGAACCATCCGCTTGCTTGCCGCCTATCCAAGCGACGCGCACCTCAAACGTTTTAGCAATCAATTCACAAATCTTTTGTGTCAATGGAACGAGATCTTGACCTTGCAACATCCAGCCTTCAATCTCTTGCAACACCTTATCGAGCCGTGCTTGGCTGCGCATTTCTGCACGCTTAGCAACACACGCCAACTCACGCTGTACCGAGGACAACACCCGTTGCGGATTTTTGCTGGAAATAAAATCTTTTGCCCCCGCTTTCATCGCCCCCACAATCGCCGCCTCATCTCCCTCACTCGAATACACCAACACAGGGATATCCAAAGATTGTGCAGCCAACAAGGTTTGAATCTGCTCGACGATATGCGGATGAATACGTAAGGAGTCAACCAACAGAACATCAACGCCCGCCAACTCCACCTTGGCCAACTGAGACGCGTCGTCTAATTGCAACAGCGTCAGAGCAAAGCCACCCGCACGTAACGCGCCACCGAGCTGTGCCGCAGGCTCAGCAAGCATCCCCACAAATACAATAGAAAGAGGCTTAGACATGAAGAATCTCCTGCCGATTAAATAGCCAATGCCGAGTCTCTAACCAATAAGTCATTTGACTAGCAAATAAGCTCAAATACTCAGCTTCATCTTGTGGCTTAGGTACAAAAGAATTCGCACCCGCACTGTAGCTTAACAACACTTCGGCTTGATTGAACTGACGCGAGTACACCAGCACAGGAATGTCGCGGGTACGGGGATTGATGCGCAAGTTGCGCACCGCCGCTAAGCCATCGAGCTTAGGCAAATTGAGGTTAATTAGAATAATAAAAGGCCATGCCGCGATACGGGTCTGCGCCAAATAATCAATAGCGGCATACACATCAGCAAACACCTGCAAATTAAATGCGGGCTGACATCGTGCCGCAGCCGCACGAGCAAAATCAGCATCTGCAATCGTGCCTTCGACCAATAAAATGGTGTGATGTGTGTGGCTCACTACGACGCTCCTAAAAAACTTAAGGCGTACTAAAGTCCACTCTTCTCCAACTTTAGCGCGTCATTTATTATCCCGCGCGCCTTGTTCTGAACCATACCGACAGCCACTCAAATTAGCAATACTGTTTAGGCTTTGGTTGCCACCCAAATAGCAACAGATGCCAATGCGGCTGATAAATTTTCTGGCTGTGTGCCGCCCGCCATTGCCATGTCTGGCTTGCCGCCGCCCTTGCCGCCCACTTGTTGCGCGACCATATTCACCAGCTCACCCGCTTTGATTTTTGCAATCAAGCTCGCACTTACGCCCGCCACCAAACTGACTTTCCCATCGACTACAGAAGCCAACACAATCGCTGAATTCGGCAATTTGTCCTTCATGTTGTTGAGCGTCTCACGCAACGCCAGCGCGTCTGCGCCATCCAGCTGCCCCGCCAACACTTTTATGCCGTTAATGTCCACCGCTTGCTTGAGTAAATCATCACCTTGCGACGCGGCGAGTTTGGATTTCAAGCCTGCCAATTCTTTTTCCAAGGCTTTGACGTTATCCAACACTTGCAACACCCGCGCCGCGACATTTTGCGGCTGCGCTTTCACCGCTGCTGCAATGCTTTGCAACTGCGCTTGTTGCGCGTTAATCAACGCCAGCGCGCCCGCACCCGTTACCGCTTCAACGCGGCGCACACCCGATGCCACCCCAGCCTCGGAGACGATTTTGAACAAGCCAATATCGCCGGTACGTTTGACGTGCGTGCCGCCGCATAATTCTTTCGAGCTACCAATGGAAAGTACGCGCACTTCGTCGCCATACTTCTCGCCAAACAACATCATCGCCCCAGTTTTTTGCGCGTCATCTATGCTCATCACACTGGCAGCAGTCGCCACGTTTGCCAAAATTTCTGCGTTAACTATCGCTTCCACTTTGGCAATATCCGCATCCGCAATCGGTGCGTTATGCACAAAATCGAAACGCGTTTTATCAGAATCCACTTGCGAACCTTTTTGCTGCACGTGATCGCCCAACACCTCGCGCAACGCCTTATGCATCAAGTGCGTCACCGAGTGATTGCGTTCCGTCGCCAAGCGCGCATTGGCATCCACACGCGCATTCACGTTGTCGCCGACACGCAGCTTGCCAGTCTTGACCACACCGTGATGGCCAAACACCGTCGCTTGTATCTTTTGCGTGTCTTCCACCGCGAATATCGCTTGCGCGCTGCGCAATTCGCCACTGTCACCAACCTGACCGCCAGACTCGGCGTAGAACGGCGTGTTGTCCAACACCGCCACGCCAGTCTCACCTTCACTCAATTCCTGCACCGCGACGCCTTCTTGGTACAAAGCCAACACATTGCCCTGATTTTGCAACGCTTCGTAACCATGGAAAATCGTCGCCACACCGTCGTATTCCAAATTCAGCGTCATCTTAAATTTGCCGGCTGCGCGCGCCATCTGTTTCTGGTTCGCCATCGCCGCATCAAAGCCCGCGATGTCCACGCTCACACCATGTTCACGACATACGTCTTGAGTTAAATCGAGCGGGAAACCGAAGGTGTCGTGGAGCTTGAATGCGAGTTCACCATTAAAAATTACCGTTCGTGGTGAGCTTGTCGAACCATGAACCGCAGACCCTTCGACAGGCTCAGGGCGAACGGATTTTAGTTCAGTTTCCAGTATCGCCATACCATGCTCAATGGTGGTAAAGAAGCGTTCTTCTTCTTGTTTCAGCACGTCCATCACGCGCGACTTTGCTGCGCCAAGATCGGGATATGCCACCCCCATTTCAGCGACTAAATCGGGCACCATTTTGTGGAAGAAGGCAGCGCGTGCACCGAGTTTGTAACCATGACGAATGGCGCGGCGGATGATGCGGCGCAGCACATAGCCGCGCCCTTCGTTACCAGGAATCACGCCATCAGCAATCAGGAAAGAACAAGCGCGGATATGGTCGGCCAGCACTTTCAGCGAAGGCGAATTCAAATCATCGCATTGCGTTTCGCGCGCCGCCGCTTTGATGAGTGCTTGGAATAAATCAATTTCGTAATTGGCATGAACATGTTGCAACACTGCCGAGATACGCTCCAGCCCCATGCCAGTATCAACCGAGGGCTTGGGCAACAAGTGCATCACGCCCGCTTCGTCACGGTTGTACTGCATGAACACGTTGTTCCAAATCTCGATGAAACGGTCACCATCTTCTTCTGGTGTGCCTGGCAGTCCGCCAGGAATATGTGCGCCGTGATCGTAAAAAATTTCGGTGCAAGGTCCGCAAGGCCCTGTGTCACCCATCATCCAGAAATTATCCGAGGCGTAACGCGCGCCCTTGTTGTCGCCGATACGAATGACGCGATCCGCCGCCAAGCCCATCTCTTTGGTCCAGATGTCGTAAGCCTCGTCATCTTCCGCATAGACAGTGACGTAGAGCTTATCCACTGGCAGTTTGTAAACTTTGGTGAGCAATTCCCAAGCGTAGTTGATGGCATCGCGTTTGAAGTAATCGCCAAAACTGAAATTACCCAGCATCTCGAAGAAAGTGTGGTGACGCGCGGTATAACCGACGTTTTCCAGATCGTTATGTTTGCCACCAGCACGCACGCATTTTTGCGACGAAGTCGCGCGCGTATAAGGGCGTTTATCAAAACCTAAAAAAACATCTTTGAACTGATTCATCCCCGCATTAGTGAACAACAACGTGGGGTCGTCGTGCGGTACGAGCGAGCTGCTTGCGACAACGCTATGACCTTTAGAGGCGAAAAAATCTAGGAATTTTTGGCGGATTTCACTGCTTTTCATGGGGGGAGATTTCCAAATTAAAACGATACGAATTGACGATTTATTAGCCGCCAAAAAAGGCGCGCATGATACCATTTAGTCGCTTAAAGCTACATTCATCCTCGCCCTGTGACGAGGATGTTTTTTATTACTTATCGAGCCACGCAAGGAACACGAATGAAAACCTCTGAAATTAAATTTACCGTCACGCTAGACGACCAGAACATGCCGCAAAAAATCGACTGGAGCGCGTCAGACGGCGGTGTGGATAGCACCAGCAAAGCGATTATGTTGTCGGTATGGGATAGCGAGGCAAAAAATACGTTGCGCATTGATCTGTGGACGCGCGAGATGATGATCGATGAAATGAAACAGTTTTTTCACCAAAATTTGTTGTCGATGGCGGACACGCTAGAACGCGCCACCGGCGAAAAAGACGCTGCAAAAGCGATGCGTAATTTCGCCCAAGAATTTGGCGAACGCATGAAGCTAGTGATGAAAAATCCGCTGTTTTCTGCCCCGCCCAAACAATAATTTCGCCGCATCAAACACCCTATGTTCATTATTCCTGTTGGTAATCGCGTCGATTGGAAACGCCCGCCTCTGATCACTTTGCTGCTGATTTTGATTAACTGCTGCGTGTTCTTTTTTCTGCAAGGCAATGATGCCGCGAGTGAGCAAAAAGCCGCCAGTTATTATTTCGGCAGTGACTTAGCCAAGTGGGAATTGCCACGCTACGCCAGCTATTTAGTACAGCACGACGACGCAGCGGCGCAACCTTTTCAAGACTTACTCAACGAAAAAAACGCCGATGCTTTAGTCATCATGGAAAACGATGCAGTGTTTATGCGCGCCTTGCACCAAGGTGAAATTATTGGCGCGCAAACAGCAGAGTTTTCGGCTTGGCAAACGCAGCGGGCGCACTTTGAGGCGATGGCGAGCTTCACCGAGCGTTATGTGTATCGCGTCGCCACGCCTAGCGCGCTCACCGCACTGACCTCAGCGTTTATGCACGCGAGCTTTGATCATTTACTCGGCAATATGCTGGTGCTGTTTTTAGTCGGCTTTTTAGTCGAGTCGGTCATCGGCAAGCGGCTTTTTTTGCTGGCATATTTAATCTCGGCGTATGCGGCAATCGCGATGTTTAGCCTAGCGGCAGGCACAGGCAGCTTGCTCGGCGCATCGGGGGCAATCGCTGGAGTAATGGGGCTGTATACGGTTATTTTTGGCTTACAAAAAATCGACTTTTTTTATTCGCTGGGCTTTTATTTTGACTACATCAAAGCTCCCGCGATTGCATTATTGCCGCTCTGGTTGGGCAATGAGCTGTATCAATTTTTACACAACCACGGCTCTAGCGTTGCCTACATGGCGCACTTCGGCGGGCTGCTGTGTGGCGCGTTAATTGGCGCGCTGTATCGGGTCTTACGTCCCGCACGCATCCAAGCTCATCATCAAGAAGTGGGCTTAGAAAATCAGCAGCAAGCGGATTATCAAGTCGGCATGAATTACCTCACCGCGATGGAGTTTTCAAAAGCGCATCAAGTCTTCAAAGCCTTGCTGGCAAAGCATCCCAGCGACCTTGACTTAGCCAGATTATGTTACCGCACCGCCAAGCACGACAGCCGCAGCGAGGACTATCACACCGCCGCGCTGCGCTTGCTCAACCTAGCCGCGCGGGACGAACAGACCACGCAACAGACTCACCAAGTTTTTCATGAATACCTCGCCGCCGCGAAACCCGCGCCGAAATTGAGTGCCGATTTACTGGCGAAATTAGCGCAGGGTTTTGCCAGTGGCGGACAGCTTGAGGATGCAGAAAAATTAGCCGCGTTATTACAACGCAACGCGCCACAACATGCTCAAATTCCCGATGTGTTATTAGCTTTAGCGCGTGCCCATTACCGCGCGCAACGACTTGATTTATTCCGCAGCGGATTGGCGGAGCTCATCGAAAAGTTTCCCGCCAGCCCTCAATCCGAAACCGCGCAAGACATGCTGCGAGTAGTCAGCAGCAGCTCCTACTAACCCACTCTATCCCAGCGCCGCAACCTTCGCCAACACCGTTAAATATTGACTGGCTTCATTCGCTAAAGGATGGTCGGGAAACTTCGTTTGCAGGGTGTGCAAAATCGCGCTTGCCTCACTGTGACGTTGAAAATTTTCACTCAAGATTTGCGCGGCGAGAAAATAAATCAAGGGAATATGTTCATGTTGCAAATAGCGTTTATCAAAGCCGCGCATTAAATCCAAGGCTAATTTTGCGCGCCCGCCCATGCGCGCGGCAGTCGCTAATGGATGAACATGAAACGAGTCTTGCAGATGAAAATTGGCATCATTTTTTAGCCAGTATTCGCATAAATCCAAGGCTTGGAAGAGGCGTTTTTCATTGCTTAATTTATTGATGAATTCACGCGCGTGGTGCATGGCGGGAACTGACTTTCCCGATGCGACTAAGAGCTTTTGGTAACGCTCATGCAAAGCGTTTTCTTCCCAGCGGGTGCGTAACGCTTCACGCAACAAATCCAGCGCAGCTTCATCGTGTCCCGCCGCTAACAGCTCGCCCAACTGGGCGTGAAGCGGGTCAGCAGTTTTTCCAGTGCTTTGTTTTGCCTCGGCATCGGCAAAGCTCACGTCCGCATCCAAGCCTAATTTTTCGTGGTACTGATACACCGCGTAACCCATCATGTGATAGATGATGAGCGTGAAATAAAACTCAATAAAACCGAACAGCGGCAACACCAACCACGAGTCTAAATGCTCGTAAAAAAATTCTTGTAGCCACTCGCTACTACTGCTCAAACTAAAAATTAAAAAGCACAAAGCAAAATACGGTGAACGTATCGTGCCCATGTAAAACAAAATCTGAAACGGATTGAGTGCCTGCGGCAAACTCTTATTCACCGCAATAATCATAATGCCCGCTGGCAGCACCACACTCATCAGCACCGCGCCTATCACATAGCCTGCCGAGCGTCCCAGCAACACGCTCAACAGCCCCACGCACAAACCAAACACCACAAACAAACCGAACTGACGCATCACTTGTCCCGCATCGCCGCGCTCATTGCCGTTCAAATCATCGGGCTCATCGAGCTGACCATTGGCGGTGCGCTCCATCACCACAAAGGCGTACTTCAAAAACATAATCCACACGATTAAATACAACAGCCCGCCAAACGGATTAGGCAACAGCAGCGAGAGCCCCGTCACCATTGCGTAGCCTATGATGCGCAGCATCGAACTCCACTGCACAGGATAGATAAAAAACTTAGGTAGCCGTCGCCAAAATGGCGTGAGTGCGGCAGCCGTGGGCGGCGTGAATTTTTTAGCGTTGCTCATTTTTCGTTCTCAATAATTGAGTTAAGGGTTGTACGGAATTTATCTCACTAAGGCGCGCCAAGGCACTAATCGCATCAGCAAAATTGCTCTGCGCCAACAATGCTTGCTGAATTTGCGCAGGGCTTAAAACCCGCTCTGGCATGGTCGCCACCAGTGCGGCGACGGCATGTTGCTGGTCGGGATAGAAACGCAAAAACATACTGGCGATTTGTTCGCGACTGGCTAAATCGAGTTTGAATTCCACGTCGATGCGACCAGGACGTATCAGCGCAGCATCGAGCAATTCACGATGATTGGTGGTGAGAAAAATAATGCGGCCTTCTTGTGCTGCAACGCCATCCAGCGCATTGAGCAAGCCACTAAAACTGACCGCGATACGCTCGTCTTGTTTTTGTCGCGAGGCAAAAAATGCGTCCACGTCTTCAATCAAAATCAAGGAGCGCGCCGGCGTTTTTTGCAGCAGCATGGAAATGGTTTGGTCGTTTAATTTGGGATTGGTCAGCGACAACCAACATAAATTCAAATGCAATTCTCCCGCCAGCGCGAACGCCACGCTGGTCTTGCCTGTGCCCGGCGGGCCATATAACAAATAGCCACGGCGCCAAGGGATGCCCATAGAGGCATACCAACTGCGCTTGACGAAAAACGCTTGCGCATCGTCGAGTAAGCGTTGGCGGATGTCGCCGTCCAGCACCACTGAGTTAATCGCGCGGCGCGGACGCGCATCGGATTTGCGCCAATTTTCTGCCCAGCTATCCACGGTAAACATCAAGGTGTGATCGGCGAGACGCGCGTAAGTGCGCTTGAGCACATCCTCCAGCAAGCCTTCCAAAAACTTGCGCGAGCCAAATAAAACATGGATGCGCAAGGTATCGACCACTTGCAAATTCATACTCACATCGCGGTGTATCCACATCACGCGACCTTGAAACCAGAACACATGAAAGCCCGGCGCGGGGCTGTAAAGCAGACGCGGCAAGCCATTCGCACTGGACTCGTCATCGGGATTGGTATTCTCTTGTATGACGGTAAAAAAGCGGCTGGCGCGACCGAATGGCAAATCGTTAATCCAAGTCATCAGCGCGCCAAATAAATCGTTACGGCTGTCGATGACAGCGGTAACGATAATCACGCGATTGCAATAACTCCAAAGCATTCCTGGCACTTTGCGCAGCCAAGCGGCCATCAACCCAATCAAGCCCAGCACAAAGCCGCCGACAAATAATTGATTGTCGAGCTGCGCGCGTAACAGATGTAAAAAACTATCCCACATGGCACACACCCCCAATAGAAAACGGCTTACGCCGCAATCCTGCCAGCTTAACGCAGACAAGAAAAAACCCACTCATCTTTTGAATGTGTGGGTTTGAATTGGTGCCGCCTGTCGGATTCGAACTGACGACCTACCGCTTACAAGGCGGTTGCTCTACCAACTGAGCTAAGGCGGCATTTGAAACTTTTACTGCGAAAACTGGTGGGTCGAGCGAGATTCGAACTCGCGACCAACGGATTAAAAGTCCGCTGCTCTACCGACTGAGCTATCGACCCCTTGAAACGAGCGCGCATTATACTTATCAAGGCTTTTCTGTCAACGAAAATTCAGTATTTTTCATTAAAAATAATTTATCTATCGCGCGACTCGCACAAAAAATTTAACGCACGAATACCTACTCACCCCGAAACCTTAAAGCCTATCCGCCTGATTTTTTCCTTGCTGGCGTAGTCGTTCTTGGTCTGTTACCTAAACGTGTTACGCCTTCAAATCCAGCACATCTTGCATGTCGTACATGCCCGCTGGATTGGCTTTCAAAAATCTCGCGGCACGCAATGCACCTAACGCGAAGGTGGCGCGGCTGCTGGCTTTGTGGGTAATCTCGATGCGCTCGCCTATGCCCGCATACAGCACGGTGTGGTCGCCGACGATGTCGCCGCCGCGCACGGTGGCAAAGCCGATGGTGGAGGGATCGCGCTCCCCCGTTACCCCTTCGCGTCCATACACGGCGCATTTTTCCAAATCACGTCCCAAGGTGTGCGCCACCACTTCGCCCAAGCCCAGTGCCGTGCCAGAAGGCGCGTCAACTTTATGGCGGTGATGCGCTTCGATAATTTCGATGTCGTAACCGTGGCTCAATACTCTAGATGCGGTCTCCAAAAGTTTGAAAACCAGATTCACGCCGACGCTCATATTTGGTGCAAATACGATACCGATGTCTTGCGCGCCCGCGCCCAACAGGGCTTTTAGTTGCGCGTTAAAACCCGTTGTGCCAATCACCATGTTCACGCCTAACTTACGGCAGATTTCTAGATGATGCAGCGTGCCTTCGGGGCGGGTAAAGTCGATTAACACATCCGCGCCACGCAAAGCAGCTTCGATGTCGTCGCTAATCGTAATAGCCGATTTTGCGGCAAATAATTCGCCTGCGTTGCGACCGATAAATTCGCTGCCGGTGTGTTCCAACGCAGCGTGTAATTGCAAGTCGTCGGCTTGTGCTACGCACTCCAACAACACGCGTCCCATGCGTCCGCTGCTGCCTGTGATAGCGATTTTAATTTTGCTCATTTGTCGTCCTTTACGCTGTTGGTTAATGCAGGCATTGCCGCATCGTCAATTTTTACCAAGCTGTCATTTTCAAAATACAAAATCATGCTTTGCTTCTCAACAGGCTTGCCGCCTTGCGCCAAGCTATAGGCATAGTCCCAACGATTTTCGTGAAAAACATCCGCCAATAAGGGCGTGCCCATGACATAGCGCACTTGCTGCTTGGTCATGCCTAGCTTGAGCTTTTCGCGCATTTCGGCGGTGATTAAATTGCCTTGGCGGATGTCCATTTTGTAAGGGGTCAGGTGTCCACAAGCCGCCAACAATAGGGTCAATAAAACGATTTTGTTACGCATGGTTAAACTTTCTGTAGGGGATTTTTTGCGGTGCGCATCATACTCGATGCGCGGTTTTTGCTGATTGCGCCAACATCTCGGCGGCATGTTTGCGCGTGGTGTCGGTCAGCGTTGCGCCGCCCAACATGCGCGCGATTTCTTCAATACGTTGCGGCTGATCGAGCAGCGCGATATGACTCAAAGTCACGCCCTGTTCCACCGCTTTGCTGACTTGCCATTGCCCATTAGCGCAAGCGGCGACTTGCGGTAAATGTGTCACACACAGCACTTGATAATGCGCGCCTAACTGACGCAACAACTGCCCGACAATTTCGGCGACGCGTCCGCCGATGCCGCTATCAACCTCATCAAAAATCAGCGTCGGCACACTCGCCAATTTAGAAGTTGCCACCTGTATCGCCAAGCTGATACGCGACAATTCGCCGCCTGAAGCGACCTTCGCCAAACTGCGCGCAGGTACGCCAGGATTAGCAGCAACTTGCAAGTCGATGCCCTCCAGCCCATGCGCATTGCCCTCTTTTAAGGGCTGCAACGCCACGCTAAACGCGCCACCTTGCATCGCCAAAGTTTGCATCGCAGCGGTGATTTCTGCGGACAATTTGGTTGCGGACTTGTGTCGCGCGAGACTTAATTTTTGCGCGGCTTGCTGATAATTTTTTTGCGCCGCGTGCTCTTGTTTTTCCAATTCTGCCAAATCAGCATCGCCGCCCAACTCGTCTAAACGCAGGCGATTGCGCTGCAATACCTCGGCTAAATTTTCGGGCGTAACGCGATACTTACGCGCCGCATCCATCACATTTTGGATGCGCGCCTCTAAGGTTTTTAGTGCTTGCGGATCGCTGTCTAAATGCTGTTGGTAATGGCGCAAGGCATACACCGATTCTTGCAATTCGGCTTGCGCGCTTTCCAACATTTTTAGCGTGTCAGCCAAGCTCGCATCGTGTTCAAGCGCATCGCGTAGGCGCGTGGTCAAACTCGATAATTGCGTCAGACAAGCGTTGTCGGCTTCGCTCAAAACGTCGATGCCAAACTCAGCCGTTTCTAACAAACTGGCACTATGCGAGAGCCGCGCGTAATCGACTTGCTCACTTTGCCAAGCTGCCAAATTAAAATTTAAGCCTGCTAATTCTTCACTTTGAAATTGCAACAATTCACGCTCGGCTACCACCGCTGCCGCGTTTTCGGTCAGCATCAAACGCTTGCTGCGTAAGGCTTGCCAGCTTTGGTAGTGCGCGCCAAGTTGCGCCGCATCCGCCAACAGCCCCGCATAACTATCCAACAATTCGCGCTGCGCATCGGCGCGCAACAAGGCTTGATGCGCATGTTGCCCATGGATCGCCAAGAGCATTTCACCGACCTCGCGCAACTGCTGCAAGGTGGCAGGACGACCATTGATAAAGCCGCGTGAACGACCGCCCGCTTCCAACACGCGGCGCAGCAAACACACCCCTTCATCGCCCACTAAATCTTGTTCGCTAAGCCAATTTTGCACCGCCAAACTGGCATCAAATTCGGCGCAAATTTCGGCGCGTTCGCAGCCTGCCCGCACCATAGCCGCATCGCCGCGCTCGCCTAATGCCAACGACAGCGCGTCTATCAGAATCGACTTTCCCGCGCCTGTTTCACCCGTCAGTGCGGTAAAGCCCGCCGCAAAATCTAATTCGAGCGAGGCGACGATAACGAAATCGCGGATACTTAAAAATTTCAACATAAGGGAGTGTCCAGTTGCATAACAATCAAAGCAGGAGAACTTAGCGGGTAGGAGGCCGACTTGTCGGGCGATAGTTACATCACAAAACATCGCTCGATAAATCGAGCTCCCACAGGCTTGGTATAACTAGCCGCGACCCGCTTCATTACAGCGTTTGATTCCAGAGTAGTTTTTCGCGCAAGGTATGGTAATAACTATGACCTTCTGGATGCAGCAGCAAAGCGCGTTGCGGATGCCCCGTGACAATAATTTTATCGCTGGCTTGCAGCTCAAAATCGGTGTGACTATCTAGGCGCACGCGCAAATCGTGGGCGCGGTGCATGGTGATTTCTAGCACCGCCGCCGCACTCACCACGATGGGGCGATTGCTCAAAGTATGTGGGCAAATCGGCACCAGCTCCAACACATTCAAACTGGGATGCAAAATCGGCGCACCCGCCGACAAGGCATACGCCGTCGAGCCTGTCGGGGTGGCGACAATCAGCCCATCGGCGCGCTGATTAGACAAATACTCGCCGTCGATACGCACTTCAAATTCAATCAAACTACCCAGCTGACTGCGATGCAGCACCACCTCGTTAAACGCTAACGCGCGGAACACTTCAAGCTCATTGCGCAACACTCGCGCGCCTATCAACAGCCGCTCTTCGACGATAAATTTTCCCGCCAACATCGCGCTCAATTTTTCTTGCATATTGTCCAGCGTGAGATCGGTTAAAAACCCTAGCCGCCCTTGGTTCACGCCAATCAGCGGCACCCCGCACGGCGACAAAGTACGCGTGATATTGAGCATCGTGCCATCGCCGCCCATCACAATCGCCAAATCCACCGTGCGCCCAATCTCATCCAGCGTTAAGGCTTGATAAGTATGTTTGCTCAAGTGTTCGGCGGTGCGGCTATCGACCACCACTTGCACGCCTTGCGCGCTTAAAAAATCGGCTAGACGTAATAAAGGCTCCGCAATTTCTGGAGCCTTATATTTGCCAATCAGCGCGATGGTTTGGAAGGGAAATTTCATGGGCGCGATTAAACCATAGCAAGCCACGAATCGCTAGCGGTTAGAGGGGAAACAGCAAGGGGTTAGTGATGACAATCTCCTATGCGCTACAAGCTAATGCCAACGATAAGCGTCCATTGGCAGCGGCTGGGCACGATTTTCAATTGCATTTTGCAGCAGCTCAGCACTGGCAAATGACATGGTTACGCCGTAGCGAAAATGTCCCGTGTTGGCGTACAAATTGTTGAGCTGCGGATGGCGGCTGATGGTGGGAATGTTGTCGGGCGAGCCAGGGCGAAACCCCGCCCAATGCGCAATCGGTTCAACATTTTGCCAAGCAGGAAAAAGTTCGCGGGTGCGGCGCAATAAACTGTTGCGCGCGCTTTGCGTGGTGGATTTATCAAAGCCTACATCTTCCAAAGTGCTGCCAATCAGCACATGCCCATCGCGGCGCGGAATCACATACAGGTCTTGTTGCAGCACGATGTTTGGCAATGGCGGCGCGGCAAATTTGAGCAGCAAAATTTGTCCGCGTATCGGTTTTACATCTAAAGATAAAGCGTGCTCACCCAATAACTGACGGCTCCACGCGCCAGCGGTGATGACATAGGCATCCGCGCTGAACTCGCCGCGTGAGGTTTTGAGCGCGCTGATTCTTTCGCCGTGTTGTAACAATTCTGTGACTGCGCATTGCTCGACAATTTCGCCGCCCAACAATTCAACTTGACGACGTAAGGCTTGCAACAAGCGCGGATTACGCACTTGCGCAACATCGGGCAACAGCAACGCGTCAGGATTTTCAGATGGCTTATAGGCAGATAAATAGTCTGGCGCATTGACCGCTTGGGCGGCGAATGAATGTTGTGCGCACCAATTTTTAGCGTGTGTCATATCAAACGGCGGCAACACCAACATACCGTTGCGTTGATACTCTGGGTCGATGTTGGTGTGCTGCTGCAAGGCTTGTGCCGCCTCGCCAAACATCGCCATGCCGCGATGCGCAAGGCGCGTAACGGGTTCAGCATAATCCCAAGAACACAGCGGTGCGAGGATGCCGCCGCCCGCCCAGCTTGCCTCTTGCCCGACCGCACCCCGTTCTAGCAAGGTGACGCGATAGCCCGCTGCGAGCAAGCGTATCGCGCTAGTCAGACCGACCGCGCCTGCACCAACAATGATGATTTTCGTGCTCACTTATTTTGCGACGATGGGTATCACTAAAGATTTTGGCAAAGGGAATACCACGTTTTCGATGGTGCCGTCTAACTCGACCACTTTGCCGCCGCCTAATTTTTCTAGCCGCGCAATCACACCTTGCACCAACACTTCGGGTGCGGATGCGCCCGCGCTGATGCCGATAGATTTTTTACCAACGAACCACTCGTCGCGCAGCTCTTCTGCGTTGTCCACTAGGTAAGCAGGCAAGCCCACATTCGATGCCACTTCGCGTAAACGATTGGAGTTTGAGCTCGATGGCGAGCCGACCACCAGTACCACATCACATTTTTTAATGAGCATTTTCATCGCGTCTTGACGATTTTGTGTGGCGTAACAAATGTCGTCTTTTTTCGGCCCAGTGATAAACGGAAAACGATTTTTCAAGGCAGTAACGATACTCGCCGCATCGTCCACCGACAGTGTAGTTTGCGTGACGTAGGCGAGATTTTGTTCATCACTAACGGTGAGCTTTTTCACATCATCTGGCGATTCCACAAGATACATACCACCGTCCGATTGCCCCATCGTGCCTTCCACTTCTGGGTGACCCTTGTGTCCTATCATCACAATTTCTTTGTGCTGTTCACGCAAACGCGACACTTCGATATGCACTTTGGTGACCAACGGACAGGTCGCATCGAACACCGTCAGGCCGCGCCCTTCTGCCTCGCGGCGCACCGCTTGCGGCACACCATGCGCGCTGAAAATCAAAATACTGCCCGTCGGCACATCGCTTAATTCTTCAATGAACACCGCGCCTTTAGCGCGCAACCCTTCCACGACAAATTTGTTGTGTACAACTTCATGACGCACATAAATCGGCGCGCCGTGCAATGCCAAAGCACGTTCAACAATCTCGATGGCTCTATCCACCCCCGCGCAAAATCCGCGCGGATTAGCTAACAGTAGTTGCATGTTTTTTCTCCGTGAAACTTTGCCAAATCAACAACGCTGCGCCGCAAGAAATCGCGGCATCCGCCACATTAAATGCAGGGAAAGTATGCGCATCCCAATGGAATAATAAAAAATCGACCACGTATCCGTAAGCGATGCGGTCGATAAGATTGCCCAGCGCGCCACCCAAAATTAAACTCAACGCGAAGGCAAATAAAGTCTGGCTCGCGTGCTTGCGCAACAAGGAAATAATCCACACCGCCGCGCCCACCGCGATGCCGCTAAACAACCAACGCTGCAAACCGCCGAAGTCATTAAGAAAGCCATACGCCGCGCCTTCGTTATGCCACAACACCAAACTAAACACGTTCAGCACGGGCAGACTTTCGCCGTAAACAAAATGACTGGCGATGTAAAGTTTGCTGCATTGGTCGAGCAAAATCACCAGCCCGGCAAGTGCCAACCAACGCTTAAGCATAGTTTCTGACCTCGCCAGTACCGTACAGATTGCTCACGCAACGTGCGCAAATGGTCGGGTGGTTTGCATCGCTGCCCACATCGTCACGGTAATGCCAGCAGCGTCCGCATTTGCTGTGTTCACTTGGTACAACTTCAACTCTTTCAGCTAAAGAGTTACTTGCCCTTTGCAACTTAACGCTTGATGTTATCAATACAAACTTTAAGTCATCACCGAGTCGCGCCAACCTATCAAAGTCCGGTTTTCCGCAACGATAAATCGTCAAATCAGCTTGCAAAGATGAACCTAACTTACCTTGTGCGCGCAACTCTTCAATTTGCTTATTTATATATTCCCTGTCACTGCGCAGCAATCTCCAATCATTTAAGACTTCGAGAGTTAAATTGTGTTGGGGCAGCGCGTACCACTCACCTATAAACACACTCGCGTCATTTTTGCCCGTCAATACTTCATGCACCTCTTCGGCGGTGAAGCTCAAAATCGGAGCCATCAAACGATGCAGTGCTTGCGTGATATGGTGCAGCGCGTTTTGCGCGGAGCGACGCGCAGCCGAGTTTTCACCTGCGGTGTAGAGACGGTCTTTGAGAATATCCAAATAAAATCCGCCCAAATCTTCCGAGCAAAATGCCTGCAATTTTTGCGTGACCGCGTGGAAGTCATATGCGCTGTATGCCGCCGTAATCTCGGCTTGCAAGGTGTGCGTCATCGCCAGCGCGTAACGGTCAATTTCCAACCAGTCGCTTACAGGTAAGCTGTGTTTAGCCGCATCAAAATCAGAAATGTTCGCCAGCAAAAACTTCAGCGTGTTGCGAATGCGACGATAGCTTTCCACCACGCGTTTGAGAATTTCATCCGAGATGGTCAGCTCGCCAGAATAGTCGGTGGTCGCCGTCCACAAGCGCAAAATATCTGCGCCCAAAGTGTCGAAAATCTTTTGCGGGGCAATCACATTGCCTTTCGATTTCGACATCTTGTGACCTTTGCCGTCCACCACGAAACCGTGTGTCAGCAAGGCATTGAACGGGGCTCGACCATTGATAGCGCAGCCCGTCAGCAAGCTAGATTGGAACCAACCGCGATGTTGATCCGAACCTTCTAAATACAAATCCGCCGGAGCTTGTAATTCTGCACGACGCGCCAAAACTGAGGCGTGCGTCACGCCTGAATCAAACCAAACATCGAGTGTGTGAGTGAGTTTTTTGTAGTGCTGTGCATCCGCACCCAATACCGTTGCCGCATCCAAACTGAACCAGGCTTCGATGCCCGATTGCTCCACCAGCTTGGCGACTTGCTCCAATAATTGCGGTGTATTGGGATGCAACTCGCCTGATTCCTTATGCACAAAAAACGTCATCGGCACGCCCCAATTACGCTGGCGCGACACGCACCAGTCGGGACGATTTTTGATCATCGCTTCTAAACGCGCGCGCCCCCATGATGGGAAAAATTCGGTGGCATCAACGGCGGTATTTGCCAAACTACGCAGCGTCACATCTTGCTCACCCGTTCGTGCTGAGCCTGTCGAAGCCTCCCCTTCGACAAGCTCAGGGCGAACGGTATTTGAGGTTTGAGTCATGCCAATAAACCACTGCGGCGTGGAGCGGAAAATAATCGGGGTTTTGTGTCGCCAGCAATGCGGATAGCTGTGTTGGATTTTTTTCAAACACAGTAAATGTCCACTTTCTTGTAACGCGCTGACCACCACATCGTTGGCTTTCCACACAAACAAGCCACCCACCAGCGGCACGGCAACGACAAATTTCCCGTCATCCGCGACCGGGCTATCTACGGGCAGGCCGTATTTTTGTCCCACAAAATAGTCATCTAAACCATGCGCGGGAGCGGTATGCACCAAGCCCGTCCCCGCTTCTAGCGTGACGTGTTCGCCACAAATAACGGGTACTTGGCGTGCCATAAACGGATGCTGTAGTGCCAGCAACTCCAAGGCTTTGCCCTTGCAACGCGCCACGACTTCGCCGCTCAATTCGTAACGCGCTAAACAACTCTCGAACAACTCCGCAACCAGCACCAAATAACCGCGCGATGTTTGCACCAGCGCGTATTCAAAATCAGGATGCACACTCACCGCCTGATTAGCGGGCAACGTCCACGGTGTGGTCGTCCAAATCACTACCGATGCGCTTGCGTCATCATCCAACGTCGCACCGAAGGCTTTGCCCAATGCGGTTTTATCCACCACTGCAAATGCCACATCCACCGCCGATGAAGTCTTGTCCTCGTATTCCACTTCCGCTTCAGCGAGTGCTGATTGGCAATCCAAACACCAGTTCACTGGCTTATAACCTTGGTACAAATAACCGTTTTCGTAAATCGTGCCAAGCGCGCGGATGATGTCGGCTTCGGTCTTAAAATCCATGGTCAGATACGGATTGTCCCAATCGCCGACCACGCCCAAACGGATGAAATCTTTTTTCTGCCGCTCAACTTGTTCTTTCGCATAATCGCGGCACAGTTGGCGAAATTCGGCGGCAGGAATCGCCTTACCGTGGGTCTTTTCCACCATCAATTCAATCGGCAACCCGTGGCAATCCCAGCCTGGCACATAAGGCGCATCAAAGCCCGCGAGCGTTTTGCTCTTGATGATGATGTCCTTGAGAATTTTATTCACCGCATGACCGATATGAATATCACCGTTTGCATACGGCGGGCCGTCATGCAGGATAAATTTGGGCTTACCCGCTTTGGCGGCGCGTAATTTTTTGTAGCGTTGCTGTTCTTGCCAACGCGCCAACATTTGCGGCTCGCGCTTGGCCATGTCGCCGCGCATTGGAAACAGGGTGTCAGGTAAATTCAGGGTGTTTTTATAATCAGTCATATTGGTATCTCTAAAAGTGCAAGCAGCTAGGCTTGCGGTAGGCGTTCGATTGATCGAGCGATGCTTTTACTTGCTGCTATCGCGCGACAAGTCACGCTTCCACAAAAAAACATTGCAGCCGCTGCATTGCAACGTAGTTGGATTTTTAATCATGTTTTTCAAACCATTCTTTTGCGTGCTGCACATCGAGTGCGATGTGCTTGATCAGGGTGGCTAAATCGGGATATTTTTCTTCGTCGCGCAGTTTTTGCAAAAACGCCACGCGTAAATGTTTGCCGTATATCTGCTGGTCAAATTCAAACAAATGCACTTCCAAAACAGGCTGAGCATTTTGCTTCACGGTGGGTCGTATCCCTAAGCTGGCAACGCCTTGCAACAGGCCCAGACCTTCGCTATGCACATGCACCACATAGATACCACTCAAGGGCAAACGCGCATGGCGCACTTGGATATTGGCGGTGGGGAAACCTAGCGTGCGACCGATTTTATCGCCATGTACCACGCGTCCGCTGATGCTGTAGTGCCGCCCTAAATATCGCTGTGCGGAGGCCAACTGTCCCGCGCTCAATGCCGCACGAACCGCCGTACTGGAAATGCGTACGCCATCAAACAGCACGCTGTGCATGGTTTGTACGGTAAAGCCCTGCACTGCGGCAATTTTTTCCAACAACGCGAAATCGCCCGCGCGGGCATTACCAAAACGAAAATCATCACCAATGAGAACGAATTGCGCGGCGAGTTTTTCGTGTAGTGCTTTAATAAAATCGACCGCCGTCATCTGCGCAAAGCGCGCATTAAAGCGACAGATGTAAACATAATCAATTTTCATCTGCGCAAAAAATTGCAGCTTTTCGCGCAAGCTGGTAAGCCTTGCAGGCGCGCTTTGCGGGGTAAAAAACTCACGCGGATGCGGTTCAAAAATCACCACCGCAGTTTGCAAAGCGCGCGCCTGCGCTGCCTCGCGTAACTGTTGCAGCAAGGCTTGATGACCCAAGTGCACACCGTCGAAATTACCAACCGTGAGCGCAACAGGCGTGTGATTAACAGGGAGTCCACGAAAAATTTGCATAAGGCGAGATTATAACGTGTGTACGCGGTGCTTGAGGCAGGCTTTATATTTTTCGAGCGTGGGGCACAACAAGAAATCCTGCGGGCGAGCCTATGAGCCTGTCCGCCAAAATTACACTCAGCAGTTTTACGCGATGCCATGCAACCCCCTTAGCTAGGGGCGAAACCTAACTAGCCTAATAAAAAATGTAGCCCAAAATAGCGCATCAGCACAAACAACACGATGCACTAAAATTCTTCGCGCTTCACAGCTGGCTCGTTTTTGGTTAGGATTGCGCCCTAGCAAAAACACCCCCTTCTGATTTTCTGCACTTTCCCCCTAATTTTTTATAAGCGAGATTCACCATGAGCGAACATATTCATTACGTTACGGATGCGACTTTTGACGCGTCGGTGTTACAAGCCCCATTGCCCGTGCTGGTTGATTATTGGGCTGAATGGTGCGGCCCTTGCCGCATGATTGCGCCAATTTTGGAGGAAATTTCTAAAGAATATGCTGGACGTTTAACTGTTGCTAAAGTCAACGTCGATGAAAATCAACAGACTCCGGCGAAATACGGCATACGCGGCATTCCCACTTTGATGTTGTTCAAAAACGGTAATATCGAAGCCACTAAAGTCGGCGCGTTATCAAAATCACAACTGACTGCCTTCATCGACAGCCACATTTAATTTCCCCTCTTCCGCATCGTTATCTGCCGCGTTCCTTGTGAATTCAATATCACCACGCCGCACTAAGCCTTGCGGGAGTTAATCTCCCCCAGCCCCAGCTTCGACCCCTCTTTCCACTTCTCGCGCTTAGCTTATGCATTTATCTGACATCAAATCCAAACACGTTACTGAACTAGTTGAAATGGCAGCCGCCAATAACATCGAAAACGCCAACCGTATGCGTAAGCAAGATTTGATGTTTGCCTTGCTCAAGAGCGAAGCAAAAAAAGGCGAGGCAATTTTTGGTGATGGCACGCTGGAAATTTTGCCGGATGGTTTCGGTTTTTTACGTTCTCCCGATACCTCCTATTTGGCGGGCCCTGATGATATTTATGTCAGCCCCAGCCAAATTCGCCGCTTCAATTTGCACACTGGTGATTCGATTGAGGGCGAGATACGCACGCCTAAAGACGGCGAGCGTTATGTCGCTTTGGTCAAGGTGGATAAGGTCAATGGCGACGCGCCAGAGAATACCAAAAATAAAATTCTGTTTGAAAACTTAACACCGTTATTTCCGACTGTGCCCTTGAAGCTGGAACGTGACATCCGCGCCGAAGAAAATGTCACAGGGCGCATTATCGACATCGTCGCCCCAATCGGCAAAGGTCAACGTGGCTTGTTGGTCGCATCACCAAAATCAGGAAAGACGGTAATGTTGCAGCACATCGCGCATTCGATTTCGACCAATAATCCTGATGCGACCTTAATCGTATTACTGATAGACGAACGTCCTGAAGAAGTGACCGAAATGAGCCGCACCGTGCGCGGCGAAGTGGTTGCCTCGACCTTTGATGAGCCTGCCACGCGCCATGTGCAAGTTGCCGAAATGGTGTTGGAAAAAGCCAAGCGTTTAGTCGAACACAAAAAAGATGTGATTATTTTGCTCGACTCGATTACCCGTTTGGCGCGCGCTTACAACACCGTAATTCCTTCATCGGGCAAGGTATTGACGGGCGGTGTGGATGCCAACGCGTTGCATCGTCCTAAGCGTTTTTTCGGTGCGGCACGCAACATCGAAGAAGGCGGCTCGCTGACCATCATCGCCACCGCCTTGGTCGATACTGGCTCGCGTATGGATGACGTGATTTACGAGGAATTCAAAGGCACAGGCAACATGGAAATTCACCTCGACCGTCGCATGGCGGAGAAGCGTATTTACCCTGCGATTAACGTGAATCGTTCTGGCACGCGTAAAGAAGAGTTGCTGATTAAACCCGATGTGCTGCAACGCATTTGGCTGCTGCGCAAACTGCTCTACCCGATGGACGAATTAGAAGCGATGGAGTTCTTGCTGGACAAAGTCAAAGCGACTAAAAACAATAACGAGTTCTTTGATTCGATGCGCCGCTAAGCGGGCATCCTTACTGAAAAAAGCCAGACCTCGGTCTGGCTTTTTTATTGCAAGGTAAATGGTTACTTGCTTATATCTTTCCAGCCACTCAAATACTTTTCTAGCCAGAACAAACCCACGATCGTTTTACTTTCGTTGATTTTGCCTAAACGCACCCAGTCCAGCGCATCACTTAAAGACAATTCAAACACTCGCAGATTCAATTTAGAAGTGCAACCGCTTGTGGTTGCTTGGTGTAAAGAACTTCCACGCCGAAGAATACCTCATGAGGTGTTCTAAAACCCAGCACTTTTCGTGGACGGTGGTTGAGTC
>Ga0105164_10000219_pt1 | contig 43488 bp, 50 predicted proteins | sample VDWuncwatermetaG_FD_89674 | JGI IMG/M metagenome (GOLD analysis project Ga0105164, IMG submission 89674) | Wastewater microbial communities from Netherlands to study Microbial Dark Matter (Phase II) - VDW unchlorinated drinking water | ecosystem: Environmental > Aquatic > Freshwater > Drinking...
CCACACTGATTGATCAATATGAGGAACACTGTTATTTTTACAAACCATCATAGTATGGCCTGTTCCGCCTTTTTGGGGTTCATTCAAATCGTCATAGAAAATTGCAAAATCCGCCTTCCTTAAATTCAATCCCTTAGAGCCGATAACCTTAACGGTATCCCTCAACAAATACGGCGCCTTTGCAGTCAGCCAGTTCTTTCCGCCTGTTAAATATTGGTCAATCAAATTTTTATTCTTTTCGTTCTTTGTTTCATAAATAATCTCTGGCTCTTTTACTAAAGAAATATCCTCCAATGAATATGCCTCGCAATTTTTTGTGCTTTCAGTTCTATGGTTTTTATAAGGTAAAACCAATTCAAGGCGGTTGGGATTGGCCTCTTTAACGCCTTTACAAAAAAGCTCGTCTGCACCTTTTGCATTGCCTGATCTAAATTTACAATTAGGCAGGTCTTCACACAGTTTTTTACCTAATGCAATAAGGAATGGTTTATCGCTATCTGTTACCTTTCGTTTGCCTTCTAAAAGAATAATTGGATGAGTTAGGCTTTTGATATGTTTTAGAAATTTTTTATATTCCACAGCTACCTTCCTTGCTTTTATTTTACAAAATCAGGGTTTCTTAAGCCTTCCCATCTATCAGAGCCTTTAATTCTTTATATTGTTCTTTTGATATAACGCCTTCATAGTATATATTTTCAATGGTAAAGAATACAGTTGTAGACCACCGTTCTTTATTTGGGTCTATATGAACCCCATAAAAAGATAATAGGCTTAATATCTTTTCTTTATTTCTTTCTGCTGGCGTTTCTTTCATGGATTAACCTTCCATGGAATAAGGGGGTTATTTTTCCTGACCTTTGGGTTAATTTTAACCATTGCCTCTTGAAGTTTGATAACTTCTTCAATCTTCTTTTCCATTGGCTCCTTAGCCCATATTTTCCTCATCTTTTTTTTAGATCTAAAAATCTTGCGGCATTCCTTTTCTGCTAAATTAAAGTATTTCGTCTTATTTAACATATCTTCTCCATTTTACCTCTAAGTTATACCGTCTTAATATATCGCTCAAAAGCCTTTTATCTACAGAGGCCTCCACTAACAATAAATCAATCTTTCTAAAATCCTGCCTTCTGCCTGTTTGTAATGCTATAGCTATTAAATATTCTGGTCGGAAAACATTTACCTTCATATCAGCATATTTTTTTTTGACAGAATGTTTTAGAGCTTCTAAGGTAAGTTCATTATAAACTGGAGCAAATTCTACTGGGATGCCCCCGATTATAAAATATTGTCCCTCCATCTTGTAGCCTATTTTCTTAAGATACTTATACATTGGTTCAAGATTTAAAATCAAAGAAGGACTCTGTATAGGCAAAATAAAAACATCTAAATCCTTTGTGGAAAACACCTCTGTATAAAACATAACTCCCATGCTTCCGCCAATAGCATACTTCTCTATGAAACCTTTCTTGATTAATTTATCTGCGACCTCTATTATTTCTTTCATGTGTTGATAATCTGCTTACCCTCTTATCACAGCCTTTTCCTTTAATGATTTAATCATTATTTTAAAAGTATATATCCTGATGCGTTAAGCGTCAAGCGTTAAATTTTGTAAAGCATCTTTCGCCTTCTTGACAATTAACCGCTATTCCTATATTGTAGCATCATGAAAGTAGCCGCTCTTCATGGAAGCCCGAGGGCAGAAGGAAATATAGATATTTTGCTTAAAGAGACATTAAAGGCAATTGATGAAGCAGGGCATGATGTAAAGTTATTTAAGCTTAATAATCTGAGCATTAAGCCGTGCCAGGACTGCGGCGGCTGCGACGAGACAGGCGTCTGCATTATAAATGATGATATGGATGAAATATATGATGCAATAAGAGAGGCTGACAGGGTTATTCTGGCGTCGCCTATCTTTTTCTTTGGCCTGAGCGCACAGGCAAAGATAATAATTGACAGGTGCCAGTCATTCTGGTGCGAAAAATATCTGCTAAAAAAACCGATTCCTGAAGGTCAATATAAAAGAAAAGGACTTTTGCTGCTTGTTGGAGGAATGAAAAAAGAGACCGGCATTCAATGTGCCGAGGCAACAGCAAAGGCCTTTTTCAAATCAATAAGTATTCCCACCCATGAGACATTAAGCTTCACCGGATTTGATAAAAAGGGCGCAATCCTTCAACATCCCACTGCTTTAAAGGACGCATATGAAGCAGGCAAAAGGCTTGTAACAATTGCCTGAAATGCTGCATAGCAGTATCTGCAGCCATGAAAACAGCCAAATTTTATTTTAACACATTCATCAGGGGCTTCAAATTGCGGCTGCATTTTCTTCTTTATCCTAACCTAAGGTATTTTATATATGGCCTGCAAATTGCCAGAAAAGGCATAATTCCTTATTGACCATACAATTTTAATAATATACAATTAGGCCGTGAAATAAAGGTGTATTTTGGATATTGCAGCTACTTTTGAGATTGTGAAAAGGATTGTAAAGAAGACAGTAAAGGGGTATAATTAAGCTTAAAGGAGGTGTTGTAGTATGGCTAAGGTTAAAGATATGACAGTTGAAGACCTTGAGCAGCTTATAGAATATAAATTAATTGAGATTCTTGGCGACCCTGATTCGGGCCTTCAATTAAAAGAGGAATTCAAAGCAAAATTAGAGCAAAGGCTAAAAAAACCTTCAAAGATAACTCCCCATGAGGAGGTATTAAAGCGATTTGCCTAAGATTGGTTGGACTGATGACGCTATAGAAGACCTGCAGAGGCTTGATAATCCAATAGCAAGACGCATTTTAAATAAAATCACATGGCTTTCCCACCATTTTAACAACATTACCCCAGAGCCCCTTTCCGGCAAACTTGTCGGCAGTTTTAAGCTCAGAGTAGGTGATTGGAGGGTGATATATACAATACAGACAGATGAACTTGTAATTCAGGCAATAGGCCATAGAAGCGAAGTATATAAATAGAATAAAACAAAATCCATGAGCCACTTTGCCAGACCTTACCCTAACTTCTTATTGACCCCACAATTTTAATAATATACAATTAGGCCGTGAAATAAAAAAATCTCAGAGGAATCTTACGGAGGCACGGACAGCGGTAGGATAAAGAATGAATATAGACATAAACTCAATTCAGGCAAAGGTTAGAAATGGAAGATATATTGTTTCCTTTACCCATACAGAAAAAGTACGGTTAAGAAAGATTGAAGCCAAAGAAATTGAAGAGGCTATTTGTAAGGGAGCGGTTATTGAGCCTTATCCTGATGATCCACGAGGCCCAAGTTGTTTAATATTAGGCTTTACAAGTCATGGCAGACCTTTGCATGTGGTTTGTGGTAAAATAGAAGAAGAGGAGATATTAATAATTACTGCCTACGAACCTGACTCTAAGGGGTGGGAGGCAGATTGGAGAACAAGAAAGAGAGGTTTTTGAAATGTTTGATAAATGTTACTTTTGTAAGGGTAAGGTGTTGCAGAAGAATATTAATATTGATTATAGATGGGGAGAGACACTGGTAGTTATTAAAAATGTCCCTGCTGGAGTTTGCGACCAATGTGGAGAAAAATACCTCACAAGTGATGTTTATAAGGAATTAGAGCATCTTGCAAAAAGCAAGAGCCACTTGATGGGTAAGATGTCTGTGGATATTTTGGTATATGAGACAAGTTCTGCGGCATAGTGGGAATGAAGAGAAAAAGAATAGCTTAAGTCTAAGGATAAAAAATCCTTGCAATCCTTTAAGCCCCTCTTGCCCTAATTCCTTATTGATCACACAATTTTAATAATATACAATTAGGCAGTGAAATAACTAAAGGAAGTTAAGATAATGGAAAAAATCATCTGTCCTTACTGTCAGGAGGGCTTAACAGAAAAGTATTAAAGAATATGACTTATATCCTTGGTTTTTAGAACCTGAAGAAACACTTTCTTCCCAAAATTTATAAGAACCTTGACAAATGTTGCATAATGTTGTAATGTCCTGATAAGGCAATTTTAAACTTTATTGGAGGCATATCCATGGAAGAAAAAACCATTTATACAACCAAAGAAGCATCAAAGCATCTTGGAATAAGCCCCGCTACCCTTTATCGTATGGAAAAAAAAGGATTGATAACATCAATGAGAACGCCAGGCGGTCAGAGGCGTTTTAGCAAGGATAGCATTGAACAATATTTAGATGAGAGCAAATATTTTGAGGCACCCCAAAATCCAAGTAAATATAAAACCAATACTACGCAAGTCCCCTCTTTTGTAAAAGAACAGACAGCCGAATATTCTCTTTTTTCGCCTTATGAAGTTGAGCCGTCAGCAAATATATCAAGGCTACAGCAACAAATTTCAATCAGAAAGATTAGGAGCCATAAGGAGCATTATGATTCAGGTCTTGATATATTTAAATGGGTAGATGAATGGGATTTTAAAAGCTATCAGACCAAAACCTATTCTCACGGTTTTCATACCTACCCTGCAATGTTTATTCCGCAAGTCGCTCGGAAGCTGATACAGGTCTTCTCATCCGAAGGGGAGACTGTTTGCGACATTTTTTGTGGTTCTGGAACAACTCTTGTAGAAAGCAGTCTTTTAAATAGAAATTCTATTGGTATAGAGCTTAATCCGTTAGCCGTTCTAATAGCCAAGGTTAAAACAACCCCAATTGACCCTCAAACCCTAACAAATAGCCTTAAGCTGATTTTAGATTTTTATAAGAAAATGAAAAAATTTTCACCCCCAAGATTTACTAATATTGATTTCTGGTTTTCTGAGGCAACTATCAATGACCTAACAAAACTCAAACAAGCTATATGGAATATTTCTGAAGAAAATATCAGAAATTTCTTTTCAGTATGTTTTAGTGAGGTTGTGAGAATTGTTTCCTTTACAAGGCACAGGGAATTCAAATTGTTTAGAGATAAAAACAAATTACAAAAATCTTTTCGCCCTAATGTAATAAATGAATTTATAAAAATGTGCGAGAACAATATACTTGGCATGAAGGAATATATCATTGATGTAGTGCCTAATACTAATGTAAAAATTATACTCGGTGATTCAACAAAAGATAATGGCATACCAGCGAACTCTATAGATTTTATTATAACCTCACCCCCGTATGGTGATAGCAGAACTACCGTTGCATATGGACAATTTTCAAGATTGCCGGCACAGTGGTTAGATTTATTACCAGCGCACATTAAAGATATTGACAAGGAACTGCTTGGTGGTAAAAACAACATAAACCTTAACGATCCGATTCTTAATTTGTCAGAGACCCTAAAAATGAGTATAAAAGCCATTGCTGAGAAAGACAAAGAGCGAGCTAAAGATGTTTTGAGTTTTTACATAGACCTATATAATGCTCTTATTCAAGCACATAAGATATTGCGTCCTAAAAGATATTTTTGCCTGATTGTTGGAAATAGAACTGTGAAAGAGTTAGTGTTAAAGACTGATGAGATAATCTGCGAGCTTGGGGAGAAGATCGGTTTTGTTTCTCAAGGTATTCTTTACAGGAATATCCCCAATAAGAGGATGCCACTTAAAAATAGTCCTACAAACGAACCCGGCAAAACCGGATTAACTATGCAAAAAGAAAGTATTGTTTTACTTAAAAAGAATTAGATAATCACATAAGTCTTTCATAATTATTATACAGAGCGAGAAAATCCTTCTTTTTCATCCTAAAACCAGTGCCATGGTCGTGATATTTACCTTTATCCTTTCCACTGCGATATACACCAATACGAATATCTACCTTTAGATAATCTTTCGTTATAGCAGAGTGAAACTTATCAGCATTTAAACCATGCAGAAGATAGGCATCTAAGTAATGGAATTGCTCATTAGCAGATTTAGTTTCGCCTTTTGCATCGGCAAAAACTAAAAGTATTTTATTCGATTTAGAAACTAAGACATCACTAAATATATCTTCGCCCCAATACGCCTCAATGTTAAATTTATTTTCTAAAAATAATTTACCTCCTTTATATTTTATTCTGAATCCCTGAGGATTATTCCGCAATCCATATACAATTGAATGAAGATTGTAATAACCCTCGGCATCTAAGTATTTATATTGCTCAAATAGTTTCCGATTAATACCTCTGGGCTTTGGAGCTTTTGTTGCTAATGTCAGCATACTGTTTGAAGCAATTCTTTTTGCTTTTATTTCAATTTCGCCAACGTCTGGCAGGCGGATGTTGTTTTCTTTAATACCCAGAAGGTCTTCTAATGTTTTTCCGATTCCTGTATTATGAGCCCTGTGGGTTTTCACAAATCCCATTGCTTTTATTTGTTCAAGCCTAAGTTTTAAATCTTGTATTGTTAGTGTCATTTGTTATTTAACAAAGAAGGTGAGTGGTTTCTTATATATTTTTGCAAATTTATTTAATTCCGTAACATCTAATCTTCTTTCACCAGACTCGCATTTTGATATATACGACTGGGGCTTGCCAATTAATTTTGCAACCTCTTTTTGTGTTAAGCCTGACGCCATTCGCGCATTTCTAAGTTGGCTTAAAGCAAATTTGTATTCCTTTGAATAAATAGTTTTACTCATAGCACCTATATAATATATCCTAAATTAGAATATCCCAAATTAGGATACAGAATCCAGTCAGAATTAATCGCATTATAAAGCTAAATGTTGCCAAAATGGCAGATATTTACTTGCTTTTGATTTAAAGCATATGTAAAATTAGAAAATAATTTATGATAAAGGAGAATGAGATTCGCTAACCTATGAGCTTATTAAGGAGGGAAAAAAACAAATGAGACCTTCAACTTTATTAAAAAAAGCAGGGATAAAACCTACTGAACCAGTTCTTCTAATCACAGCAGAAGAGGCTATGGAAAATCTTTCAGAAGCAATTGAAGAATGTTGTCCTCATTTAAAGATAAACAAGATGAAAAAGGATGACATAGAGAGCTTGCTTGATAGTTATAGTGAATGTATAGTTGATTATCACCCTGAAAATCATCATCAAGAGAGGGCGGCGTTATTAAGAAACTTTGACATGCTCCAGCAATATGGACTATCAGCAGATGATTATAATTCTATAGATTTTTCTTAAGAGTATATTCTTTAAACAGGAGGAACCATGAAACCACATCTTATTGAAATAGAAAACCCCGAAAGCCATACAAGCATTATCGTTGACATGGAAGGGCCGTATCATCCAAAGAGTGAAAGGATCGGTGAGCATCTCTACGGCCATACGCTTTATATTGATAATGTCCCATATCATTTCGAGAAGTACATTCCCACTAAAGAAGAACTGATAAGGTTCAAAAAAGAAAATGAAGGCAATGCCCTGTTTTCAAAAAGCGGGTTTCTCTTTCGCCTTGTGCCGTTTATGAAGTAAGACCCTTGCTTTCCTTTCTAATACCGTGTAAAATTAGAATAAGCTTGATATACAACACGGGAATAAAAAAATGAAAACTATTAAAGAAATAAAAAACCTTTTGTCCAAACACAGAAAAGAATTAGAGGCTAAGTACAAGGTTAAAAATATAGGTGTTTTCGGCTCTTTTGTCAGAGGGGAGCAGAAAAAGAAAAGTGATATTGACATTCTGGTAGAATTTAAGGAGACCGTAGATTTTTTTGAATTTCTTGATTTGGAAGAGCATCTTGAGAGACTGCTGGGGATAAAGGTTGACCTTGTTACTAAAAGGGCTTTAAAGCCTCTGATAAAAGACAAGATATTGAATGAGGTAGTTTATGTCTGAACGGGACTACCGACTATTCCTGCAGGATATTCTTGACTCAATTGTAAAAATGGAAAAATATACAAAGGATATCGATTTTAAGGGATTTCGCACTAACGATATGATTATGGATGCGGTAATACGGAACTTTGAGATAATAGGTGAAGCAACTGTAAATATTCCGAATGAGATACAGAAAAAGTATTCCTCTATACCATGGAAAAAGATGAAGGCTATGAGAAACATAGTTATCCATGAATATTTTGGACTAGATTATAATATTGCATGGAGAACCATTAAAAAATCTTTACCAGCCCTTAAAGTAAAAATTATAAGAGCGATAAAGCAAGAGAGCGAAAAATGATTTGTTTTTATATCGGACAAGTAATCTTGCCGAGCTTTTCAGTAAGCTTGAGGTTTTCTGAATAGTCAATGGGGATCTCTATCAGGACAGGCTCTTTTGTGCCTAATGACTGCTTAAGGAGAGGAAGAAAGTCGCCTGCCTTGCTAATTTTATAACCCTTTATTCCAAAGGACTCCGCATATTTTACAAAATCAGGATTTTTAAAATACACGCCAAATGCCTTTCCAAAAATGTCCTTCTGCTTCCATTCTATAAGGCCGTAGCTGTTGTCCACCCACACAACAATCACAATTCCAAGTCCGAGCCTCTTTGCTGTTTCAAGCTCGCATGATGTCATCAAAAAACCGCCGTCGCCAACTACTGCGATTACATTCTTTTTCGGATGTACAAGCTTTGCGGCAATAGCGCCGGGCAGGGCAATTCCCATTGCTGCATAGCCATTGGAGATTAGTACAGTGTTCGGCTTGTGTGTTGGGAACATCCTTGCTATCCAGAGCTTATGCGCTCCAACATCAGATATCAAGATATCATCAGGACCGAGCGCAGCCCTTAAATCTGATGCCACCTTTTGAGGCTTCATTGGAAAGGAGCTGTCGTTCTTGTACTCTGTAAGTTCCTTTAAGATGGTCTCCCTTAATGCAGTGTATATCTTGAATCTCTTTTTTCCCTTTAACACACCTGTCAGCGCCTTCAGGCTGTCCTTTATTTCAGAAACTATTTCTGCCTCTGGCATGTAATACTCATCAATCTCGCTCGGCACAACATCAATATGGATTATTCTCTTCTTTTTATCCGGGTTCCAGTGCGAAGGCGAGTATTCAACAAAGTCATAGCCAATGGCAATTACCACATCTGCGCGGTCAAATCCGCACATTACCCAGTCTCGAGCCTGAAGGCCTACTGTAAAAAGAGAAAGGGGATTTCTATAATCAATAGAGCCTTTGCCCATAAAGGTATTTGTAATTGGGATCTGGAGGCGCTCTGCAAATTCCTTTAGCTCTTCTGCTGCCCTTCTGCGGGTAACGCCATTTCCCACTAAGATAATCGGGCTTTTTGCCTGTTCTATAATAGAGGCAGCCCTTTTTATTGCATCAGGATTAGGAAACGGATATTCTATGCCGTTGCCTGACAGCGGCCTTCCATCAGCCTTTGACGCAGCAATATCATCTGGAAGCTCAATATGCGTTGCGCCGGGCTTTTCAAGCTGTGCAATCTTAAATGCCTTTCTCACTATCTCTGGGATGACCTCCGGCCTTTCAATGCGTGCATTCCATTTTGTAGCAGGCTGGAACATTTTTACAATATCAATATACTGGTGGGATTCCTTATGCGCCTTTTTTAAGGAGGCCTGGGCAGTTATTGCAACAAGCGGGGCGCGGTCTAAGTATGCGTCAGCAACGCCTGTCAGAAGATTTGATGCGCCAGGGCCGAGTGTGGCAAGGCAGACCCCTGGTTTTCCTGTTATCCTGCCGTACACATTTGCCATAAATGCAGCGCCCTGCTCATGCCGTGTAGGGATGAATCGCATCTTTCCCTTACGGAGCGACTCCATTATGTATAGTGTTTCCTCGCCGGGTATGCCAAAGATATATTCCACCCCCTCTTTTTTCAGGCAGTTAACAAGCAGGTCAGATGTCAGCATCTATGTTTCTCCATTTATAAGAATAGGGGCGGGTTTTAAACCCGCCCCTCGTTATGCAAAAAGGAGTTTACTATTTTACAACTAACTTAAATGTATCATTTACGCCAACCTCAGTATGGCTCGCATCATTTACCCTTAGCTCAATCTTATGCTCGCCTTTTGATAGGTTAACTCCTGTTAGCTTATATCCTCTTGGCTGTTTTACTGGCTTCTTTTCCTTTCCATCTATCCAAAGATGCACATGGTCTCCCTTTGGGCCCTTTACAAAATCATATTCAATTAAAAGGTCCCCTCCCATCTCATCATACGCACATTTTGTAATCTTAAGAGATGTTGCCTCTGCAGCAATAATTACTGATGTGAATAGGAACAGGCTAATCAAAGATATTAACATGATATAAAATCTTTTCTTCATAATAAAAATCCCCTTTCGTAATTAACTTTAGTTTCAGATTTGAATCCCTGCTATTACTTAATGCTTGTTTCTTAATTCTTAGCTCTTATTTCCGCTCTCTCACCCCCTATCCTTCCGCACGCAGGCTAAAGCCAGCGGCTGCCCTGTAAAATAGTTTGTTATTATTATTTAATTTATGAATTATAGTAAAATAAATATATTTTGTCAAAATTATGTTAGGTATTGACAATAAATAAGAGTTTAGATATGTTAATCTATAGAAAAAGGGGATAAAAGATAAATGGGCAGCATTGGTGATATAAATAGAAGAGTAGAAGAAGAACTAAGCGCCCGCATCCAACAGCAGGCGGCAGTTGCTAAATTGGGGCAAGACGCCCTGCTCGGCATTGAGCTCTCTAAATTATTTGACGAAGCAGTCGGCGTTATTGTAAAAACCCTTGATGTTGAATATTCAAAGATACTGGAGCTCCTTTCAGAAGGGGATGTTTTGCTGCTTCGTTCAGGCGTAGGATGGAAGGACGGACTCGTTGGACATGCGACAGTTGGCGCCCGGGACAATTCACAGGCAGGCTACACCCTGCTTTCCAGCGAGCCTGTAATTGTAGAGGACCTTCGCACAGAAACACGGTTTAATGGGCCGGCGCTGCTTCTCGAGCACGGTGTGGTCAGCGGCATGAGTGTTATTATCCATGGCAAAGGCCGGCCGTTTGGCGTTTTAGGGATCCACACAACCCGTCTGAGGTTTTTTACTAAGGATGATATCCATTTCCTGCAGGCAGTGGCAAATGTGCTTGCCAATGCAATTGAACGTAAGCAGACAGAAGAATCGCTGGCGCGCAGCAAGGCTGAATTTGAGGCAATGTTCAACTTTATACCAGATGCAGTGATGTTTGCAGATGTTAACAGGCGAATCGTTATGTGCAATCCAGCAGTGCAGTCAATCCTTGGGTATTCGCAAGCAGAGCTTCAGGGGAAGACCACTGAAATCCTTTACGCAGAAAAATCCGACTATGAAGATCAGGGACGGCTGCGCTATAATGTTGGGTCAGCAGGGCATGGAAGACCGTACGAGATGCGATACCGTCGTAAAGACGGCACTCTGCTTGCGGTTGAAACACACAGCTCCCCTGTGAAGGATCCGAGCGGAAGAACACTTGGGTTTGTTGCTATTTTCCGTGATTTAGCAGAACGAAAGAGGATGGAAGAGCATTTATTAAGAACCTGCAAGTTAGAATCACTTGGCGTCCTTGCAGGCGGCATTGCCCACGATTTCAATAATATTCTGACTGCGATTCTGGCGAATATTTCCCTATCAAAGATATATGTTAATCCCGAAGATTTTATTTACCAAAGATTATCTGAGGCAGAGAAGGCGTCTATACGCGCCAGGGATCTGACACAGCGTCTGCTTATCTTTGCCAAGGGATGCGCCCCGGTTAAGAAGGTCGCCTCTATTGCGGAATTGGTCAGAGAATCAGCGGACTTTGCCTTGAGGGGGACAGATGTTGGATGTGATTTCTCAATTCCTGATGACCTTTGGCCTGCTGAGGTGGATGAGGGTCAGATAAGCCAGGCTATCCACAATATAGTGCTTAATGCTGTACAGTCCTTGACAGACTGCGGAGCGGTTCATGTGCATTGTGAAAATGCGGCAGTAGGGCGCAATGAGGCTGAAAAAAATCCGTCCTTGCAAAAAGGGAATTATGTTAAGATTTCCATTAAGGATAATGGAATCGGCATCCCATCTGAAAATCGTAAAAAGATTTTTGACCCATATTTTACAACCAAGCCAAAGGGAAGCGGCCTTGGTCTTGCCACTACCTATTCCATTATCAAAAATCACAATGGCCTTATAACTGTGGAATCAAGAACAGGAGTCGGGACAACCTTTCATGTATATCTCCCTGCGTCGGACAAGAAAATCCCTGCAAAGCAAAAAGAGGAAAACAGTCCTATTTTCGGCAAGGGGAGGGTTCTGGTGATGGATGATGAAGATATGGTCAGAGATGCAGCTGGCAGTATACTAAAGTATATTGGATATGAGGCAGAGGCTGCTAAAGACGGCGCTGAAGCGATTGAGCTATACAGGAAAGGCATGGAATCAGGCCGGCCATTTGATGCTGTTATAATGGACATTACCATCCCAGGCGGCATGGGAGGCAAAGAGGCTATTAAAAAATTGCTTGAGATAGACCCAAATGTAAAGGCCATTGTGTCCAGCGGGTATTCTGAAGACCCTGTTATGGCAGAATTCAGGAAATATGGTTTCTGCGGTGTTATTGCCAAACCCTATGAGGCCGAACAGTTGAGCAGGGCGCTTTCCGACGTAATTAATTGCGGCAAGGGCTGAAATAAATATATTTATGTTGACAAGCGGGTAAATTTGATATTAAAATTAAAATTAGTATAATTTCAGGGGGGGAGGTATTAAATAGTATGACAACATTGCTGGTGGTAGTGCATGTAGTAGTGAGTATTATAATGATACTAATCGTTCTGCTTCAGACAGGCAAAGGATCTGATGTCGGAGCGGTATTTGGCGGTTCAAGCCAGACCATATTCGGAAGCAGGGGGGCAGGGACATTCTTAAGCAGGCTGACAACTATTGCTGCTGTTGTATTTATGCTGACGTCTTTAAGCCTTGCGTACTTATCAAAGGAGCAGGGGGGCTCATCAGTAGTTGATAAGGTAAAGCAGGAAAAGACAGAGACAGCGCCGGTTCAGCAGCCGATTGACCAGCCGGCAGAAAAAAAGGATATTGACAAGAAATAAATTATATTGTATACTGATAATTGATATTAAGGTGTTCCTTCTGATAAAATTCAACAAGCCTTAAATTAAAAACAAAATTTTTTAAAAAAATAAAGGGTGCCTTCTGTAAATTGTCACAATCCTTTTGGGAAATCTATTAAAAAGGCATGGTTTGCATATTAATTTGTGCCAGCCTCTATGAATTTACACATCTATAAAGAATCCTTAATGAAGGCAGGTATAATAACCAATATATAGAGCGGATATTAAAAATTAAAAGACACTATAGTGTCTAATCTTAGGAGTATAATCTTATGAATTTAGTTGATTTAAAAGAAAAGAATATTGAAGAGCTGACACAAGTGGCAAAGGAGCTTAAGGTTGAGGGCGCTGCCAGCCTGAGGAGGCAGGAGCTTATCTTTGCCATACTTCAGGCACAGAGCGATAAGAACGGCGTTATATACGGTGAGGGCGTTCTTGAGACCCTGCCGGACGGGTTCGGGTTTCTGAGGGCGCCTGATTATAATTATCTGCCAGGCCCTGATGATATATATGTCTCGCCTTCCCAGATAAGAAGATTTAACATGAGGACAGGCGATACCGTGTCAGGCCAGATAAGGCCGCCAAAGGAGAGCGAGCGCTATTTTGCGCTTTTAAAGGTTGAAAAGATAAATTTTGAGGACCCTGAAGTTGCCAGAGATAAGATACTATTTGACAACCTCACCCCCATATTCCCTGATGAAAAACTGAAATTAGAATATGACCAGAAGGATATGTCCACGAGGGTAATGGAGCTTATTACACCCATTGGCAAGGGACAGAGGGGTCTTATTGTAGCGCCGCCAAGGACAGGCAAGACCATGCTTCTTCAGTCCATAGCAAAGGCTATTGCAAAGAACCATCCTGAGATAGCCCTTATTGTTCTTCTCATAGATGAGCGGCCAGAAGAGGTTACTGATATGCAGCGTCAGGTAAGGGGAGAGGTTGTAAGCTCTACCTTTGACGAGCCTGCGCAGCGGCACGTTCAGGTATCTGAGATGGTAATTGAAAAGGCAAAAAGGCTTGTTGAACACAATAAAGATGTCGTAATACTTTTAGACAGCATTACGCGCCTTGCCCGTGCGTATAATATGATTGTCCCTCCGAGCGGCAAGGTCCTGTCAGGCGGTGTTGATGCAAACGCGCTTCAGAGGCCAAAGAGGTTCTTTGGCGCAGCAAGGAATATTGAAAAGGGAGGCAGCCTTACGATTATTGCCACTGCCCTTGTTGATACAGGCAGCAGGATGGATGATGTTATCTTTGAAGAGTTTAAAGGAACAGGCAACATGGAGCTGCATCTTGACAGGAAGCTCGTTGACAAGAGGGTATTCCCTGCCATAGACATCAACGCCTCTGGCACAAGGAAGGAAGAGCTTCTTGTGGATAAGGATGACCTAAACAAGATGTGGATACTCAGGAAGGTGCTGAACCCGTTAAGCATAGTGGAGAGCATGGAGTTCCTGCTTGATAAGATGAGGGGGACAAAGAGCAATAGAGATTTTCTTGATATGATGAACAGATAAGTTAGATGACCCCTCTGGCTAAATCTGAAGGCAATATAAGAACAGGTTATAAAGTGATGCAAAAATAGGTTGTAAAAGGCTGAATTTGTGATATAATAAAAATGCCCTATTCATTAGGGCATTATTAATTTTTAGGAGGAAATAATGAAGACAGATATACATCCGTCATACATTGAAACAGCTATTAGCTGCGCCTGCGGTTCGGTTGTAAAGACAAGGTCAACAATAAAAGACCTGAAGGTGGATATATGCTCTGCATGCCACCCGTTATTTACAGGCACACAGAAGATTGTTGACACCGAAGGCCGCGTAGAAAGGTTTAAGAAGAGGTATCAGAAGATAGAAAAGAAAGAGGAAAAGCCTGCGGTAAAGGCAGCGGTAAAGACCAAGGCAAAAACAAAGGGAGCAGCATAAATTCGCCCAATGAATATAGGCGGCCAAGCAGTAATAGAAGGGGTGATGATGAGATCACCAAATGCCTTTGCAGTTGCAGTGAGAAGGCCTGACGGACAGATAGCGGTCTGGAAGGAATCAATAAGGTTTTTGACTGGAAAATCAGTTGTTAAGTGGCCTGTTATAAGAGGCGTGCCAGCGCTTTTTGATGCACTGCTGCTCGGCATAAGGGCTTTAAATTTTTCTGCAAAAGAGGCATTGGGAGAGGATGCAAAGGACAAGGGGAATAACAGCTTTTTAATGGGTCTTACCATTTTTGCTGCCTTTGGCATCGGCATATTTATATTTCTGATACTTCCACTTTTGATTACATGGTTTCTTCAAATGCCGTTTCCTGTTATTGAAAAGAGCTCTCTTGTTTTTAATGCGATTGACGGCGCTTTAAGGGTTATTATATTTCTTGGTTATGTTATCGCAATCTCTTTTTTAAAGGATATAGAGAGGGTCTTTCAGTATCACGGCGCAGAGCATAAGGCAGTATACGCCTTTGAGGCAGGAGAGGAAGTGGATGTCGCCAATGCAAGAAAATACAGCATACTTCATCCGAGGTGCGGCACAAGCTTTTTATTAATGGTTATGCTGATAAGCATTGTTACATTTTCATTTATACCCAAGGAATGGGAGTTTTTGTACAAGGTATTGGCAAGGATTGTCCTGATTCCTGTGATAGCTGGCATTGCATACGAATTTATAAAGATTAGCAGTAAAAAGACGCATCATAGATTTATAAGATATCTGATATTGCCGGGGTTATGGCTACAGAGGCTTACTACAAGAGAGCCTACTGATGAGCAGATAGAGGTGGCTGTAATGGCCTTAAAAGAGGCTGTAGCAATAGAGCCTGTAATTAATTAAAACCCCGCAAATTTAGCGGGGTTTTTTATTTGAGGGAATAATTATGTTTCAAAAATTAGAGGCAGTAAAAGAAAAATACGAGGAGCTTTCAAGGCTGATGAGCGACCCCAAGGTCATTTCAAATCCATCAGAGTTTCAGAAATATGCCAAGGAGCAGGCAGATATTTCTGAGTTAGTGGATAAGTATGGGGTGTATAAAGAGGCGCTTAAGCAGATAGAGGATACAACAGCCCTCTTAAGAGATTCTAAGGGAGAGTCAGAGTTTCAAGAGCTTGCAAGGGTTGAACTTGAAGATCTTGAGAAGAAAAAAAGTAAATTAGAGGATGAAATAAAGCTGCTTCTTGTTCCAAAAGATCCCTATGACGCAAAGAATATCTTCCTTGAGATAAGGGCAGGCGCAGGCGGCGATGAGGCAGGATTATTTGCTGCGGAGCTCTTCAGAATGTATTCAAGGTATGCAGAGAAAAAGAGATGGAAGGTGGAGATACTTGATTCAAATTCAACAGGCGTCGGCGGGTTTAAGGAGATAATAGCCCTTATTGAGGGAAAGGGGGCATACAGCAGGCTGAAATATGAGAGCGGCGTCCACCGTGTTCAGCGCATTCCGGTTACAGAGACAGGCGGCAGGATTCATACATCAACGGTTACTGTTGCGGTTATGCCTGAGGCAGAGGATGTGGAGGTTCATATAGAACAGAAGGATCTGCGAATAGATACCTCCTGCTCATCAGGCCCAGGCGGGCAGAGTGTCAATACAACATATTCAGCAATAAGGATTACCCATATCCCCACAGGCATTGCTGTAAACTGTCAGGATGAGCGATCGCAGTTAAAGAATAAGAATAAGGCAATGCGAATATTGCGTTCAAGGCTAATGGAGATAGAGCGGGAAAAGCAGGAGGCTGAGATTGCCCAGTCAAGGAAGTCGCAGATAGGAAGCGGCGACAGGAGCGAAAAGATACGTACATACAATTATCCCCAGAACAGGGTTACAGACCATCGGATCGGCATGAGCCTTTACAAGCTTGAGACTGTACTGGACGGCGGCATAGATGAGTTTATAGATGCCCTGACCACTTCGGATAACGCGGAGAGGCTGAAGAACCAGTAAAAAGGCGAAAGGTTGAAGGGTTATGATAAGGTAATGCTAATTAATTTTAAAATCCCCCTTAATCCCCCTTTTTCAAAGGGGGAAATTCCTTTATCCCCCTCTTTGGAAAAGAGGGGTTAGGGGAGATTTATTTAACATTAATTGATGCGTTTGTATCAGTGAGGTTATAAACAAAGATTGCAAAAGATTATAATCAATGGCGGTATCAAACTTAAGGGAGAGGTTAAAATCAGCGGGGCAAAGAATGCAGCCCTTCCAATAATGGCTGCATCCCTTCTTGCGCAGTCTGAGTGTATTATTCACAATGTTCCAAGGCTTATGGATGTTGCTACAATGGGGAAGCTCATCACTTATCTTGGGGCAGAGGTTAAGGGTATTGAAGAGAATAATACCATCAGTATAAATACAAAGGCGCTTGTAAAAAGCGACGCCCCTTATGAGCTTGTTAAGACAATGAGGGCGTCTGTCCTTGTCCTCGGCCCGCTGATTGTCAGATGCGGCGAGGCAAAGGTCTCTCTTCCAGGCGGCTGCGCCATTGGCGCAAGGCCTATTAATCTTCATCTCATGGGTCTTGAGAAGATGGGCGCAGAGATAAAGCTTGAGCACGGTTATGTGCGGTTAAAGGCAAAGAGGCTGAAAGGCGCAAAGATATATCTTGATATCTCCACTGTAACAGGCACAGAGAATCTTATGATGGCAGCAGTTCTGGCAAAAGGCGCTACAGTAATTGAAAATGCTGCATGCGAGCCGGAGGTGGTTGATCTGGCAAATTTCTTGAATAAGATGGGCGCAAAGGTCTTTGGCGCAGGCACAGATGTAATTACAATAGAGGGCGTTGATTCATTAAAAGGCACAGAATACAGGGTTATGCCTGACCGCATAGAGGCAGGGACATACGCTGCTGCCTCTGCGATTACAGAGGGCGATGTTTTGCTAAAGAGCTGTATGCCAAAGCATCTTGATGCAGTAATATCAAAACTTAGAGAGACAGGCGCAGAGGTTACAGAGGAAGCCGATTCTATGAGGGTGAAAAGAAAAGGAAGATTAAAGGCGTCAGATGTAAAAACACTCCCCTATCCCGGATTTCCAACAGACATGCAGGCGCAGTTTATGGCCTTGATGAGTTTAGCAGAAGGGACAAGCATAATAACAGAGACTATATTTGAAAACAGATTCACCCATGTCTCAGAGTTAAAGAGGATGGGAGCAGATATAAAGATTCAGGGCAATACTGCTGTTGTAAAGGGTGCGGCAAGGCTTAGCGGCGCGCCTGTGATGGCAACTGATTTGCGGGCAAGCGCATCATTAATCATTGCAGGCCTTGCAGCAGAGGGCGAGACAGAGGTTTCCCGCATATATCACCTTGACAGGGGATATGAGATGATTGAGGAGAAGATGTCGGCATTAGGCGCAAAGATAAAAAGGGTTGATGAATGAAGAAGTCAGAAGTCAGAAGTCAGAAGTCAGAATCTAAAGACTCTTTAACAATAGCCCTTCCAAAGGGCAAGCTCCTTGAGCCTTCAATCAGGCTTTTTTCAAAGATTGGCATTAAAGCAGATGGCAATTTGAAAAATACAAGAAGGCTTATCTTTGACGCATCAAGATCAAATGTTAAGTTTCTGATTATCAGGGCAATTGATGTGCCGACCTATGTGGAATACGGGGCTGCTGATATCGGCATTGTCGGCAAGGATGTCCTTTTGGAGCAGGGCAAGGATGTTTATGAGCCTGTTGATTTGAAATACGGCTACTGCCAGATTGTAATTGCTAAGCCAGAAAAAGAGAAACTATTTGAAGGCAAAGAGGGCTTGTCAAAACTGCGCATTGCAACTAAGTATCCGAATATTACTGAAAGGTATTTCAGCCAGAAGGGCGCACAGGCAGAGATAATAAAGCTCTACGGCTCAATAGAGATTGCGCCATTAACAGGCCTTTCAGACAGGATAGTTGATTTGATTTCCACAGGCCGGACATTGAAGGAGAATGGTCTTGTAGTTGTGGAGAGGGTTGCAGAGTCCACTGCAAGGCTAATTGTGAACCGTGCAAGCATGAAGATAAAGTATAAAAGGATTAAAGAGATAATAGAGGCTGTAAAAAAGGTTGTATAATCTCTTATGTCATTCCAGCAGAGTTTTTTAGCAGGAATCCAAAAAATACTGGATTCCTGCTAAATACATGCAGGGATGACGCTATTGGCTAAGTTATGAAAATAATAGACTACAGGTCTTCTGATTTCAAAAAAGAGATAAAGAGGATAATAGAGCGCGGTGATGCAGATATATCAGAGATAGAATCATCAGTAAAAAAGATTATTCAGGATGTCCGTGAGCGAGGCGATGAGGCTGTAATTGAATACACAAAGAGATTTGATGGAATATCTTTAAAGGCATCTGAACTGTCAATCAAGAAAAAGGAGATAAAGGACGCATATTCAAAAACCACAAAGAAAAATATTGAGACCCTGCAGTATGCAGCTGAAAGGATTAATGAGTTTCACAAGAAACAGAAATTTGAGTCATGGTCTTATGAAAAAGACGGCATAACACTCGGCCAGATTGTGAGGCCGTTGTCATCTGTCGGCATGTATGTGCCCGGCGGCAAGGCGTCATATCCTTCAACCGTATTAATGAATGCGCTGCCTGCAAAGGCAGCGGGCGTTGAAAGATTGATAATGACCGTCCCGACACCACAGGGTGAAATTGATCCTAATGTATTAGTTGCTGCTGATATTGCAGGCATTGACGAGATATACAGGATTGGCGGCGCTCAGGCGATTGCTGCATTGGCCTTTGGCACAAAAATCATCCCAAAGGTTGATAAGATTGTAGGCCCCGGAAATATCTATGTTGCTGTTGCAAAGAAGCTCGTCTTCGGTCAGGTGGATATTGATATGATTGCAGGACCGAGCGAGGTACTGATAATCGCAGATGAAACAGCAGAGCCTGCATTTATTGCAGCGGATATGCTTTCTCAGGCAGAGCATGATGAGAGGGCGTCAGCTATGCTTGTTACACCTTCAAAAAAGGCAGCAGAGAAGGTTAATAACGAGATAGAAAAGCAGCTTTCTGAATTAAAAAGAAAAGAGATAGCAAGGAAATCTATTGATGATTATGGAATAATAGTTGTTGTAGAGGATTTGAATGAGGCTGTAAAGATTGCAAATGAAATAGCGCCTGAGCACCTTGAACTTTCTGTGGAGAACCCAGAGGAGCTGCTTGGACTGATAAAAAATGCAGGCGCTGTATTCCTCGGTCATTATACGCCTGAGGCTGTAGGCGACTACATTGCTGGGCCGAGCCACACACTGCCCACAGGCGGCACAGCAAGATTCTTTTCTCCTTTGTCTGTTGAAGATTTTTTAAAGAGGATGAGCGTTATATCTTATCCAAAGGAAGAGCTTATTGCATCGGCAGGCGATATTGAAAGGATTGCAGAGATGGAGGGCCTTGAGGCGCATGCTAAATCTGTAAGGATAAGAGTGAAGAAATAGAAATGAAAAACATAAAACAGTTCATAAGAAAAGAGGTTCTGAAATTAAAGGCATACGAGGTGGCAGAGGCTCCTGCAAGGGTGCGTCTTGATGCAAATGAGAATCCTTTTATACTTCCTATTGAATTAAAAGATTTGGTTTTAAAAGAGGTGGAGAAGATTCTTCTTAACCGCTATCCTGATGGCGGCTCTCATGACCTCAGGCAGATTATCTCATTACAGCTCGGTGTAAATATGGATGAGGTGATGATAGGCAACGGCTCTGATGAGCTTATACAGATGATTATTACTGCCTTTGGCGCTTCTTCTGCAAAGGCGCTCTATCCTGTGCCGACCTTCAGCATGTATGGTATAATTGCAAAGGCGCAGGGATATGTTCCATTGGAGACGCCGCTTGATGATAATTTTGACCTTGATGCAGATAAGATATTAAAGATAGCGAAAAAGGAGAAGCCGAAGGTAATATTTTTGAGTTATCCAAATAATCCTACAGGGAACTGTTTTTCACAGGACAGGATATTAAAGATCATCAAGGGATACAGTTTTCCGGTTGTTGTAGACGAGGCGTATTATGACTTTTCAAGAAAGACTTTTTTGCCTTATTTAAAAAAATATAAGAATATGATAATTCTCCGCTCCCTTTCCAAGATTGGATTAGCAGGCCTGAGGATAGGGATATTGATTGCTGATAAGGGGGTTGTAAAAGAGCTGAATAAGGTGCGGCTGCCGTATAATTTAAACAGCTATTCACAGGTAATTGCAAGGAGTGTCCTGAAAAACAGAATGGCTATTGATGAACAGGTTGATAAAATCATATCTGAAAGGCAAAGGCTGGCAGAGGAAATGAAAGGGATAGATAGGTTAATAGTCTATCCATCTGATTCAAATTTTATACTCTTTAAGACAAACAATGCGGAGAAGATATTTAAAGGGCTCATTAACAGGGGCATACTTATAAGGAACATGAATAAACCCGGCAGATTAAAAAACTGCCTAAGGGTTACAGTAGGAACTCCAGAGGAGAACGGGGAGCTTTTGAAGGCATTAAAAGAGCTGGTATAGAGAGGAGCATATCATGCCGCGCACAGCAAAGGTAGAGAGAAAGACCACAGAGACCCAGATAAAGATTAAACTTAATATTGATGGCAAAGGAGCCGCCTGTATAGACACAACCATTCCATTCCTTGACCACATGCTGAATCTGATGACAAGGCACGGCTTCTTTGATATGGATTTAACAGCAAGGGGAGACACAGAGATAGACTTTCACCACACAGTGGAGGATATCGGCATTGTGCTTGGTGATGCCATAACATCTGCGCTCAGCGATAAGAAGGGCATCAAAAGATATGGGGCTGCCACAGTGCCGATGGATGAGGCAATTGCAACTGTAAATCTTGATATAAGCGGCAGGCCGTATCTTGTTTATAATGTTCAGCTTGGCAAAAAGTGCAAAATCAGAAACTTTGAGCCGGGGCTTATTGAGGATTTTTTCAGGGCATTTGTAAATCACAGCGGAATAACACTGCATATAAATGTGATGTATGGAAGGGATACGCACCACATCATAGAGGCTGTATTTAAGGCATTTGGCAGGGCGCTGGATGCTGCGACTTCTGTGGATGAGAGGATAAAAGGGGTTTTGTCAACAAAAGGAAAGTTGTAAAGAAAGCAAATTGAAGATTGTAAAATGCAAATTTTTAATATTACCATCTAAAATGGTCATTCCCGTGCAAGCGGGAATCCAGATGTTTTTCGTGTATTGATATGGGACTGGATTCCTGCCTTCGCAGGAATGACAAAAAGTAGAGCGAGAAAGGTTTTATGATCGCCATTATTGACTACGGTGTTGGAAATTTAAGAAGTGTGCAGAAGGCATTTGAGAGGGTTGGACATGCTGCTGTTGTAACATCCAATCCAAAAGAGATTGATGATGCAAAGGCAGTTGTGCTTCCTGGCGTCGGCGCCTTTGCAAAGTGCATGGCTAATCTGAATGAATACGGCCTTGTTGATATTATCTATAAGAGCATTGAAAAGGGGAAGCCCTTTCTTGGGATATGCCTCGGTATGCAATTGCTCTTTACAGAGGGCGAGGAGTTTGGCATACACAAGGGGCTTGATATTATAAAGGGAAGGGTAAAGAGATTTCCTGATGGGATGAAAACAGATGATGAGCAGTTAAAGATCCCACACATGGGCTGGAATAATCTTATTATAAAGAAGACGCCTCCTTTATTGCAGGATATTGCAGACAGCCCATTTGTATATTTTGTTCATTCATATTATTGTGCGCCAGATGATGAAAATGTAATTGCTGCATCAGCAGAATATGGCATTGAGTTTACAGCTATGCTCTGGAAGGACAATATTTATGCAACACAGTTTCATCCGGAAAAGAGCCAAGAGATAGGTTTAAAGATGCTAAAAAGATTTGGTGAGCTAACTTGATTGTTATTCCTGCAATAGATTTAAAAGAAGGCAAGTGCGTAAGGCTCTTGCAAGGAAGGATGGAGGATGCAACTGTTTATTCAGATAATCCCGAAAAGCCTGCAAAGAGGTGGGAAGCAGAAGGCGCAGGGCTTCTTCATATTGTAGACCTTGACGGCGCATTTGCAGGCGGGATGAAAAACATCTCTGCAATAGAGGCAATAAGAAAGACAATAAGGATTCCAATAGAGGTTGGCGGCGGCATAAGGGATATAGAAAGAATTGATCAGCTTCTGTCCCTTGGCGTGAACAGGATTATACTCGGCACTGTTGCTGTTGAAAAGCCTGAGCTTGTTAAAGAGGCATGTAAAAAATATCCCGATAAAATACTCGTAGGCATTGATGCAAAGAATGGGTTTGCAGCAACCAAAGGGTGGGTTGAGGTTACCCAAATAAAAGCAAAGGAGCTTGCCTTAAAGATGCAGCGATACGGCGCTGCCGGCATAATCTATACAGATATATCAAAAGACGGTATGCTTTCAGGTCCAAATATAGAGGCTACACGCGAGATGGTGGAGTCGCTGAACATCCCTGTCATTGCATCCGGCGGCATATCTTCCATTGATGATATAAAAAGGCTATTGAAGATAAAAAATCTTTGGGGCGCTATTATAGGAAAGGCGATATATTCAGGGGCATTAAATTTGAAAGAAGCAATTAGGATAACAAAAGATGTTAGCTAAGAGAATAATCCCCTGCCTTGATGTTAAGGACGGCAGGGTTGTAAAAGGCGTCAGCTTTGTGAATCTCAGGGATGCAGGAGACCCTGTTGAGATAGCAAAGGCCTATAATGAACAGGGCGCTGATGAGCTTGTATTTTTGGATATTATAGCATCCCATGAAAAGAGAAAAACTATTATAGATGTGGTTATGCATACAGCAGAGCAGGTGTTTATGCCATTGACTGTTGGCGGCGGCATAAAGAGTCTTGATGACATACGCAATCTCTTAAAGGCAGGATGCGATAAGGTATCAATAAATACAACAGCAGTGGAAAATCCAGAGTTTATTAAAGAGGCGTCTGAGAGATTCGGAAGCCAATGCATTGTTGTAGCAATTGATGCGAAACGAGTTGCGGGTTACGAGTTGCGAGTTAAGAGTGGAAAAACTAACACCGCCGAACTCCGAACTCCGAACTCTGAACTAAGCTGGGAAGTCTACACACACGGGGGGAGGAAAGAAACAGGCATTGATGCTGTAAAATGGGCAAAGAAGATGGAGGAGTATGGCGCTGGTGAGATTCTTTTAACGAGCATGGATAAGGACGGCACTAAAGATGGCTATGATATTGAGCTTACAAAGGCGGTTTCAGAAGCAGTAACAATACCTGTTATCGCATCAGGCGGCGCTGGGAATCTTGAGCATTTATATGAAGGACTGACAAAGGGGAAGGCAGATGCAGTCCTTGCAGCATCTATCTTTCATTATAAAGAATATACAATCAAAGAGGCAAAGGAGTATCTAAAGGCAAGAGGGGTCATTGTGAGGTTGTAAGAGCCTATTGTTTCATCTTTAGTTTGTCATTCCTGCGGAGGCAGGAATCTATAATCTCTTGAATTTACAAGAACTGGATTCCCGCTAAAAACATGCGGGAATGACACTTATGGGTATTTTGCGAGTTTGTCAACAGGCTCTTTAGCCTGAGAAAGGCAGATTATGAATGACATAGATATAGCCAAAGAGGCGGTAAAATTAGAAGAAGAGGCAGAAAAAAGGTACAGGGAGCAGGAGCATCTTTTAAAGGACCCCTTTCTTGTTGCCTTAGTAGAGGGATTGCGCAGGAATGAAGAGGATCACGGCAATTTCTTACGAGAGGCGATAAGGAGGCTCGGCGGATGAGGAGCGGCTTTGCAGCAATTTTAAAAACACTCAACCTTAATCTGGATATGGAAAAGAATGCCCTGAGGATATACAGGGAATTTGCAGAAAAGGTGATGGATAAAGGCCTGAAGGATTTTTTTGTTAAACTTGCAAAGGCAGAGAGCGGGCATATAAATGCACTGGCAAATGTAATTAGGATGATAAATGAAAAGACCTTTGATGTGAGCTTCTTCTGCCCTGTATGCGGCTGGAGGATAAATTTTGGCAGAGACCCAAAGGCCGGCGGTGTTACAAGGTGCCGCATGTGCGGTGTGAGTTTTGAATTAACAGAAGAGAATAGGGATTTTGATTTTAAGAGGATATCATAGAGATGCCAGTAAAACTATACAGATTAACAACCTGCTATAAATGTGATGAGGTAGAGGCATTTATGAAAAGAGAAGGAGTCTCTTTTGATGCCCTTAATATTGATGAGCTGATGCTGGATGAGCAGGAGAAGATCCTGACAAAGATGTACAGGCTTACCGGCCAGCGCTCATTTCCTGTTGTTGATATTGACGGAAATACTGTAATAGGTTTTGATGAAAAAAAGCTGAGGCACTTATTAAACCTTCCTGCAAGGGAGGGCGCTGCAAAGGCTGCTACAAAGGCTATTCGCGAGGTTGTAACAACAAAGCAGATTGAAGGGCTTCTTGAGTGGATAAGGAATACAGCAGATGCCTTTGGCTGCAAGGTGAATCCTGATAAGGCAATACTGCAGAGCATCCTTGACGGCCTGATAAAAAATGAGAGGAGATACGGATACCGCTCCTGTCCGTGCAGGCTTGCGTCAGGCGATTATCTTAAAGACAGCGATATTATCTGCCCCTGCGCATATATGAGCTGGGATTTAGAGGTATATGGCAGGTGCTACTGCGCACTTTATGTTACAGATAAATACATTGCAAAGGACACATCCCTTCCGCAATATTTGATTGATAGTCGTGAGACTGGAAGGGGCGCTCTTGATATAGGACAGGTGAATGAGGCTAAAAAGACGCTCCCTTCATTTAAGACACATATAAGATTCGCAAGCTTTATGGTAGGCTCTTTTTCAAGGGATAAGATAAAGGAGGGCTTTATAAATATAGTTGAGTCTATCGGCTTGAAACAGGAGGATATAAAATGGCGCGAGATTGTAGCAGTAGCAGTTGGCAAGGATAAGAGCGGTAATCAGCTCATGGCAAAGATGGATCAGGGCATGGATGTTTATACATATCAGATATGGTTCCCAAAAAAAACGGACTTTGAGTTTATTCACGGCAGCATTGTTGATGCAGACATATTTATATATGACCAGCAGATGACAGGCATGGAGGTTGAGAAGGCCCTTGGAGGCAAGGAGGGTTTTGGAAGCATTGTAAAGGATGATATAATGGTCTATGGAGACCTTGATTTTTTCAGGGGCGGAAGGGACAGGTTTGTAATCACAGCGGATCCTGCAAGGATTACAGAAGATTCATTAGAAGCTATTATTAAAGAGATTACAATACTTGAGAACTGCTATTATCTCTTGAGAAATGAGAGGCAAAAATATATACTTTCGTCAGACAGGATGAATGATATTGAGGCTGGGCTTGTGGGAAAATTTTCGGCTATCAGTATGAATCTGCCAAAGGCAGTACCAGATGACCTGAGAGAGTGGCTCTACACCTTAAGCACAAAGTTTGGTGAAATAGCTGGTATATCCGAGGAGGTTAGGCACTATTCATCTGATACAGGAAGCAGGATAGAGTTGATAAGGAATATCTTAAAGGAATGGGGAGAAATGCCTATAGAAGGAAGGAACTCTCTTAACAGATTCTATCTCTCTGCAACAGTATCCCTTGGAGATGATTATCAGAGGCTCTCAAGGCGAATAGACGGCTTAAGGCGGGAGATGATAGATTTGATGACCAATTTAAGGACAAAGGTTGATTTGAATATTCAGGAGCAGAGCCTGGAGCTTCAAAAGAGCGTGGATGAGACAACAAAGACGCAAGTGAAGCTGCAAAGGACTGTTGAAGGGCTCTCTGTTATTATCATCTCCTATTATATTGTAAGCCTTGCAAAGTTTGTCTTTGAGGGCATAAAGTCCGCAGGTATTATTAATGTGTCATCTACACTCCTTACAGCCCTCTTTGTGCCGATTGCAATTATAATCAGTTTTCTCCTGACAAAAGAGGTAAAGGAGTGGTGGGCTAAAAAGAAGGAGAAGAAATAAATTGGGTCTGATTGACAAAATAAAATTTGACAATAATGGCTTAATACCAGCAATAATACAGGACTACAGGGACAACACAATCCTGATGGTTGCATTTATGAATAAAGAGGCAGTTCAAAAAACATTGGACACAGGCCTTACGCATTTCTGGAGCCGTTCAAGGCAGAAGCTCTGGCAGAAGGGCGAGACATCAGGGAATATCCAAAAAGTAAAAGATATATTTATTGACTGCGATACAGATACGCTTTTAATTAAGGTTGAGCAGACAGGCCCTGCGTGCCACACAAATAAGAGGTCATGCTTTTACAGAAGATTCAATGAGAAGATGGATGAAATAAAGGATACAGAGCTGTCCTCTGATATGCTGAAAAAGGTCTTTGATATAATTATGGACAGGAAGGCAAATCCAAGAGAGGGCTCCTATGTCGCATCCTTATTCAAAAATGGCAAAGACAAGATATTAAAAAAGATATCAGAAGAGGCAGGGGAGGTAGTGATTGCCTCTAAGGATGATAAAAAGGAAGAGATTGTCTATGAGATAACAGACCTCATGTTTCATCTTTTAGTTGTAATGGGTTATCACAATATTGCGCCAGAGGATATATATAATGAATTAGAAAAAAGGTTTAACAAGCCGCATAAGGGGCAGGGAGAAAAAAATGTCTGACTGTATCTTTTGTAAGATAATAAAAAAAGAGATTCCAGCCAAGATTATTTATGAGGATGATAAGGTAATAGCGTTTGAGGATATCAATCCGCAGGCGCCTGTGCATCTTCTTGTTGTTCCAAGAAAACATATACCAACCCTTCTTGATTTAAAGTTAGAGGATAATCAGTTAATTGGCCACATCTTTTTAACTACTAATAACCTTGCGAAAAATAAGGGGATTTCAGTCTCTGGCTTTAGAACAGTTTTTAACTGCAATAAAGATGCCGGCCAGGCTGTATATCATATACATCTTCATATCTTTGGCGGCAGGAGGATGGCATGGCCTCCTGGTTAAGGAATAGTCCTAAAAAGCCTTGACAGTGTGTAGCAGCTTTGTTATAATAAAATATTTTCAAGAAGTTAAGAAAATAAGGTCGAAGGACTGGATTTTTAAGTATTTTTTTCCATTATTTTGAAGTTATTTTTAATGGAAAGCGCTTGTGCTACAGCAGAGGGGAGGGGAAAAATGAATGCCAGTTGTGAGAATAAGGGAGAACGAATCATTTGAGAATGCCCTGAGAAGGTTTAAGAAACAGTGCGAAAAGTCCGGGCTTCTCTCAGAGATAAGGAAGAGGGAGCATTATGAGAAACCCAGCGTAAAGAAAAAGAAGAAGGCTATTGCAGCAAAGAAAAAGGCCATAAAAAAATTAAAAGGGTTTACAACGCGTCAAGAGGAGTAAAGATGTCTTTGCAGGAGCAGCTTGTCAATGATATGAAAGAGGCAATGAAATCTGGCGACAGTGTGAAGGTTTCAACCATCAGGATGTTGAAGGCTGCTATTAAAAATAAAGAGATAGAGAAGGGCGGCACAAGTTATAAACTTTCAGACAAAGAGATATTAGAGGTTATAGTTACTGCAATTAAACAGCGGAAAGATTCAATAGAGCAGTTTACAAAAGGTCATCGTCTGGATTTAGCAGAAAAGGAAAAAAAAGAATTAGAGATTCTTCAGGCATATATGCCGCCTCAGATGTCTGATGAGGAGATTAAGGCAGAGGTAAAAAAAGCGATTGCAGAGACATCAGCTTCATCCCAGAAGGATATGGGAAAGGTGATGAAGGTTCTGATGCCGAGGATCGCTGGAAGGGCTGACGGAGCTGTTGTAAATAGGATTGTCAGGGAATTAATCGGCAACTAACAATAATCTTTGATATAATAGAATAGGTTAAGGGGCTGCATCTAAATGTATTAGAAAAGCCCCTTATTTTTTCTTTAGTTAGGAGACTCCTTGTGAAGCTGATTGGGCTTTACAGTTATTTTATAGAAAAAGGGATAGGGCTTGACCCAAGGGGTAAAACCGCTGTTGAGAAGGCTTTATCCAAAAAGAATGAGGACTATAAAGCCCTTAAGGATGATGAGAAGAAGGATTTTGACTTAGAGGCATTAAAGAATCCTTATGCTGATACAAGAATCTTAAACGGTGATGAAGGGCTTGATGTAAAGCGGGTTTTGGTTGGCATAGATATAGAGGTCGGAGAGATAATCCTTGCAGACAGATTAAGGGAAAAGGGCGAGGCAGTTGACCTTGTAATCTCCCACCATCCTGAAGGCAGGGCATATGCAAACTTTTATGAGGTAATGCATATGCAGGCAGACATCCTTAATAAATTCGGCGTGCCCATTAATGTAGCAGAGGATATTTTAAGCGACAGGATTAAAGAGGTGCAGCGCAGGGTAATGCCCATAAATCATGCAAGGGCAGTTGACGCAGCACGGCTCTTGAATATCCCATTTATGTGTGTGCATACACCTGCTGATAATGCGGTTACTACTTATCTACAGCAGCTCATTGATAACAAAAAACCTGATACCTTAAAGGATGTATTAGAGATTCTAAAAGAGATACCAGAATATCAGGATGCAGCCAAAAATAACGCAGGCCCTAATATAATGATAGGTTCAAAGGAGAGGCGGGCAGGAAAGATATTCGTTGATATGACAGGCGGGACAGGCGGCTCCAAGGACGCCTTTGAAAAACTTTCTCAGGCAGGGGTCGGCACAATAGTCGCTATGCATATCAGCGAAGACCATAGGAAAGAGGCTGAAAAACATCACATAAATGTTGTAATTGCCGGTCATATAGCAAGCGACAATCTCGGGATGAATCTTCTTCTTGACGGTTTGACCTCAATAGATGCTGCAGGATGTTCGGGTTTTACAAGGATAAAAAGGTAGATTACTCCTGTTATGTTCTAACATAATTTATGTTTCAATAAATAAGGATGGAAAGGTTTATTCCAGATGAATTAATAGACAGGATAAGAGAAGGGGTAGATATAGTCTCTTTAATCTCTGAACACCTTAGCTTAAAAAAGACAGGCCAGAACTATACAGGGTTGTGCCCTTTTCACTCAGAAAAGACGCCGTCTTTTGTGGTCAGCCCTGCAAAGCAGATATTCCATTGCTTTGGCTGCGGCGCAGGAGGGAATGTATTTCACTTTTTAATGAAAAATGAAAACCTTACATTTCCGCAGGCAGTAAGGTCTTTAAGCGAAAGGGCAGGGATAAAAATCCCAGAAGCAAATAAAAGGGATGAGAAGATTGAAGATGCCAAAGAGCCCCTTTATAAGGCAAATGAATTTGCAATGGAATTTTTCAGCAGAAATCTTGCTGAGGCAAAAGAGGGTGAAAAGGCAAGGCAATACTTAGAAAAAAGGGGCATTGAAAAGAAGACTATTCAGGAATTTAATATTGGCTATTCTCTGCCGCAGTGGGATGCCGCATACAGGCATTTAAGACAGAAGGGAATTGATACAGCAGCCCTTGAAAAGGCGGGGCTTATTATAAGAAAAGATAGCGGCGACGGATTTTATGACCGCTTCAGGGACAGGATAATATTTCCGATTTTTGATTTAAAAAAAAGGGTTATAGGCTTTGGCGGCAGGGTGCTCGACAGTTCCCTGCCAAAATATATAAATTCGCCGGAGAGCCCTATATATATCAAAGGTGAAAACCTTTACTGCCTTGAAAAGGCAAGACAGGAGATTGGCAAAAGGGGCTATCTTCTGATTGTTGAGGGTTATCTTGATGCGATAATGACATATCAGAAGGGCATAAGGAATGCCTCTGCAACACTCGGCACAGCCCTGACACCGGGACATTTAAGGCTGATAAAGAGGTTTACAAGCAATATTGTTTTGGTATTTGACCCTGACAGCGCAGGGAAAAAGGCGGCAATAAGGAGCGCTTCGCTCTTTATTGAAAACGGGATGAAGGCCAAGGTGGCAAGCCTTACAGAAGGCACTGACCCGGATACATTTTTAAGGGAAAAGGGCATAGATGCCTTTGTAGATAAATTAAAGAATTCAGAAAAGCTCCTTGATTTTGTTATAAGAGAGACAAAGGGTAAAGAGGTGCTGTCATCTATTGATGAAAAGGTAAAGGTGGTAGATGAGGTTCTTCCTCTGATAAACAGATTGCCCAACAAGATTGAAAGGAATGCCTATGTAAGAAGGCTGGCAGAGGAGCTTCAATTAGACGAAAAGGATATATTTGCAGAATTAGAAAACAGGCTTCAGAAGAAAGGATATAAGCAGGAAGAGAAAAGACAGCCTTTAAAAACAGTAACAGCGTATAACGGCCTTCAGAAGAGAACGAATCATCAAGGCGCAAAGGCAGAGGAGATGCTGATTCACCTTATGCTTAATGACGAGTCCATTGCAAAAAGGGTAAAGGACCACTTAAGCCCTGATGATTTCAAAGAGCCTCTTTTTAAAAGGCTTACAAGCATAATTTATAATGTTATTGAAAGCGGCAGGGAATTTAATACAGTATTTAAGACAGAGGATGCTGAGATGGCAGGCCTCTTTTCAGCGCTCTCTATGAGGGAATTGGATTACGATGACCGCGAGCAGAGCTTTTATGACTGCGTTCAAAAGATAAAAGGCGCAGGCATGAAGGAGAGGATGAAAGACCTTCAGGAGAAATTAAGGATAGCAGAGAAAAACGGCGATAAGGATTCAAGCCGCCAGATACTTGAAAAAATGAAATTGTTAAAACAATAATCTATTTTATAATAGCGGGGTGTGTATGGCAAAAGAAGAAAGCATGGAAGAAGTAAAACATCTGATATCTATAGGCAAGGAAAAGGGGTTCCTTACCTATGAAGAGTTGAATAATGCCCTTCCTGCAGATGTTGTATCTTCAGAGCAGATAGATAATATCATGATTATGTTCGGCGAGATGGATATTGACATCATTGATTCCTCTGATGAGTCTAAATATCAGGCTGCTTCTTCTGAGTCTGAACAGGAAGGAAAAGAGACTGAAGAATTTGAGGTCGAGTTGTTTGAAGCAGAGGTTGACGCTGAAGGCGAAGAAATAAAAATAGATTTAACGCCTGGCACAGTTGGAAGGACAGACGACCCTGTTCGTTTATACTTGAAGGAGATGGGCACTGTTCCTCTTTTAAGCAGGGAAGAGGAGGTAGAGATAGCCAAGAGGATTGAGTCTGGCGAGAGAGAGGTTGCAGCGGTTATCTTCAGTATGCCGATTACAACCAACGAGGTTGTCTCTCTTGGCGACAGGCTTAAGAAAGAGAAGATATCTATCAGGGAGGTAGTCTCTGCGTATGAAGAGGATATGGAGGAGTTTGTAGAAGCAGATGAAATGGAGCTTCTGAAAAAGACATTAGACAAAATCACTGAGATTAAGAGGCTGACAGCGCAGCTCAGGGCCTTGAACAGGGATGCCGGCCGCCTCAGGAATGAGGAGAAGCTTAAGAAGCAGATGGCTGCTGTTAAAAAAATAAAGGATACAGTGGCCCAGAAGACAGAAGATATAGGGCTGAATTCAAGGCATATAGACAACATTGTTAATAAATTAAAAGATTCTTCATATCAGATCAAAAGGTCTGAGAGGGAGATGGTCTCCTGCATCAGGAAGCTCGGATATTCAAAGGATAAGGTAGACGAGGTTTTAAAAAGCATAAGAAAAAGGGGCAGGGAGATAAAAAAGGTTGAAAGAAAGACCGGGATTGATGAGGATGCGCTAATAGGCCTGGAGAGGACATATAAGAATGCGCTTCAGCGCATAAGGCAGACAGAATTTGAGACAGGGATCTCTGCAAGGGAACTAAAGGATGCAGTCCATGCCTTAGAGCAGGGAGAGCGTAAGGCAAAATATGCAAAGAGCCAGTTGATAGAGGCGAACCTGAGGCTGGTTGTAAGTATTGCAAAGAAGTATACGAACAGGGGCCTGCAATTTCTTGACCTTATTCAGGAAGGCAATATCGGCCTGATGAAGGCAGTTGATAAGTTTGAATATAAGAGGGGCTACAAATTCAGCACATACGCCACATGGTGGATAAGGCAGGCGATAACAAGGGCAATTGCAGATCAGGCAAGGACCATCCGCATACCTGTTCACATGATTGAGACAATCAACAAGCTTATCAGGACATCAAGGCACCTTGTGCAGGAGCTTGGCAGAGAGCCTTCTCCTGAGGAGCTTGCTGCTGAGATGAAGCTGCCAATAGACAAGGTAAGAAAGGTGCTGAAGATTGCAAAAGAACCGATATCCCTTGAGACGCCTATAGGAGAGGAAGAGGATAGCCATCTTGGCGACTTTATAGAGGATAAAAAGGTGATATCTCCGCTTGAGGCAGCGATTAAATACAATCTGCAGGAGCAGATAAAGAGCGTGTTCCAGACCCTTACACCGAGGGAGGAGAGGGTCTTGAGGCAGAGGTTCGGCATTGGCGAGGTTACTGACCATACGCTTGAAGAAGTTGGACAAAATTTTGATGTTACACGCGAGCGCATAAGGCAGATTGAGGCAAAGGCATTGCGGAAGCTGCGGCATCCGAGCAGGAGCAAGCTGCTGAAAAGCTTTGTAGAGTAAATGGCATCGTAAAAAAAAACTGAAACGGAGATGCGGAGAAACGGGAAATCGGAGATTTTTTCTTTATTATTTCACCCCCCCCTCTCTCCGTTTCACCGATTCTATAATTTATTGCATCTGGAGCTTTTTACTTTGCCGTTTAGATGAACGTATAGGAAGATGTCTCCGAGGAAAGGGGGCCCATAGCTCAGTTGGTAGAGCCATCGGCTCATAACCGATTGGTCCCAGGTTCGAATCCTGGTGGGCCCACCATATTAATGATATTAAGAAGCGGGGTAATAGTGAAAGGGAGAAAAGTAAATGCCTTCAGAGCAAATTGCTATCAGCGAGGAACTTAAATCTCTTATTGAACTGCAGGTGATAGATACAGCAATTGCGGATCTAACAAGGCGGAAAAACAGGCTTCCAGAGATTATTAACGAGGCAAAGCAATTCCTTACTGCAAGCCATGCAGACTTTTTAAATGTAAAAACATCCTATGATAACCTGTTAAAGGAAAAAAGGACGAAAGAGCAGGCGGTTGAGGATGAAGATGCAAAGATTGAAAAGCTTAAATCAAGGACATCGCAGATAAAAACGAACGAGGAATATCAGGCCCTTATCAGAGAGGTAGACGCCGCAAAAAAGGCAAAGACTAAGCAGGAAGACGCGCTGCTTATTGTTCTTGAGAAGGCAGAGGATGTGAAAAAGGAGATCAATGACAAGGAGCAGAAGGTAAAAGAGGAAGAAAAGAAATTTGCGGCTGAAGAGAGCAGGATAAAGGCAGATTTTACAATAGTAGAAGATGAATTAAATAAACTTTTAAAAAGCAGAGATGAACATGGCAGCAGAATAGGCAAAGACCTTTTAAAGAGATACACACAGTTATTTGAATCCAAAAACAACCTTGCTGTAGCTGCTGTTAAAAACGGCAACTGCCTCGGCTGCCACATGAACATCCCTCCCCAAACCTTAACAGAGATTAAAAAGAATTCAAAGATAATCCAGTGCTTTAATTGCAGCCGCATCCTTTATTGGAAGGATTGAAGGAGTGGCAATAAAGGGGCAAAATTTGATAATATATACTGACGGCGTTTCAAGGGGCAATCCCGGTGATGCGGGTATAGGCGTTGTTTTTAAAGACAGCAAAGGCGCAGTTATAGATGAAATCGGCAACTATATTGGAACAACAACCAACAATGTTGCAGAATATACAGCGCTGATAAATGCCCTTGAATATGCTGTAAAACACAAGGCAGCAAGCGCAGACATTTTTCTGGATTCAGAATTAGTAGTAAGGCAGATGAACGGTATATACAGGGTTAGAGATGAGAATCTGGCTCTGCTGTTCAATAAGGCGCAGACGCTGATAAATAAGATAAAAAAGGTTACATTAACGCATATTCCAAGAGAGAAAAATAAAGAGGCTGATAGTTTAGCAAACAAGGCAGTTGATTTACATTTTAAACAAAAGAGATAGCACATAAATTTGAACGGCAAAGTAGAAAGCTCCAGATGCAAGGCGGAGCGAGGACTCGCACCGCAGCATACATGTTAGTATGTGAGGATGCGAGGCCGAAGCGACAACGCAGCAGATGGACTTTTTACGAAGCCGTCTATAACTTGCTGAAGCAGGCCCGATGGTCGCCCCCACACCTATAATAGGTGCGGGGGAGGAAAGTCCGAGCTCCGAAGGGCAGGGTGCTCCGTAATGCGGAGTCTGTTTTCTCTGTAAAGAGGGAGCAGAAGGAAAGTGCCACAGAAAAAATACCGCAGGCGGGTTTAAGCCTGCCTGTAAGGGTGAAAAGGCGAGGTAAGAGCTCACCGCTCTGATGGCAACATCAGGGGCATGGTAAACCCCACCCGGAGCAAGACCAAATAGGTTCCGCTCCACTTGATGGTAAGAATGGCCCATTCAATATTCTATCTTAATGGTAGAAAGGCGGAACGGGTTAGGTCGCACGATCCTGACAGCAATATCAGGACAAGAGGAATGACCGTCATCCACTCCATCTTCAAGATGGGATGGACAACAGAACTCGGCTTATGACCTGCTTCAGCATACTTTAAAAAAGATAATAAGGAATAGCAATGCTTGCCGGACCTTATAGATTTTACATAGCCGTTAATATTTCATAAAGTGTGTTCAACGGCAGCCCGACAACATTAAAATAATCCCCCTCAATCCTTTTTACAAATATAGCGGCCTTTCCCTGTATGCCATAGCCGCCTGCCTTGTCAAGCGGCTCACCGCTTCTCGCGTAATCAGCAATCTCCTCAACAGTCAATCTTTTAAACCAGACCTTTGTTGATACAATCTTTGTTCTTTTTTTGCCTGTTTGCGTATCAATAACAGAAAGCCCTGTCATTACTTTATGACATTTACCAGAGAGTTTATTCAGCATGGCAATTGCGCTTTCAGAAGACTCTGGTTTGCCAAGCCTTTTTTTGCTTAGTATCACAATAGTATCAGCAGCTATTATAACGGCATTATTCTCGCCCGCTGCCGCCTTCTCTGCCTTTGACAGCGCAACCCTTTTAACATAATTCTCAAGGGATTCCTTCGGCTCCTTGCCTTCATCAACTGCAGAAGGCCTTATCTCAAATTTCAAGCCAATCTGCCTTAATAACCCTGCCCTTCTCGGTGATTCAGAGGCAAGGATTATCCTTCTGTTTTTAATCTGATAATTAAAATTCATTTTACTTTTATCTCAAGATAGAAGAGTGCAAGATAGCCGATAAGCAGGGCAAACCATCCTGCAATTATGATAAACTCAAGGGTAGTGCCGAGGGAGATGGTAAAATTCTCAGATGCAATTGAATAAATATCCTCAAGGGTATCTATCTTTTCATTTATGCCCTTTCTCCACTCATCAAGGTGAAATTTCCTTGAAAGAAGACTGTAGAGCCTTGCAGAGTACCAGTCGCCTATCAGCTTAATGTTGTGCTCTATTGCCTCTGATTCCAGTATGGTCTGCGTCCGTATTTGAACAATCTCCTTTATGGTTTTTCTGACCTCCCTTGACCTGAATAATAATTTCTGCTCTCTCCTCTTTAGCAGCTCTACGCTTTTTTCAAGCCTTGCATCAAGCTGATAATCAAGAATCCTTAATTTTAATAACTGCAGATTTGCAATCTCAAATAACTCTATGTTGCTTCCTATATCTCCCTGCGGTTCAAATAAAAATGCGCCGTCCCAGTCAACAATTGTCAAATCATCCTTTGCATATTTAAGCGCAGTTTCAAGCGTTGTTTTTATCTCATTTTCATCAATAGATATGCGCTCGTTTTTTAATAATGCAGCAACTTTCTCGCCGTGAAGGGATAGGAATACCTCAGGGTCGCCGCTGTAATTTGATATGCAGTAGACAGTATAATCCTCATCAAACTCCTTGCTGCATTGATACTCCGCAAGTATCTTTTTGCATTCAGCTATAAGTTCAGTCTTATAGTCCAGGACAGAATCAGCAAGGAGGTTTTCAAGCTCAATTGACGCCTCAGCAATTATTACATCAGGGAAATATGCCTTTACCAGGAAGCTGACATCCCTGCCGATGATATTCCTTTTCTCCTCCTTTACTATTTTATGTTTTGGTATGACATCAGGATAATTCGGAGAGCTTTTTAAGGTTTTAACCTCGGATGCCACTGAATCTATTTCAAGATTAATAGGCGCTATGCCAATCAGGAATGCGACGATTTTTCCTGATAATACTGTAGTTTTCTTTGAAATACGAATTTCCCGCATATTTATCCTATTTCCAGTTTAAGAAAAGCTCTAAAAGCAGCCTCACCCCAACCCCTGATGCTCCTTTGGGCTTGTATGGCCTTCCCTTTTCCTCCCATGCAGTGCCAGCAATATCAAGATGCGCCCATGGCGCACTCTCAATAAATCTGCTCAAAAAATATCCGCCTGTTATCGTCCCTGCGGGCCTTCCGCCGACATTCTTTATGTCAGCAATATCGCTCTTAATCAACTCTCCATATTCATCCCATAACGGAAGCTCCCAGACCCTTTCATAAGAAAGCTCGCCAGCTTTCCTAATCTTTTCCTTCAACTTATCATCTGTTCCCATCATGCCGATTGCGTCATTTCCAAGCGCAATTACACAGGCGCCTGTTAGCGTCGCTAAATCAATCACTGCATCAGGTTTATATCTCTTTGCATAGATTAAGGCGTCGCCAAGAATCATCCTTCCTTCTGCATCTGTAGAAATAATCTCAACTGTCTTTCCATCCATCATCTTTACAATATCACCGGGCTTTTGCGCTGTGCCTGAAGGGAGATTCTCTGTCGCAGGAATCAGGCCGACAATATGCAAAGGTATCTTTAGCCTTGCTGCTGCCTGCATAGCGCCTATAACAGCGGCGCCGCCGGACATATCGTATTTCATCTTCTCCATGTTCTCGCTCGGCTTTATGGAGATGCCGCCGCTGTCAAATGTAATTGCCTTTCCAACAATAGTTATTGTATCAAGATTTTTCTTATTTTCATTATGTTCAAGTATTATGAAGCAGGGAGGCTCTTTGCTGCCTTTGGAAACACCAATCAAGCCGCCCATCTTTAATCTCTTTATTTCCTTTTCATTAAGAACCCTGCAAGAGAGGCCGAATCTATTTGCCATTTTCTTTGCCTCATCAGCAAGCATAACAGGCGTCTTGTCATTTGACGGCCTGTTCACAAGATTGCGTGAAAAGTTTGCTGCTTCTGCCAATATCCTTCCTATCTCAACACCGTTCTTTATAGCCCTTTCATCCGCTTTTTTATCTAATACAATAACAGCCTCATCAATCTTTTTATTGTTTTTCTTTTCTGTTTTATATTCCTCAAATTGATACAGGCCCAAGAGGAGGCCTTCAGCAATAGCCTGACCCACCCTCTTTGCCCCCTCCCCTTGCGGGAGGGGGGTGGGGGAGGGGATATTCATTGCAAAATTTTTTATGCTTTTATTTCTCATCTCCTGCCCTGCCTTAGCAGACGCCTGCCGTACCTTGTCTATGGTAAATTTTTCTTTCTCACCAAGACCTAAAAGGAGTATCCTCTTTGCCTTCAAACCTGCCGGAGAGATAAGAAATAGCATTTCATCAGCCTTACCCTTAAACTCGTCTCTTTTTATAAGGCCTGAAATTAGGCCATTTGCAGCCTTATCAAGGCCTTTGTGTCTTTCAAAACCCTCTTTTTCAAAAAGCCCGATTGCAACAGCATCTGCCTTTATATCTTCAATTCTTTCAGTCTTAACAACAATCCTCATTTATACCTCCGACTTTCTTGTCAATCCGTTGTCTCTTTAATGCCAGCCTCTTCATTAATAATATACTTCACGCTTACCTTCAAGTCCTTTCTCAAAGAATGATACACAGAGCAATACTTTTCCTGCGAAAGGCTGACTGCCCTTTCCACCTGCTTTTGTGTGATATTATCACCTGAAATATGCAATATCATCTCTATTGCCTTAAAATACTGCGGCGGCGTTGGATTTCTCTCGCCTATTATCTCAATCCTGAAATTAGTGAGCTTTGCCTTCATCTTCTGCAAAAACATAACAACATCAATACCCATGCAGCCGGAAAGGCTCAGCAGAAGGCTTTCTGTCGGCGCGCATCCCCACTGTATATGCGCATCAAACTCTATCTCATAGCCGCGCTGCGTCCTTGCAGTAAAGAGCAAATCACGCTCCCATTTAAGCGTCCCCTTAAGCACCGGAGCTACATTCTCCTTGTAGCCTTTTAAGGATTCTTCCAATTCGTTGCTCTCCTTTTCCAAGTCATATCTCCTTTCTATGCCGGTATAATTACTGCATTTTAATAGATTATATATATATAGTCAAGGCAGACGAATTGACTTACATTAAATGTTACCCAAAAAAATTTTGAGATGAGTTTTGCAAGCAATTGCAAATATCAATAAAGTTGGTTATTTAATGTAAATATCTAAAACTCTTTTTGCTAAAGATATCCCTGCCAAGGTTATAATCAGCATTATTGCAAATGTTAAACCTTCGCCTTTAGCCCCTTGCCCTTTGCCATTGCTGACCTTCACAAATCCGCACCCACTGCCGCCAGAGGCAGAGGAATCACCTCCACCACCTGATGATGGTGGAGGAGTATTGCCGCCGCCATCACTCAAAAGATATCCATTTGTATTTACATTACCATCAGCGTCAATTACATATAAATAGGCATTGCTTAAATTACCAAATGAACCCTGATTTACCGTTATTGTGATGGATGTATCTGACCATGCTGAAGGTATCTGTATCTCCCGATGGGTAGTTGAAGTCCATGTTGCCCCGTTGCCAATTTCTACTCTTGCACGGGTAAGGTCTATATAAATATCGTCCATGCGAATATTGATGTCTTTATAAGGAGATGGCTCCCAGCAGTTTTTGTCAAATCCAAATGTAAGCCACCGAATCCTCTGAGGTAGAATCCCGTCAATATTTTGTCCTGTGCCAGATGAATATTCATGCTTAGTGGATGTGCCATTAGCATGATCTATAAGTTGCGTTACCCAAACTTCGCCATCATTACTGGTAACAGGTATGCTTTCCTGCTTAATATATGCCTCCACCCTCATCCATTCGCCACCCACTGGTCTTGTAAATGTAGGCAAATTGGTATGCCATGGCTCTGAGTTATTCTCAGTTTTATATACGGTTCCACCGTTATTGTTAGCCCAAGACAACACGTAACTGAATCTGGTAGCACCTGTATCATCTCCCCATAGGCGCATAACTTTAGAATTCTCATTCGTAAAAGTGGTATTATACCAAATCCAGAATGTTAGATATTTTTCTTGCGATTCTGGAATGGTTGTCCCTAATTTTTTATTATCTTCACTGGCTGGACAATTAGTCGTTCCGATGCTGGCAAAATTTGCTGTTGACACTCCGCGCTGTTCGCTTAGTGTCGTATTATACTTCATCTTATCTTCACTATTTAAATTCCAATATGCTGTGGTATTTGATGTTGCTCCATATGGTATTGTAGCCCCATCTGATAGTCCATTATACACGCTGATACCCTCTATCGGATCCCATCTCCATGGTGCTGCCTGTGCTTTTGTCCCAAAACCACTTCCAGTTATTTTGAGCGGGGCTCCGTTGCTGAGGGTTCCTGAGAAACCTGTTACCTGCGGCTGGGCATAGGCAGATGCGCTCCAGAATATTGTTAATAGAAATGAAATTGCAGTAATTTTGATTAAGCCAATTTTTCTTATATTCATGACTAATACTCCTTCCTTTGTTGCAGTTATGTTCTTGTCCTTCTTTTTGCTAAGGCTATTCCTGTTAAAGCAATAATCAGCATTATCATCAATGTCAGCCCTTCGCCTTTAGCCTTTGGCCCTTTGTTATTACTGTCCCTCACAAACCCGCACCCGCTGCCACCGCTTGATGTGGAATCACCGCCACTGCCTGATGATGGAGGTGGGGTATTGCCGCCACCTCCGCCGCCATCTGGCGTAGGTGTTGGCGGCAATGTTGTATCTGCGCCCATGTCATACCCGTCGCTTGCTGCTTTATAGCCGGGGCTGTTAGGCAGGAGGGTAAAATCTTTGTTTGCGTAATCCTTAAATATCGGCGCTTGTTGAATATTGCCTGTTCCAGTTACTGTTGAAGGTATTGTGGCTACGGTGTAGTAATTGCCAAGGACTCGTATTGGAGAACTAAAGCTGGGTGAATAGATAAGGTTATTAGCAAATGTTGTATCGCTTGTATCAACACTAGAATACGGCCAAACACTTAGACCCCTGTGGTCATTGGCGGAAAAATTATATATAATATTATCCTTAATAATCGTGTTAACAGCACCAGGACACGAAGTGCTTCTATCTAACCATATACCGGCACCTACATCAACTATTGTATTATGAATTATCTGATTATCACTGGATACCAATCTATCACATGAGGAACTTTCCTCGAAGACTCTGATACCCCAGTCGCCAACATTATAAATGATATTATTTCTAATTATAGCGTCTCTTTTATTAACCTGTATTCCTTGTCTAACTTGGTTATAAATTAAGTTATTTTCGATGATGGTTGTTGCTCCATTTTCAACACTCCCTTTATAATGAATGCCGATATGTGTCCAATCAGTTCCAGAGTTACCACCAGAATTATATATTTCATTATTTCTGATGATTAAATTTCCAGCATAAAATATGTGGACACCATTCCCGTGAATAGTCTGACTAAGACTACCTCTACCGTGCAATTTATTATTTTCTATAAGAATATTATCGGTGAGTGGATGTACATAAATTTCACCACTATTATCATAGGCATTAACATTCATAATATCACAGTTTCTGACTGTGATATTGGTCGTTGAAAGATTATAACCGATGCGCACATTAGCTTTTTGTCCTCTCATTATCGTGAGGCTGTCAAGAGTGATGTAGTGATTGCCGTCAATGTCAAAAACCGCTCTTGTGGTTAGGCCGTCGGGCGCTGTGAAGCCAGCGTCAACAACCGCAACCTCGTTCGGATAGCCTTTTATTGTAATTGGATTTCCTGATGCACCAGAATTAGTAAATTTGATATTATATTCGTTGTATGTCCCTCCTCGCACATAGAGCGTATCTCCAACAGTAAGTTTATTTGGATTGTTTGTAGTAACTGGACAGAGGTACGAGCCGCCGCAGGTCGCGTAGGCGATATGCTGCCATGGTTGAGCCTCTGTGCCCGGATTAGAATCATTCCCATTTGTTGCCACATAATAGTCAGCCGCATTTGCAAAGACTGGGATGCAAAAAATCACAAAGAAGAATAAAGAAAAATGTATCATTCTTTTAATATGCTCTACGCCTTTGCTGCCTTTATTAATGGCTATCTTTCTGACTATGGCTATCCCTGCCAATGTTATAATCAGCATTATTGCAAATGTTAAACCTTCGCCTTTAGCCCCTTTCCCTTTGCCATTGTCCTTCACAAACCCGCATCCGCTGCCGCCAGAGGCAGAGGCATCGCCGCCTCCAGAGCCGCTGCCTGTACCTCCGCCTCCGCCGTCTAGCGGAGGAACGCCTTGCATTCCAATAGGTGTAGTGGAAATAACTGAGTAATCATACCAAATATATTCTTCTTGTTGTTTAACAACATTTCCTGCCCCACCCCATATAGGCTCAAGTGATACATATTCAAAACTGATGTTGGGTTCTGACGCTGGCCGATAGGGCACATTAAAATGCTGCATAACTAATGTATTGTTTAACCACAATTCAAATAGTCCATCAGCTATGCCTGGGGTATTTATCTTCATATGCATTTCCAGCCAATACCATTGACCAGCTACAATGGTGGGATTGTAACCAGTAGTAGAATTAAATCTTGCAAAGTTTGTCCAGCTATGTTGATTAGTCATAGCTAATTTCTGATTGGAATCCATTGCTGCTACGAAAAAGTTGTCAACAGAAGAATTAGCGAGCTTTATATAAGTTATTTTATTGCCTACTGGATTCCATGTCCAATTTGATGAAAACTTAAACCAAAAGCCCCAATAAATTTCATTTTGTTGAGTGAAAGTATATCCAGCGAGTGCCGGGGTAAAGCCATCCTTAAAGCCAATAGGGAAAATAATCTTCAGAGCGTTGGGTGGCTCAGGGATGTCAGTGGAGGGGTCTATGGCCTTGCACGATGCGAGAGAACAGTTGTCCCCGCCATATATCCACCCCTGTACCGAGAGGGAATTCCACGAATTTGTATTAATTATTTGTGCTGAAGCTGGATGAGTAAAAATTATTATACATAAGGCTATAGCACCAAGCAATTTTATAATTTTTAACATAACTTAAACCTCCTTAATATCGTTTTATTTTACTATTAACCCTGTTGGCGGAGAGGGTCTCAATACAGACTCGTTATATTTTTATCATTGCAAAACATTAAACAAAAAAAGCCGCCAAAAGAATTGTTTCCTGATTAAATCAGGAACAAGCTTCTGGCGGCTCGACTAGCATGGAAGAAACTCAGTTGCGAGTTTTATTGTTGCGTGTTGCGGGTTATATGTCTGTTTTAACTCGTAACCCGAAACACGAAACTCGTAACTA
>Ga0105164_10000220_pt1 | contig 43413 bp, 34 predicted proteins | sample VDWuncwatermetaG_FD_89674 | JGI IMG/M metagenome (GOLD analysis project Ga0105164, IMG submission 89674) | Wastewater microbial communities from Netherlands to study Microbial Dark Matter (Phase II) - VDW unchlorinated drinking water | ecosystem: Environmental > Aquatic > Freshwater > Drinking...
CATTTTAAGCCGTTAATTAAAGGGACACAATACTTAATTCTTCAGGTTTTTTCTGACTGAATTAAGTATTGTGTCCCTTTAATTCCGGCTGGTATAATGGCAGCCATGCTCCGCGCTTTTGCTTTTGTGTCCCCTTTCGTATTATGGATATTTTTAATGCGCGATTTTGTTTTTGGGTTTATCCCCGTGAATATGGACACCAACACCATCTATGGGGTCACCAAGTTCTATTTTAATAATGTCCTCAACGGCGTTGTCCCTTTATGGGACCCTTTTGTCAGCCTTGGCCGCCCTTTTTACGCGATTGCCATTTGCAATCTTTTTAATCCTGTCACGCAAATTGTCCCGCTTTTAAAATTAGCCGGTATCAATTACGCCAACGCTTTTGTGATTTATATGGTGGTTTATTTTTTTATCGGCTGTATTGGGTTTTATTTTTTGAGCCGAGAGGTCCTCAAGGACCGTGGGATGGCGTATTTGGCTTATGTAGGGCTGATGTTTTCGAGCCTGGGGGCCTCGATGTTCACCCAGATGACATTTTTGGAAATGGCAGTGCCCGCCATTTGGTTTTTTTTCTTTTTACTGCGTTTTGCCCGTCAGCGGACACAAGGAAATTTCTCGGGATTGACCTTCACCGCCATGGTTTTGATAAGTTCTTATCTGCCGTTTTATTTTATGACGGTTTTTTTATGTTTTTTGTTTGTTTTTATTTTTTTGTATATTAAAGAAGCACAAAAATTTTGTATTAATCTTTATCACTTTCTTCTTAAATTTTGGCGGCTGTCCTGGCTAGGTCTTCTCGGTATTCTTGTGAGCGCCGCGCCTCTGGTGGCGTATAAAATCCTGGATGCCAGCGGGGACGTGGTGGCCCCCGGCCGGCATTGCCAGTATTCCTCTGCCCAAGAGTGTTATGACCGCACCATGGGCCGTCAGGCTGGGATGTCATATGATGAGATCACCCGCAGCGGGACCTTAGGCGAACGCCTGGATATGCAATATCTCTTCGGGAATTTAGACAAAATCACCTACGGCAGTGATTCGCTTCTTTTTTTACCCGTATGGATTTATGCGCTGCTGGGGCTCTCGTTTTTTTTGCGGCTGACACGTTTGACTGTTCTTTTAAGCAGTATGGCCCTGATCATCGGGCTCATTGCCTCGGGTAACGTTTCTGGCCTGTTTGGCTTTTTATACCGGCATATTTTTTTCTTTGCTTATTTTCGCAATCTTTTTTTCCTGGGAGATTTTCTTGTTCCCATCGTGATTTTATTAGGACTATATCAATTGCAGATGCTTTTGAGTATTGGACCCCCGATTAAAACATTCGGGGATGACAGATGGGGGATGGCATTCAGGGGGAATAGTTTGAGTACTAGCGCTAGAAAGGGGATCATCTTCGGCGTGATTGTTTTGCACGCGATTTTTTTCTGGTTTCTTAAACATTTTGAAGGAGTACCATTGGTTTCTTGGGTGACCTTAGGTTTATCTGCCGTGGCATTGTCTATTTACTATTCGGGGATAAATAGGGACAGCGTCCTATTTTGTTCAACAACTTCACAGACAAAAATAGGGCGCTGTCCCTATTTAATTTGGACAGGGATTTTCGCCATTATTTTGCTCCTTCAGCCGGTGTGGATTCTTCGTGCCTATGCTTTAAATGCCAGGGAATTCGCGTTTGTTTTGCCTTCCATGCATGTCACACCGGTGTTCAGCTGGGTGCGGCCACAGACACCCGTGGTGAGTAGCAGTCGCATTTATCAATTTGTTCATTATGAAGATTTTTGGTATGAAATGAGCATGACCGATGCGCCGCCCAAGATAGGGTATCCGCAGACAGCAACCCGCTGGACATTTGACCTATCTGAACATACCCCGGCAAATATCTTGGCAAACTATGCCCGATATAAAATTGTTCTCTATGATGATGGTTCGACAAGCTCACCATTGACTGCTGTGGGCAAACCTGTAAGCGGTCCCAGTAAGGATCTCTCCGTCAAGTATTTCGATGTTAATACGCTAAAGCTCAAGGCGGATTTTGCCAAGCCTGAAATGGTGGTATACAATGACAGTTACACCAGATACTGGAAGGCTTATTTAGACGGAATGCCGGTTGAATTGCTTCGGGTTAACGAAGCTTTTAAGGGCATCAAGGTCCCCGCGGGAGAGCATAGGATAGAATTTTCCTATCATCCCCCCGGCGGAACCTGGGTGTATATAGCCGCCACCGCAGTGCTTTTTATCTTTTTGTTTTGGGCAGTGTTTATGCTATATTGGAGACTTTAATGATCAAGGCAGTCCTGGGACGCAATATTATTTATTGGATTTTGTTAGCCCTGCTTTTGTCTTATATTGTTAACTGGCGTTTGTGCACCATTGAGCGCGGCAAATATTTGCTGGGGATTTTTTACAACGGGTTTTATCAAAACACTTCGGACGGCATTGTTTATAAAGACTACTTAAAAATCCACGGCATCACGCATGACTTTATCAAAGAAAACATTTAATGGAGAGGACAATAAACAGGGGGTTTTATGGTTGACATTTCTGTTGTTGTTCCGGTTTACAAAGAAGAGTTAAGCATCCGGCCGTTTTTGGCTCGCATAGAAGAAGTTTTCGATCAAATGGGCAAGAGTTACGAAATCATCTTTGCTCTTGATCCTTTTCCGGACCGGACGGAAGAAGTCATCCTTGAAGAGATCAATCGGAACCAAAACATCAAGCTGATGGTGTTTTCACGCCGTTTCGGCCAGCCTGCCGCCACCATGGCCGGTATTCTTGCTTGTTCAGGTGCAAACTGTGTTGCTATTGATGTTGACCTTCAGGACCAACCGGAACTCATCGAACAGATGTATATCAAGTTAAACGAAGGATACGAAGTGGTTTATGTCAAGCGACGGTCCCGCAAGGGCGAAACGTTTATCAAGCGTCTGGTCTCGCATATCGGTTATACCCTGATCAATCGCTTTAGCGATGTCCAGATCCCACGCAATACCGGGGACTTTCGTATCATGACGCGGCGGGTCATTGAAGAGTTACGGCGATTGAATGAGAGCCACGGTTTTCTGCGCGGCCTGGTGGCCTATGTGGGTTTTAAGCAAACATTTATTGAGTACGACCGCGATGAACGATACGCCGGGAAGGGAAAGTACAGCCGTCTGACCGGTTCGCTCAAAATAGGCCTGAATGGCCTGATCAGTTTCAGTTCCCGGCCATTGTCCATGATGTCCATAGCCGGTTTCGTGCTGGCGGGTTTAAGTTTTTTGCTGGGAGCCTGGTATGTGCTGCAAAAACTTATAGGCATTAATTTAACCCCGGGTCTTTCCACGACTGTTTTGGTGGTGAGTTTTTTTGCCGGCGTCCAGTTGCTTGGGCTGGGGTTAATTGGTGAATACGTTGGTCGGATCTATGACGAAGTGAAACGGCGGCCGATGTATATTGTGGACCGGCAGATTAATTTCGGAAAGAAGAACTGATGCTCCCATTTGATTTGCCTCCAACGGCGGGATGTTCAGTTTCCCCCAAGTGGGATGGCCGGAATTTTGTGTTTGGCAATCAGAGCACACAGGTACTCGAATATAGCGAGAATCTTGCTGCCTGGTCGGATGAGTTGAGCGTACTCCATGAAGAAACTATAGGGGATCGTCATCCTATAGATATTGCCTCACGGAAGGATGCGTTACGGCAAGTGAAAAAATTTATGCCTGTTAAAAAGGCCGTTATTATGGAGATTGGCTGCTCCTCTGGTTATTTTATCCGAGATTTGGCAGGGTCTTTTCCAGAGGCGGTCATTGTGGGGGCAGATGTTGTTAAGGAGCCGCTTTACCGGCTTGCCAAGAATTTTCCGGGGATACCGTTGATCCGTTTTGATTTGCTGCGCTGCCCTTTGCCGGACCAAGGCGTAGATGTCTTGGTCATGTTAAATGTTCTCGAACATATTGAAGATGATCTTGGAGCTCTGCAAAAGACGTTCAATTTGCTTAAAGACGGAGGGGCTCTGATCATTGAGGTGCCGGCGTCCCCTGGCCTGTATGGTGCTTATGATGTCCAACTGCATCATTTTAGGCGTTATTCGGCTAAGGACTTACACGGTAAATTAACCGCAGCGGGATTTACGGTTTGCAGGAAATCACATCTGGGTTTTATTCTTTTTCCGGCATTTGCGATAGTTAAGCTGTTTAACAAGTGTTTCATTTCTAAAAATAACAAATCTGTTGTGCGCCAGCAAGCAAGCAGCACGTCTGGTAATGCCTTGGTTAAATGGGCGCTGGAATTTGAATCTAAGTATTTGTCAGATTTTCAACTGCCTTTTGGAATAAGAGTTCTTTCGGTTGCTGTTAAGACGAGATAAGGAGTTTTTGCGTGCCAGAAAAAGTTAATAAGACAGTCCTTGTCACGGGGGCAGCCGGGGGTGTGGGCCGCGCTCTTTGTCGATTTTTCATGGACCAGAATTTTCAAGTCAAAGGTTTGGTTCGACCGGAAGATGATATTAATAGTTTGGAAATCAGCCGGGAAAACTTGATCATAGGCTATGTTGAAGATACTCAAACGGTTTATACAGCAATGCAAGGTGTTGATGCAGTTGTCAATGGCGCTGCTTTGTTGCCCAGTGCGCTGTATTTGGGAGAGGAAGCATTTAATCGAGTTAATGTATTAGGCCCGTTAAATATTTTAAGGCAGGCGTCCAGGCACAAAATAAAGAATGTTATTTTTTTTTCAACTATCAGTGTTGTAGACCACATCACAAGGAAAATAACCCGGGCAGAAATACGGGCATATATAGAAAATCCCCCCGATGCTTATCTTTTATCTAAAATTAATCTTGAAAAAATGCTGGAGAAGGAATCCAACGCTTTTGATGGTCGAATTGTCATCATCAGACCCGCCTTTATTTATGGACCGGGCAATTTTTCTGTATGGCAAGATACGTTGAAATTGATCAAAAAAGGAAAGATGGTTCTTATCGGCGGTGGGAATGCGCCTTTACCATTAACTTATTGCGAAGATATTGCCCGGTTTATTTTGCTTTTACTAAACCGTCCCATCGAAAATACAGGTGTTGAAATTTATGTTCTGGCAAGTCATGAGCCGACCACCATCAAAGAGGTGTTTTATTTTATTGCCGATTATCTGGGCGTTAAACGTCCCCGCCATGTGCCGTATTGGTCGTTATCCATAGCTGCGTCTATGATTGGGTTTCTACCCAAAAAATTAAGACGGGGACGGCTTAAATTTTTAACAAAAGCCAGAGTATTGCAATATTCTAAAGGGTATGACCTCTCAAATTTGATAAATCCTCCACCTCTTGGATTTGTATCTGGAATAACATATAAAGAAGGCCTAACTCATATGCTGGATGAATACAAAAAGACTGATAAATTATGAAGAAATTAGTTATTGGGGCCAGTGGTCACATTGGGGCACATCTCGTTAGGGTCTTGTTGTCGGAGAAATATAGTGTAAAAGCATTAGTTCGCAAAACCAGTAACGTGAAAGGTATCGCCGGATTAGATGCTGAGATTGTATACGGGGATGTTCTTGACTCCGACAGTTTAAAAAAAGCGATGAGGGGATGTGATACAGTTTTTCATTTAGGAGCGCCTACTTCTCTGGAATCGACAACTTCAAAGGTTATTATAGAGGGCACAAAACATGTTTTAGAGGAATCCTATCGCTTGAAAATTAACAAGCTGATTTATACAAGTTCAATTGCAACAATCGGCTATACTTCTGACCCCGATGTTATTTTAGACGAGACGTATCATCAATGCACGCAGGCTTCTTCTTACCACACAGCAAAATTTTATGCAGAAAAACTGGTATGGGATTTTTTTGAAAAAACCGGATTTCCTGTGGTTATTGTTAATCCTGCGCATGTAGTGGGCGCTTTAGATTATCGGGTCACGCCAAGTAATTTGCCGATCCAACAATGCCTTGATCAAGGCTTACCTTTTGTATTTGATTCCGGCGTAACCATTGTTCATGCAGAGGATGTGGCGCGAGGTCATGTGTTGGCTTATCTTTACGGAAATTCTGGCCAACGTTATATCTTGGGTGGGAACCGGATGACAATAAAAGAGTATTTCGGGCTTATCTGTAAATTGTGTGGACGCCCGCAACCTTACTTCAAGATCCCGCGCTTGGCCATGTTGGCAATAGGGGCTGGGTTTAGCGTTTTGCAACAGGCGGGTGTAAAGAAGGTGCCCTTTAACTATAACCAGGCGGTCAATCTTGTCGGGAAATATGGCTGGTACTCGAGTCAAAAAGCCGTCCGAGAGCTGGGATATTCGTGGCGTTGTGCCGAAGACGCCATTCGCAGTTATATCGAGTGGAGTCATTCCAGCCGCAGTGACCGGAATGGCGGCAGGATTAGCGTTGGCAGCGGACAAACGCCAATGTCTGCTGAAAAAAATACCAAATTTTTTTTGGATGAATATCAAAATTATAAAGCACAGGTAGGGTCAATCGATACTTATGCTTCCATATCTTCGGCATTAAGTAAGAAGTTGCAAGGAACACGGCGTTTGCTGGATATAGGAAATGGCGGGGTATTTGATTACGATACAAGTCATATTGGAGAGATTGTAGGTCTGGATTTGTTTCTTGATCATTTGCCTGACACTATCCGTTTTCCCCCAAATGTTAAAATGATCCAGGGGAGCGCGCTTGATATACCGAAAAATTTGGGTAGCTTTGATGGCGTGGTGATGGGGATGCTGGTCCATCATTTGGTTGGTAAAACAGTTAATGATTGTATAGCCAATACCCGGCAGTTACTTTCTGAGACCCGCAGGGTTTTGCACCCGGGGGGCAAGTTGGTCATTATGGAGTCCTGTATCCCAAGTTGGTTTTTTGTTTTTGAGAAAATATTATTTGCGCCCGCCACATTCTTTATAGAGAAAACAATAAAGCACCCGGCTACTTTTCAATATAGCGCGGATTTTCTTTTTGAAATGATAGAGAAAGCAGGTTTTGCAGAGGTAAAAAGAGAAAATATTTCAAAAGGAAAATATGTGCTTCAATACGGCGTAAAAGTCCCTTCGTGGGTTACACCTATACAACCTGTTTTGTTTTCTGCAATACGGCCGTGATTGGAAATCATGAAAAATTCTATCGTTACCGGTTGTGCCGGTTTTATAGGCAGTAATCTGGTCGATCGTCTTTTGGCCTTTGGCCATCAAGTGACGGGTGTCGACAATTTTTCCACAGGTCAGCGTCGATTCCTTGAAGGGGCCCTGGCGCATCCGAATTTCCGACTTATCATAATCGACTTACTTGATCTCGATGCATTGAAGCAGGCATTTGCCGGCGGTCAGGTGGTTTTTCATCTTGCTGCCAATGCTGATGTGCGTTTTGGTGTTGATCACCCCGAAAAAGATCTTCGGCAAAATACCATCGCCACCTTTAACGTGCTTGAAGCCATGCGGGCAAACGGCATTAAGGATATCGCTTTTTTTTCCACCGGTTCGATCTATGGAAAGGCGGGTATAATCCCTACTCCGGAAAATGCCCCATTTCCTCTTCAAACCTCATTATACGGTGCGTCTAAATTAGCGTGTGAAGGGTTAATCCAAGCCTATGGGGAAGGTTTTGGGTTCAAATCCTGGATATTCCGGTTTGTTTCCATACTCGGAGAACGCTATACTCACGGCCATGTCCTTGATTTTTACAAAAAACTTTTAGAAAATCCCGACGAATTATTAGTCTTGGGAAATGGTCATCAGAAAAAATCGTATCTTTATATACAGGATTGTTTAGATGCCATGTTTTTTAGTATGGATAAATTTAATGATAAGGTGAACATCCTGAATTTAGGGACTAATGAATATTGTCAGGTGAATGATTCCATTGCATGGATTACCGATTATCTCGGCGTTAAACCAAAACTTAAGTATAGCGGCGGTGAGCGCGGCTGGATTGGAGATAACCCGTTTATATTTCTTGATACGGCTAAAATTAATAATGCCGGATTTAAACCAAGGTTAAGCATTAAAGAATCGGTGGTAAGGACCTTAGAATATCTTATGAAAAATAAATGGGTATTGGAGCAAAGGCCGATTCTCTAATATAACTATTAAGGTAACGGCACATATCTTGTATTATTTGAAAAAGTATAGCTGGAGAAGGGAATGAATATTTGTGTATTTGGCCTGTGGCATCTCGGTCTGGTGACGAGCGCTTGTTTGGCAAAGTTGGGCCATAAAGTTGTTGGCCTTGATTTTGATAAAGAAGTGGTAAAAGGCCTCCAAAACGTCAAAGTTCCTATATTTGAACCAGGATTAAATGAGCTTATATCAGAGCAGATAAAGGCCGGCAGATTATTTTTTTCCTGTGATGCGCGCGAGGCCTTGAGAAAAGCACAGATACTCTGGTTTGCTTTTGATACTCCGGTCGATGAAAATGATGCGGCTGATATTAGATTTCTTGAGAATAACTTTAAGAAAATTATGCCCTATTTAAATGATGGGACCGCAATTGTTGTTTCGTCCCAAGTGCCGGCAGGGTTTATCGGTAAAACGGAAAATGAATTTGTTAAACAATACCCGGATAAAAAATGTTACTTTGCTTGTTCGCCGGAAAATCTAAAATTAGGCAGGGCCCTGGATGCTTTTTTAAATCCCGACAGAATTATTATTGGTATTAGAAATCAGAAATCCAAAGAGAGATTTTTTCCTTTGTTTTCTTCGATTACCGATAGATTGGAATGGATGAAAATTGAATCCGCTGAAATGACCAAGCACGCTATAAATTCTTTTTTAGCGGTATCGGTTTGTTTTGCCAATGAAATTGCTTGCCTTTGTGAACAAACCGGCGCGGACGCAAAAGAGGTTGAGCGCGGTCTTAAAACCGAATCACGCATTGGCCCGAAAGCTTACCTTAGCCCGGGCGCAGCTTTTTGTGGGGGGACTCTTGCCAGGGATATAAATTTTTTGATAAAATTAAGCGGCAAGTATAAATTGCCGGCGTACCTTATAAAATCAATTAATGAGAGTAATTCTTTTCATAAAAAATGGATAGAAAGGAAGTGCCGTCAGCTCTTGGGGGATTTTAAAAGAAAAACCATAGCTATTTTAGGTTTAACTTATAAACCCGGAACAGACACTTTACGCGGGTCTTTTTCCGTGGAGTTGGCTAAATCTTTTCACGCCCAAGGTGCCAGCGTGATAGGTTTTGATCCGGTCATTAAAAGTATACCGAAACATCTGACCAAGATAATAGGTCTCAAGCATAGCTTAGAAGAAACAGTGCCTATTGCCGATGTGGTCATCATTGCTGTCGAATGGCCGGAATTTCTGCAGTTGGGTGGAGATAGGGTTGATTTAATGAAAAATAGGCTCATTATTGATCCCAACGGATTTATCGCAAAATTAGTTGAGCATAAGGGATTAAACTACATTTCTGTGGGCAAAAAATGGGATCAATGATGAACGTTGGAATAGTAGGTTGCGGATTGATGGGGAAAAAACGGGCGCTGGCCCTTGGGCCACATCATCTTTTGATGGCCGTTGATTCTGATATTAAACGCGCCCAAGAGATAGCGGCTTTAAAGGGCCAGTCAAAAGTTTCTGTTGATTTTAACGATTGTCTAAAAGATCCTCGCGTTGATATTGTTATTATTTCTACAACAAATGACAAGCTCTCTGAGATAAGCATCGCGGCAATAAAAGCAGGAAAGCATGTATTGGTAGAGAAGCCCGCGGCCAGGAGTTTTAAAGAAATCGAAGATGTCATAAAGCTTGCTCAAGAAAATAAGGTCATGGTTAAGGTTGGGTTCAATTTACGTTATCATCCGGCATTAATGAAAGCCCGGGAAATTGTAGATTCCGGGGTCATGGGAGAATTGATGTTTGTCCGCGGGCGTTACGGTCACGGAGGCCGTGTCGGATATGATAAAGAATGGCGGGCCAATCCGGAAATATCGGGAGGCGGGGAATTGATTGATCAGGGAGTGCATATGATTGATCTCTGCCGTTGGTTCCTGGGGGATTTTGTTTCTGTAAAGGGTCAAACCGCTGCCTATTTTTGGGACATGCCGGTGGAAGATAATGCTTTTTTTTCTTTGACTACTCAGAAAAATCAAATCGCCTGGATTCACGTCAGTTGTACGGAATGGAAAAATATGTTTTCACTGGAAGTTTACGGTAAAACCGGAAAAATTCAGATTGACGGCTTGGGCGGCAGTTATGGGTTAGAAAAGTTAACATATTATCAAATGCTTGCCGAGACGGGGCCACCGCAAACCACTGTTTGGGAATATCCCGGTGAAGACCGGTCATGGTCTTTGGAATTAGAGGCTTTTATCGGGTCTATTTCTTCAGGCGGGACGATTAATGGCAATATCAACGACGCCTATGAGGCACTTAAGATAGTGGACAGAATTTATAGCGGGGCAAGGAGAGTAAGATGATTATAACCAGAAGTCCTTTACGAATTACCTTAGGCGGCGGAGGCACGGATTTGCCTTCTTATTATGAAAAGTTTGGCGGGTTTTTAATAGCCGCGGCCATTGACCGCTATGTCTATATTACTATCCATAAAACTTTTGTAAATTATCTCATTATAAAATATTCGAAGATGGAGAGAGTTAAAAAAGTAAATGATATTCAACATCCGATCATCCGTGAAGCCCTAAAGATGCTTGACATTGATTGTGCTTATTTGGAAACGAGTAGTATGGCGGATATTCCTGCAGGGACAGGATTGGGCTCATCGGGTAGTTTTACCACCGCATTACTTAAAGCTTTGCATACTTATAAGCGCAATCTTATCCATCCCAACGCATTGGCCCAACAGGCCTGTGATATAGAAATTAATAAATTGGGTGAGCCGATTGGAAAACAGGACCAATATATTGCCGCTTATGGGGGGATTACCTGTTTCGAATTTACCAGAAAGTCGGTAAAGGCGTATCCACTAAAAATAGAAAAAGAAATATTGTATGATTTGGAGGACAATCTTTTGTTGTTTTTTACCGGATATTCCCGTTTTGCGTCCGATATTCTTAAAGAGCAGCACCGCAAGAGCAGGGCAAACGACAAAGCAATGATCGATAATCTACATTTTATCAAAGAATTGGGCATTGAGAGTAAGAAAGCCCTGGAAAAAGGGGATTTAAAAAAATTCGGCGAGTTGATGAATGTTCATTGGGAGCACAAGAAAAAACGTTCAAAGGCAATGTCTAATGAAAGAATTAATCAATGGTATGATTGGGCGATGAAGAACGGCGCGCTGGGAGGCAAGTTGATCGGGGCCGGCGGCGGAGGATTTTTGATGTTCTATGCCGCGGATGCCGTGAAATTAAGGCGAGCTATGACCAACGCGGGATTGGAAGAGGTGCGTTTCAGGTTTGATTTCGAAGGGACCAAGGTGATGTCTCAGTCATGATGCCTTCAGTGGTTATTATTGCCGGGGGAGCAGCCACCCGTCTGCGGCCGGTCACGGAAACCGTTCCCAAGGCATTGCTGATGGTAGCAGGCAAGCCCTTTATTGCCCATCAGCTTCTCTTATTACGGAAAAATGGTATTAAGAAAATAGTGATATGCTCAGGTCGTTTAAGTAAACAAATAGAGGATTTTGTCTCAGACGGAAGTGAATTTGGTTTGTCCGTGACATTCTCTGTTGACGGAGAAAAATTGTTGGGGACCGGCGGCGCGGTCAAGAAGGCCTTGCCGTTGTTGGAAGAGGAGTTTTTTGTGATGTATGGGGACTCGTACCTGACCGTTCATTTTAATGACGTTTATGATTATTTTCGCGCGTATTCGGGCATGGGATTAATGACGGTGTTTAAGAATCGTAATACCCGGGGCAACAGTAACATCGTGTTTAAAGGCGGTAAAATAATCACGTATGATAAGAAAAACAAAATGGAAGAAATGGATTATATTGATTATGGGCTTGGGATATTGAAAAAAACAGCCTTTGATGCAATGGCTGCCAAGGAGATTTTTGATTTATCCGAACTTTATCAGGATATTATTTCAAAAAAGCAGATGTCCGCATATGAGGTTTCGGAAAGGTTTTATGAAATAGGTTCGTTGAGCGGGTTGGCAGAGACGGAAAGGTATATTTTAGGGAGAAATTTGTCATCCCGTTGGTCGAAGGCGCGGGAATGACAGGAAGTGAGGATGGGCAATGAATAATGAAGACACGTATATTGATAAATATTTATCGCAGGCCGCCAGGATCACGGAATTGATAGACCGAAAAGCGGTTAAGAATATGGTGGATATTCTTGTCCGGATACGCAAGTCGTCCGGCAGGCTCTTTATACTTGGAGTCGGAGGGGGGGCCGGAAACGCCGGGCATGCGGTTAACGATTTTCGGAAGATCGCCGGGATTGAAGCGTATTCTCCGACAGACAATGTTTCTGAACTGACTGCCAGAATAAACGATGATGGCTGGGATTCTTCTTTCGTTAATTGGCTAAAGGCGAGCAGGATTAATGCAAAAGACGGGGTTTTTGTTTTTTCGGTCAGCGGCGGCAATGCCGATAAGAACATAAGCAATAATTTGGTGCAGGCATTAAAATACGCCCAAGAAGTTGGGGCAAAAATCATCGGTGTCGTAGGCAGAGACGGGGGATATACAGTAAAGATAGCGGATGCGGCCGTCATTATTCCTACGGTGGATCCGGAAACTGTGACGCCGCACACCGAGGCCTTTCAGGCTGTAGTCTGGCATTTGATTGTTTCTCATCCATTGCTTAAAGCCAATGAAATGAAATGGGAATCGGTTAAATAATGAAAAGGGCTGTTTTCTTAGATAGGGATGGGGTCATTAATGAACTGGTCCTTAATCCTCAAACCGGAGAATATGAATCTCCCCTTTCGGAGAATGACCTGAAAATCGCACCGGAAGTGTTCTTGAGTTTAAGAAGGCTGAAAAGGGCAGGTTTTTTGCTGTTTGTAGTATCTAATCAGCCTAATTACGCTAAAGGAAAGGCTTCTTTGGAGTTGTTGCAGGGAATAAATCAGCTTTTATCCAAACAGATGGTTGATAATGGTGTAAAGTTTAGCGGTTATTTTTACTGTTTTCATCATCCCGATGGAGTGGTTAAAGATTATTCCGGGGAATGCCTTTGCCGCAAACCCAAGCCGTATTTTCTTCTTGAGGCCCAAAAGAAGTATGATATAGATATGAGGCAATCATGGTTGGTGGGTGATCAAGATGGGGATGTGCAATGCGGGCAGGCGGCAGGAGTAAAGACCATACTCGTCAACGAAACGCGTTCGGGAAAAAAAAGAGGAGAGAGTATGCCGGATTATCAGGTGGCTAATTTGACTGAAGGGGTTAAGGCCATTTTGGGGGGGGGGAGGCAGGCATGGCGGGTATTAAAGACTTAAAAATAAAAATCTTTGCCGATGGGGCGGATAAGTCCGGTATGTTGGAAATGTACGCGAAACCTTTTATTAAGGGGCTGACAACGAACCCTACGTTGATGAACAAGGCCGGGATTACTGATTATCGTGCTTTTGCCAAGGATATTTTGTCTGTTATTAAAGAAAAGCCCATTTCATTTGAGGTGTTTTCTGATGATTTTAAAGAAATGGAACGGCAGGCCTTGGAGATTGCAAGTTGGGGGCATAATGTTTATGTCAAGATCCCGGTTACCAATACCAAGCGGGGAACATGCCATAACTTGGTGAAAAAATTGGTTGCTCAGAAAGTCAAAGTGAATGTAACTGCTATTATGACGCTCGATCAAGTTAGGGAAGTCGTTGCTGTATTGGACCCTGATGTGCATAGCTATGTTTCAGTGTTTGCCGGCCGCATTGCGGATACGGGCCGTGATCCGCTGCCTATGATGGCTGCTGCCGTGAAAATTCTTAAGGCGGCACCCAAAGCCGAAGTGATTTGGGCAAGTCCGCGGGAGCTTTTTAATATTTTTCAAGCAGAGTCCATTGGGTGTCATGTTATTTCTGTTACTAATGATATTTTAAAGAAGTTATCGTTGGTCGGGCATGATTTGGGGGATTATTCTCTTGATACGGTCAAAATGTTTCATAGAGATGCCCTGGCAGCTAAGTATAAGATTTAGGTTCAATCCATTGCTGTATTTGATGGGCAATTGACTCAATCAAAAAAAATATATTGCAGTGCTGGCGGATATAATATTTTCCGTCTTTAACGGCTATATCACCGGCTCCCTTTAGCCGTTCCAACCGGACCTGCAGGATCCCGCGGATATTATAATTCTTCAAAAGATTTTCTAACGTAAGGCCCTGTTGCCCGGCCCCATAAATCTCGCGTACTATCCTCATGCGGATGGAGGTTTCATACGGCCCAAAAACGCAAAGGATGTAAACAAAAACCAGCAGTCCATACACGATGAAAGACAAAAATATTATGATCATAAGCCCCATGATCCCCAATGAGATTTTTAGCTGCGGGTACATAAAGCTTAAGCCTGCCGTCAACACAAGGTTCAAGAGTCCTCCTCCCATGGCCGCGTTCATAAGTCCTTTTAGAACCTGATTGACGGGTAAAAATCGAACGGCAATGCACTGCAGGATAAAAAATATAAAAAAAGAACAACAGCCTGATTCGACAATAAAACCGTCCATTGTATCATCCTCCTGCCTGGCGCCCTAAGATACTTTGATAAAAATTGAGGAATTTGGCAATTGTTAAACCCGGCGGCGTTAACCGCCAATTCCGCTGGGCGCATTGGATACATCCTGTTTTTTGAAGGTCCATGATCCTTGGTATAATAAATTCCTCTTCTGTAAAATGATTCAACAATTCCTGAAAAGTCATGGCCCCGTTCTTTTTAAGCAAAAGCAAAACTTTTTTCGAAGGGCTGTTCAATTGCGTGGAAACATAAAAAATCGTATAGGTGGGCACCAGTAAAATGTAGATGAACGTGGATGTCATCGATAAAGGAAGGCCCCAGATTGATGCCGCATTTAAAGCAATGCTCCTGCCTAACAGTAAGAAAATACCCCAACATAAAAACAAATTTACCGCGGCAATCATACAAAAGAGCTTTACCCAAAGACCTTTTAGCTTTCGGTTACGGCAAATGACGATGTGGATAAAAACAGAAAGGATAAAGAATAATAACATGACAGTGAGATAAAACATTAATGGCATTTTAGGAGAGAGGAGATTGGTTGTAAAGACCAATCAAGGAAATCCGGTCACAAAGGCTGTCTTTAGTTTTTGTTCTTGGTTATTTTTGGATTTAATGTTAAATTATCCGCTTAAGGAGGACGGTATTGTTATGCATGAAGAGTTCCGCAAAAAAATAGTTCAAATGGTTTATGATAGTCGAGATGGTCATATCCCCAGCGCCTTTTCCATTATTGATATGGTGGCGATTTTGTATGAAGATTTTCTAAAATTCAATGCCAATGACCCTCAGTGGGAAGGGCGGGATTATTTTTTCTTAAGCAAAGGGCATGGCTGCTTGGGCTTATACGTGGTTTTAAATAAACACGGGTTTATCAGCGATGAGGAATTAAAGGGTTTTTGCACATCTGGAGGCATTTTAGGGGAACATCCGGACAGCACCCTGGTTGCCGGGGTGGAAGCCTGCACCGGTTCTTTGGGGCATGGCTTGCCTATTGCCGTCGGAATGGCCTTGGGGCTCAAGATACGGACAAAATCTAATAATGTATATGTCCTCATTGGCGACGGCGAATGTCACGAGGGGACCATATGGGAGGCAGCGCATGTTGCCCGTAACCTTCAGTTGGGAAATTTGTGTGTTATCGTGGACTGGAATAAATCAGGGGCCCAGTTAATGCCGATGGATGATTTACCGGCTAAGTGGGAAGCTTTTGGCTGGAACACTATCGTCATCGACGGTCATTCAAAGCAGGAGATCATGGCGGCATTGGGGCAGGCAAAAACCTCTAAAACAGACAGGCCGATGGCCATCATTGCCAATACCGTTAAAGGCAAAGGGGTGGCGATGCTGGAAGGTCATGGGCGCTGGCATCACCGGATACCGACGGAGGAAGAATTACATCAGATCATGGAGGCCTTGTCTTAGTGGCAAATTCAGTCAGAAAGCAATTTGCTCAAACGATGCTGGAGGTGGGCCAGCAGGACCCCCATTTGGTCGTACTTTTGGGAGATATCAGTCATTTTGCACTTCAGCCATTTGCCCAGGCCTGCCCGGGTCGTTTTTATAATGTCGGGATTTGTGAGCCCACCATTGTGGGTATGGCCGCAGGGTTGGCCAAAGCTGGTTTTCATGTCGTGGTCCATACCATTGCCCCTTTTCTGATTGAACGTTCCTTCGAGCAGATCAAATTGGATTTTTGTTATCAAAAGTTGGGAGGTAATTTAATCACCGTCGGCAGTGCTTTTGATTATGGGAATTTGGGCTGTACCCATCATTGTTATAATGATGCGGCTTTGATAAAAACCCTGCCCGGTGCCCAATGTGTTTATCCCTCCAGCGCTGTCGAATTCGATGTTCTTTTCCGTCAAACCTATAATAATGATCAGCTTACGGTTTTTCGCCTGCCCGCTTATGAGCATGAATGTAGGTTTGACCGGCAGACCATTCAATTCGGCCGCGGGATTAAAGTCAGTGAGGGTGAAAACATGACGATAGTAGTCACCGGCCCTCAACTTAAGAATACGTTGGATGCCCGTGAGGCATTGGCGGACATGGGCTGGGATGTGGAGATCATTTATATCCATACTTTGATTCCCCTGGATGTCAAACTCATCAGGGAAAGTGTTAAGAAGACCCGCCAAGTTTTGACGCTGGAGGAGCATGTTTTCAGCGGTGGTCTGGGAGCGGATGTGTTAAATGCTGTTAAAGATATTGCCAATGTGCAGGTTTCTTCACTGTGTATTCCTAATGAATTTATCCGCGACTACGGCTCATATCAAGACCATTGCCAGCGGCTGGGTTTAAGCAAAGAAGGGATTATCCAAAGGGTCAAGAATGAATTTAAGCTTTTCCATCGTCAAAACACGTAAGCGTTGCGCGGTATGTGATTCTGTACACTTGGAGGAGGTCTTTGACCTGCCCCGTTTGCCTTTGACCGGTCGTTATTCCAGCGATCCGATAGCTGGCTTTGTTGACGATGGGATTGACCAGAAACTATTGTGGTGCCCTCAGTGTTTTCACGCTCAACTTGCCTTTCAGGTGGATCCTCAGGAACTTTACAACGAGGAATATTATTTTCGTACCTCTCGCAGTCAAACAGCCTGTAGGGGGGTGGAATTTTTTCTAACGGCATTGAATGAATTTTTTCCCCAACGGTTTTTCCAGTGCGCGCTCGATTTAGGGTGCAATGATCTGTATTTATTGCAGCAGCTCAAAGGCCGGACAGCACAGCGATATGGCATTGATCCCATTTGGCGGGGAAAAGAAGGCACTGTAAAGGGACCATCTCTTACGGTATTTGGAGAGACTATCGAAGATATTGATTTGGATGGAAAATTTGAGACAGCCCCTGATTTAATCGTTTGCCGGCATACGCTTGAACATATTTATCAACCGCGGGAGGCTTTAGAGAAATTTTTTCACGCAGCCCAGCCCGGCGCTGTTTTTGTTATTGAAGTTCCCAGCCTGAATGCCCTGGTCCATCGCCTGAGATTTGATCAGGTGTTTCACCAGCATTTGCAGTACTTTACTTATTTTTCTTTAAAGAAGATGATGTCTCAGGTGGGAGCGGAATATATCGGCCATTGTCAAAATTATCATGATTGGGGTTCGGTGTGCATGGTTTTTGTGAAGGGTTCGAAGACTTATTTATCGGAGGGGAAGAAATTGGGTGAAGGTTTCGATCTTGCCTTCCTGAAAAACCGATATGCTGTTTTTCAAAACCAGATGAGAGCCGCCCGGGAAGTTTTGATGTTGTTTAAGAACGAGGTAATTTATGGCTACGGAGCTGCCCAAATGTTGCCCATTCTCTCCTATCATATGAACAATGATTTTTCCCTATTAGCGGGTGTTTTGGATGATGACCCGCGCCTTCATCAATGGCATTATTGGAATTTGCCACTACAAATTGAAAAACCGCAAATAATCAAGGATTGGAGCAGCACCAATATTTTTTTAACGGCAGTGGATAATGTACAGCCTATTTTAAACCGTTTGTTTACGCATCGCCCCCGGCACATCATTTATCCGTTGAATGTCATCTAACATCATTTAATTTGAGGTGGGTATGGATTTAGGTTTGCAAGGAAAGCGGGCCTTGGTTACTGGCGGCAGCAGAGGGATAGGAGCTGCTATTGCCCAATCGTTAGCTCGGGAAGGGGTCCATGTTGCTGTTGTGGCCAGAACAGGGTCAGATATCAATACTGTCATTGAACAAATAGGTGGAAAAACCAAAGGGCATTTAGGCATTGCGATGGACTTGATGCCGGTACCTGCCGTTAATGATTTGATGAAAATTCTCGCTAAGGAGGCTTTCGGGTCCATTGATATTATCGTGCATAATATGGGGGGCACACTCAATGTCAAAGACCCTTTTTGTTCAGTGGAAGACTGGCGCCGGATATACCGGCTAAATTTTGAAATCGCCGTTGATCTTAATCAGCTTTTGATTCCTCCCATGCAAAAAAATAAATGGGGACGGGTGGTGCATATCTCCTCAATTGCATCGATGGAGAACCACGGACCAGTGACGTATTGCGCCATGAAAGCGGCGTTGACGGCCTATACACGCAGCATGGGAGGGGTCGTTGCTCCTGATGGGGTTGTGGTTTCCGCGGTTTTGCCAGGTGCGGTGTTCGCTACAAAAGGCTATTGGGACATTACTTCAAAAGAAAATCCCGAACATGTCCGTAAATACCTGACTGAACGCCAGCGCATCGGTCGTTTCGGACGGCCGGAAGAGATTGCCGATTATGTGGCGTATTTGTGTTCCATGAGGGCCTCTTTTAATACAGGCAGCATTGTTCCTGTCGATGGAGGGCAAGGGCGCGGGTATTTTGGGCAGTAAATAGGTGTTGCCATGATCACTGTTGCTGTCCTGGCTTTTAATGAAGAAAAGTTTTTAAGTAAAACTATCGATACAATGATGGAAGCGGCCGCTGCAGCGGGCAAGGTCCCTTTGGATATCATCATTGTCAATGATGGCAGCAGCGATACCACGCCACAGATCATCCGTCAGCTGGAAGCCCAACATCCTTTTATCCGCTCCATTCATCATGCCCAGAATGCGGGCCCTGGTGCCGGGGTCAAAGAGGCCATTTCTATAGCGCGGTATCCCAGATTTATTGTTAGCCCTGGGGACAATGATCTGTCCAAAGAATTGGTGACTCAACTATTTTTAAATAAAGATAAGGCGGATCTAGTGCTCGCCTATTATTTGAATATGAAAGAGAGGGGTTGGTTTAGAAGCTGGTTGTCCGGGTTTTATACCTACATTTATCAGCGGACGTTTAATGTTCCGGTCCATTATATTAACAGCCCTTGCCTGTATCCGACGGAGAAATTACGCCGTCTGAATATCCGTTCAAATCGTTTCGGTTATTCGGCGGAAATGACGATCAAGATACTATGCTCGGGCTGTTCTTTTCATCAAATTCCGGGGTACCGTCAGAAAGAACGATCTCCTTCCCGGTCGATTTCCTGGAAGAACCTGCGCGAGGTTGCAGGTATTTTTTTTAATCTCGTTTTTGAAGTAAAAATTTCCGGCCGCAAATATTTTAACCACAAACCTGTGGAAATCTTTTGAAATGGATAGGCAGATAAAGAATATTGCCTGGCTGGCTTTGACGGCATTGCTGGAATCTCTGCAATTGATGATCATCATAGCCTTAATTGGCAGTTTTATACCCATTCCCGTTGATAATTTTTATTATACTTTGTTTCCGTTTATAAGGCGTGGTTTATACCAGAAAAGGGACATTCTTTATTACGAGATTTTTGTCAGCGCGGCCATTGTGCTGCAGACGGGATTGCTTTTTATTTACAGGAAATTCTTGAATGAGAGCCAAGCGATGTCCAAAGTACGCTCGTGGCTTACGATGTCGGTCATTATCCTCATTCCTCAATTATTTTTGATATATCAGGTTTGGTTGGGGCCTAACTTCCAATTGGCGCGCCTGGCGCTTTGTGCGGTGTGTGCTTTGGCAGTGGCAGCCAGGGTATTTTGGCCGGAGGTATATTCCCTATTGCGAACAATTGTGAGTGCCCGGTATGAGGGCCTTCGATGCAGGATGTTTACCTCCTCCTTTTTTAAGTGGAAAAATATCGAAATTTTTTGGCAACGTCACCGAGACGCTATTGTTTTAGCTTTTTTGTCTTGCGCCTTTTGCATCCAGGCCTATTTGTACGTGTTTGCGGTGCGTGGGTGGTGCTACCATCTTGAAGTGTGGCCGTCGAGTGATCCTTGGAATTATGTGATCCTTGCCGTTCTCTGTTTGGTTGTGAGTATCGCGGCTGTTTTGATCTGGGCGCGCAGAGGGATTTTGGCAGGGGCCGCCAAGTGTTATGACGTGCGTGCCATTGTTGAAGGGCTAACAGCATTTTTTTTATTGAATGCTTTATTTGAATTGCATGTTTATTATTATCAGCCGCAATTGGCCCAACGGGCTTATGCCATTCTTTTAGTCATAGCGGCGCTTCTCAAAATCGGCTGGCCATCCATTGAGCGTTTTTTGCGCGTTATGTACGGGATGCTGATGGATGACCGTAACCATTCGGCGCTTAAAATGATGGTTAATGCGGCGTTTATTGTGTTTATTTTTCTGTTTCTATATATACCTGATCTTGAGGCCGCCATAGCACGGATCTATATGGGAGAACAATTTCATGGCATAGACGCTTCTTTGATGAATACAGGATGGGCCTATCATGCCGGCTGTAAGCTCAACGTGGATGTAAATAATCGTTATGGCCTGGGTGAGGCAGTAATGGTCAGTAAATTGGCTGATTTTTTGGGAGGATTTACCTATCTTAACGTCTTTACCATCGTGATGTTGGCGTGTATTGTTTATTTTATCGCGGCCTATGGGCTTTTGCGCTGGTGGTTAAAGAGTGTGCCTATCGCTGTGGCCGGCATTTTGATGTGCTTAAAATTGCAGCCTTTTAGTAAGGGTGAGACCGTTTCTATTTATCTTACTAATCCTACCCATACAGTTTGCCGATACTTTTTTGATCTCCCTTTTTTATTTTTCATTCTTTTATTCTTAAGGACATTTAAAAAGCATTTTTTGCTTGCAGCCGCGGCGATGTGCGCGACCGCCCTGTTTTACTCCGCTGATACAGGGGTTTACCTGTCATCGGGGTATTATGCCTTCTTGATTTTAGTTTATACTTTTAAAGACACCAGGGTCAAGGTTTACGCGGGAGGTAAGGATATTAAATTTGCCGCAGCGTTAGTTTTAATCCCCCCTTTGGGCGCACTTGCTTTACTGCGCTTGACCCAAGGGCCGGCGGTATTTACAGCTCAATTTTGGCATCATATGACTGAATATATCAGCGCCCAAATGTGGTTTGGTCCTGTACATCTTTGGGAAATCTTACGCGGGCATGAAGTATGGTTATTTTGGATGGGGAGATGGATCGTAGTGGCTTATATTTTTACGATGCTTTTTATCGGGGGACTTGTTTTTTTAAGAAAAATCAGTCATGAACATCTGTTCATCGTAGTTTTATGTATTTACGGGCTGGCACTTTTTACTTACCAAGTTCTCGAGTCGTGCGCGACCAATGGGTATACAGGCATATTTCCTTATGTGTTTATTTTTTGTTTTTGGGTGCAGATTTGGGCCAAACGTTTGAGCGTATTGGGCCGCAAGAAATTTTATCTGGTATTTTTGGGCCTGTGCCTGTATAACCTGTGGACCACTCACTTGACCATGGCTTACCCGAACGTGTTTAATTTTTCCCGTAATCCGGCCGTGGACCCTCTGGTGGCCCCCAGATTATCCGAAGGCCGTTTGAGGTATTTTAATAACTTGTTTATCCAGTATCCGGATGCGTTTAAATTAGCGGTGAATAATTTAGGAGAGACCTTTGAAGACTGGCGCACCGAGGATGATTTTAGCACCGATGAACAATTGAAGGAATATTACCGTCGAGAATTTAATTTTCCTGAGGATGCGTCCCTGATCGACAGCTTGACTAAACCGGATGAACCCGTGGCCTTGATCAGCAGTTTTGAGATCCAGATGCTTATTCAGGCCAATCGCAAACCGTTTTTTTATGTTTTCCCCTTAGTCAATTCCCGTCCCATGCGCATGCGTTTATTTGAAGTGACCCATATGTGGACGTTTACAAAGTTAAATGACACCATCAAGCAATTGGAAGAAAAAAAACCTGCCTATGTGTTTATGGAGCGCGTTTATTTGGCAAAGGAAATTCCGCGGTCTTTTCTCTATGATATGCCTGCGGTATGCATGTTAGACAATTATGTCCGCCAACATTATGCGCCATACGCGTATGGGAAATATTTAGTGGCCATGAAATTAATATCTCAGTAGTATCAACAGGGAGGGGTGGAGTGTCAGACGTAAAAACAAAAAATATTGTGGCCTATTCAGCGCTGGTCCTTGCCTTGTCGGTGCAGGCCGTTATCATCCTTGCCGTTATCTTCAGTTTCATTCCTATCAAGCTTAATAGTTTTGCTCAGACACTTTTGCCTTTGTATTGGGACCAGATTCGACCTCATCGCCAGTTACAGTTTTACGCTGTGTTTATTCTTTGTGGGACCATGGCCCAGGCTTGGGGGATGGTTTTTTTAAAGAAACAGCTGCAAGACAATGGATTTGCAAAGGTGTTATGGCCGTTTGTAATGATGCAGTGGGTGTGGGTGCTGATAGAAGCAACCGCGGCCTTTAAGATCTTTGTTTTCGGCAGTCCTCAGTGGGCCAAGTGGTTTTTATATTTATCTTTGGCCGCATGTATTTTGAATACCATTTTTTGGCCGGAATTTAAAAGGGGTGCGGTACGCTGCTATTATTGGTTGGCAGATCCCGGTGCAGTGTCTAAGCGCTGGGTGGATGCGTTGCTTGTGACCCTCGTCATTATTTTGCTGTGGCCGGCGGACATTACTAAATTATTGGCACATGTTTTTGTCTGGGATTATTTTTATCATCTGGATGGATTAGCCATGTACCCTGGCTGGGCCTATCTGCACGGATTAGCACTTGATATGGACGTCAGCAGTAACTACGGCGTTGTGATCCCCGCGTTTTTAAGCACCGTGGCTAAATATTGCGGAGGTTTTAGTTATGAGAACGTCTTGCGTTTGATCATTATCGGCACCTTGGCCTATTATGTGGCGGTATGGGCTTTTTTACGTTTTTGGCTTAAGAGTACCTTGCTGGCAGCTTTTGGATTTTTGTTGGCGGTAAAACTCCAAATGTTCCACTGGGGCATTCTACCGGTCCTTTGGCGCTACCCCAGTGCGACACCGGTACGCTACCTTTTTGATCTATGGCCTGTTTTTTTTGTTTATAAACATTCCGCTTGCGGCCGTGAAAAATATTTATGGTTGGCCGCGGCTGCCAGCGGATTGATGATGGCCTATGAGATGGAGGTGGGGATTTATTTGACCTTGGGCTTTTATGCCTATCTTTTTATGCTTTTGACATTGCCATTGACGAGGAAAAATTTTTTTTATTGGCCCCGGGATATCCGTAAGATCATCGGTTTGTGTATTTTGCCGTTTATAGCCGGCTTTGTCTTGCTATGGATGGTAGAAGGCCGCGGGATATGGACAGGAGAATTCTGGAATAATACCACTGAGATCTCACGGCTGTTTCTTAATGGATTTGGATCATTACCGTATTGGGACGGGCTTCGTGACAAACAGTTTTTTGCTTTTTGCATGGGATTTATCATCCCCGCAGTTTATGTGTTGACTATCATGATCGTCGGAGCTTTTTTATATTTACGTCAAAGGGATACGTCCCAAATGTTCATCGTTTATGTTTGTGTCTATGGGTTGGGAATGTATCATTATTTTGTTTATAGATCTGCGGTGACCAGTTATTACGTGGGGTGCATACCTTTTATTTTTGTGTTGTGTTTTTGGCTCCAGCAGATCCTTAAACCTGTACCCCAACAATTACGGCGGATCATTTTATCCGTACTGGTGTTTTTGACCTTTGGGGCCTTGGTAACCGGATATTTATTCACTGTTTATCCTAATGTGCTTAATCTGGCAGGGCTTGATTTTACACAGGAAGAAACTTTTTATAAAAAAGAATTTAATTTTGAGCAGGACGCTGCCTTGATCGATCGTTTGACCGGGCCGGATGAGCAAGCAGCCTTGATCAGCAGCTTTCAGACGAAAATATTGATGCAGGCCCAACGCAAACCGTTTTTTTATTTTTATCCTATCATTTGGGCTGAGCCTATGGAAAATTTGGAGTTCAAGGGGACGGAGATACTCACTATTGGCCGTATGCAAAAGACATTGGGGCAGTTAGAAAATGAAAAACCCATGTATGTATTTATAGAGAAGAAATTGTTCTTGGGTCAATTACCCGCGGCGTATTATCAGCATTTTCAGACATTGACGATTTTAATCCGGTATTTAGCCGGGCGGTATGAGCCTTATGATCAGGGACAATATCTGCTGGCATTAAAACACAAATAATCCATGAATCCTGTTGTCCTTTTTTCCTTAATCATTTTTTGTGTCACTGTGCAAGTGTGGCTGGTATTGATTGCCCTGTCGAGTTTAATACCGTTGACCAATACTTTAAGCACGGTGGTCTGGCCTGAGTGGCAGTATATGGTGCGTCCTGAGAGGGATGCATTGCTATACCACTGTTTTGTGGGGCTGGCGCTGTCGGCCCAGGCCGTTGGCATTTGGTCGGTACGGCATAAATTAAACCAACCTTCCTTTGTCAAGACGGCCATGCCTTTTTTAGCAGCAGAGTTGATATGGACAGCCCTGATGCTCAATGCCAGTTTTAAAATTATCGTTTATTCTGATCGCCCATGGCTGGCCCGGGATGCTTTTATGTTTCTTTCGGCAGGGGCATTGGCCGGCAAGGTGTTTTGGCCGGAACTCAAAGATGGGGCCGGGCGTTTTTACCGGAAAATGGTGTCATGGCCGCTGGGGTTCAAAGCAGATGTACTGGCCTGTATTGGATTAATACTGTTGCTGTATGTTCCCGACGCTAAAGCGGTTTTAGCCCGGATGTTTTTCGGCGATCACTTTCGTCATTTCGACAGTTTTCTTGCACCCGCATGGGCCTACACCAAAGGCGCCGTATTAAATGTGGATAGTATGACCGAGTACGGTGTCGGTACTCCGGTGGTGATGTCCTGGTTTGCCAAGGCGTTGGGCAGTATGAGTTATACGCATATATTTTGGTTTTTGATGGGTGGGACGATCGTGTATTTTATTTTATGTTTTGTGTTTTTGCGCCGCTGGCTCGGGTCTTTTACACTGGCTTTAGTTGCGACTTTATTAGCCATCAAGTTTCAAATGTTCCATTCCGGGGTCACCCCATTTATTTTTACATTCCCCAGCGCGACAGTGATGCGTTATTTTTGGGATATTATTTTCTTTTTATTGTTATTGGGGCATCTGCGCACTTTGCGCAGGCGGTATTTATTCGGGGCGGCCATCTGCTGTGGGGCGCAGATTTTTTGTATGCCTACCTGCGGCTATTGCCTGACGATAGCTTTTTTCGCGTATGTGGCAGCTTTTATGATTTTAGGGTATTTAAGGTCTCTGGTGTGTAAAAAGAACACGGATGTTATTTGGTTTTGCGCCTCTGTTGCCGTCGTGCCTTTGACAACATTGTTTTTGTTAGGAGTGACCCAGGGCGCTCATTTGTGGACCAGGGAGTTTTGGTATAATATGCAAGAATTTAACAATTATTTTTTGGCCGGTTTCGGTTTGATGCCCATGTATGAGACTATCCAGAATAAGGAGACCCTGGCAGGGTTCATGGGTTTTTTTATTCCGGTGGTGTATATGGGAACATTCCTGGTGACTGCGGGGCTTTTGTATTGGGGGCAAACACAGCGGGATGATCTGATGGCCGTCATCCTTTCATTGTATGGCATGGCCCTGTACCACTATTATGTCGGCCGCTCCGCATCGACGAGTTATTATGTGGTTTGTGTTCCTTATGTGTTTATTTTATGTTTTTGGGCACAGCGATGGCTTTTGGTTTTTAAAAAGGATACGCGGCGCTTTGTGCTTTTGGGCCTGCTGGCGCTGGTCGTTTATGCTTTGGTCACTAATCATACGTACCTGTCTTATCCAAATCTTTTAAACGTTTCGCGCAATCCGATCGTTGACCCTTTATTGGTCCAGCCTTTGCTTGACGGACGTTCTTATTTTAATGCAGCTGTCAGCAAGTTGACCGAAGACCAGAAGCTGCCGAAAAATTCATTAGGGGAGACGGATGAAGGGATAAAATACGAAAAAGATTTTAAGACGGATGCCGATCTTAAAAAATATTTCGATCAGGAATCCGATTTTAGCCGGGACGCCGCGTTGATCGCGGCATTGACGAAACCTTCAGGCACAGTGCCTCTATTAAGCAGTTTTGAAATAAAAATGCTCATGCAGGCTGACCGCAGGCCGTTTTTTTATCATTCACCGATCCTGATTGCCAGGCCCATGCGCATGCGTACTTTTCCTAACAGCACGATGTACAGCCTGACGCTCGTTAGAAGCACAATAGATCAACTGCGGGCGGCTAAACCGGAGTACATATTCATGGAGAAGATTTTTTTGGAGGCCCCGGGATTTAAGAATTTTCAGGACGTTGCTTTGGTTGCGGTGCTTAACTATATTTTTGAAAATTATATTCCGGATAAACAAGGGCAGTATTTGGTTGCCATGAAGCGTAAGGAAGGAGATTTATGATGATACGTGTTGGCATTGCCGGCTGCGGTTACTGGGGGCCGAATTTGATTCGAAATTGTGTCGCTAATGAGCATATTCAAGTCAAGCGGGTTTGCGACATCAATCAGGAACGACGGGCATTTGTTAAACAACAATATCCTTTCATCGATATCAGCCGCCGCTATGAGGATCTTCTGGCTGATGATATTGACGCAGTGATTATTGCGACCCCTGTTAAAACCCACACGCCTTTGACTTTTAAAGCTTTGAATGCCGGCAAGCATGTGCTGGTGGAAAAGCCATTTACGACGTCTGTGAAAGAAGCTGAGCGATTGGTGGATTTATCTCGTCGTCAGAAAGCTGTGCTGATGGTAGATCATGTATTTTTATATACTCCGGCGGTACGAAAAATCAAAGAAATTTGTCAACGCCAGCAGCTGGGGCAAATTATTTATTTTGACGCCATCCGTACGAATTTGGGGCTTTTCCAGCGGGATGCCAACGTGCTGTGGGATTTGGGCTCCCACGATGTGGCCATTATGAAATTTTTGTTGAATAAAATGCCGACGTTAGTGTCAGCCACCGGCCTGTCTTATTTTAAAAACGGTTTGGAAAGCATTGTTTATATGACCGCGTTTTTTGATTCTCATTCCATCGCTCATTTTCACTGGAGTTGGCTTTCACCGGTGAAGGTGCGCACGATTTTGCTCGGCGGAGATAAAAAAATGGTGCTTTATGATGACACGCAGCCCAGCGAAAAGGTCAAAATTTATGATAAAGGTGTCGGCAGGGCTTCCCCAGCCAAGCAGCATGATTTATTTATCAGTTATCGCAGCGGGGATGTGGTGGCCCCCAAATTGGATAATACCGAAGGCTTAAAATTAATGTGTGAAGATTTTGTCAATTCGATCCGTACTCATAAAGCTCCGGTATCCAATGCGGATTTTAGCCTTGATGTTATTCGTATTTTAGAAGCGGCCCAGCAGTCATTAAAAAAAGGCGGCCGAAAAGTGAAAGTGGTTTGAATTGAGTGCTTTGAGTTTATCGGTACTGATTTCAGCTTATAATGAAGAAGCCACGATCGCGGCTGTTTTTCAACAGGCCCGGGATGTGCTGGAAACACTTAAGGCGGATTTTGAGATCATCCTTTGTGACGATGCGAGTCAAGACTCAACTAAAGAAATTATCAAGGGCTTGTTAACTTCCTGCCCTCAGGCCAGGGCCATTTATCATCAGCATAATCAGGGGATGTTTAAGACTTTTGAAGAACTTTACCAGGCTGCGAGCAAAGACTGGGTGATTTTATTTCCCGGCGACGGACAATGGAGCCCCCAGTTGCTGCCGCAGGCGGTCCAAGCCATTGCCGGATATGACGTGGTGATAGCCGCCCGTCTTCAGAAGCAGTACACGGTATTTCGTAAAATTAATTCCTGGTTTTTCAACAGCTTGGTGAGAATTTTGTATGGTGTTGATTTATATGATATAGGCGCTGTCAAATTAGTCCGGCGCGGCCTGCTTCAAGGCATTCATGTTAAGACCCAAAGTGCTTTTTGCGAAGCAGAGCGCTTGCTTAAGGCGCATAAAGCCGGTTATAAAATCGGGGTCATTTGGGTACAACACTATGATAGAAGGGCCGGTAATGCCGGCGGTGCCCGCCTTAAATATATTGTCCAGGCGTTTAAAGATCTGATCGTTTTTCGTTTTTTTTATTGAAAGTGTATGACTGAAACCAAGAATATAGTTGTACTGGTGTTGATTGCTTTTGCCTTAAGCATACAGGTTTGGTTGATATCGTGGTATTTAGTCAAACCCGAGAGGGATGCCTTACATTTCCACATTTTTGTTTTTGTTGCCTTGGGATTAACGGCCATGATTTTCTGGCGGCTACGACGTAGATTGGCCGATGCATGGGTGATGCAAAGTGCCCGTTTGTTTTTAGCGCTGGAAATTATTTGGACATTCCTGCTGTTAAGCGCGGCTTTTAAAATAATTGTCTACGCACAGCGCCCTCAATTGGCGATCTGTCTATTTTGGGTCATTGCCATTATAAGTTTGGCAGGTAAAATATTTTTTAGGCCTTTTAGCATTTTTTTACAACGTGCCTACCGTTATCTACATACCTCTTCAGCCCTCCTAGTGCATTGGGCCCAAATAGCTTTTCCTATTCTTTTAGTTTCAATACTTTATGTTCCCGATGCTAAGGGGGTGATGGCCCGCGATTTTATGGGGGAACAATATCATCATTGGGACAGCGCGGTGATGGCCCCGGGCTGGGCATTCTTAAGCGGTTGCGTGCTTAACGTGGATGTGATTTCCCAATATGGTTTGGGCCTGCCGATTTTAACGGCCCAGCTGAGCAAAATGTTGGGTGGATTCAGCTACGTGCACGTTCTTGAGGTCATTATGGGCGTGAACATTATATATTATTTGGGGTGGTATGGACTGTTGCGTTCCTGGCTTAAAAATATACCGGTTGTTATTGCAGGCATGTTCTTTGCGGTCAAGATCCAAATGTTTAATGCCTCGTCCTATCCCATTATCTTTACCTATCCCAGCAGCACCGTATTGCGGTATGTGTTTGATGTGGCGGTATTTGCTTTGATGCTGGGGCATTTAAGGAGCGGGAAGTATATTTATATCTGGGTAGGTTCCATCATTTGCGGCATTGCGATTTTTTATATGACCACCACCGGCTTATGCCTGGCATTAACTTGGGCTGCTTATTTAGGGAGTCTGGTGGTTTTTCCTGATTTGCGTTTGAGATTTTTGCATAAGCGTCATAGCTGGCTGGCATTGTCAGCCTGCGTGGCCCTTGTTGCGGCTGCGGCCATGTCCTGCTTTTGGTTGGCTGAGGGTAAACACATGTTTACCGGCGAATTTTGGCACAATACTCAGGAATTTAATAATTATTTTTTAAGTTATTTCGGCCTCATTCCCTTGGAACAAAATATTACGGACCATAATTATTTATCTTTGCTGGTGGGATTGTTGATTCCCGTTGTTTACTTAGGTACTTTTTTTATTGTTTTGAGTTTTTATTTTTGGCGTAAATTTCCAGTGGAAAATTTATTGGCCGCTTTTATTGCTTTTTACGGAATGACCCTTTTCCATTATTTCATGGCCCGGTCGACGAATGCTTATGAGGTCAGCTTACCGTATGTTTTTGTTTTGTGCTTTTGGCTGGCCTTGGGCTTGGATAAGATGGGTAAGCGGATACGTCGTAATATCGCTTTAGCCTGCATAGTCATTGCCGCGTATGCTCTGGCGACTAATCATAATTATGTAAGTTACCCGAACATATTTAATATTTCCCGAAACCCTTTGGTGGACCCTTTGGTCGTCAATCCTTTACCCGACGGCAGGTCGTATTTTAACCATTTGTACAGCCAATTGCCTATGGATGGCCGCTTGCCGTTTAACTCTTTGGGAGAAACAGATGAAAAACTGCTTAGTGAGAAAGATTTTGCCACAGATGAAGATTTAGGAAAATATTATGCTCAGGAATTTGATTATAGCCCGGACGCCCGCCTCATTGATGCGTTGGTGCCGCCTAGGGCCAAAGCTGCCTTAGTCAGCAGTTTTGAGACCAAGATATTGATGGATGCCCGTCGCCAGCCATTTTTTTATTATGTGCCGCTGGTCATTTCAAGACCGATGCGTATGCGTACCATGGCGGTGACTGCTTTATACACCCAGGGCCATTTGCAAAGGACCATAGCCCAGATCAAGGCTGAGAAGCCCCCGTATATTTTTATCGAACGGATTTTTTGTAAAGAGAATATTGATCTGGTCAATTATAGGGACGGGTCAGCCTTTTTGTTTTTGATGCGTTATATTCACGCGCATTATGAGAAATACCGCGAAGGACATTTCCTCATGGCTTTAAAACGAAAGACTTCCGAGCCAAATGAAAATTAAAGACTATATTTTTCAGCCTTGTATAGAGCGTTCCATTATATTAATGGCTTTGCTTGGCCTAATTGAATCCCTTCAGCTTCTGATCATTGTGATGCTGATCTTTAGTTTTATCCCCATTCCAATGACGGATTTTGCCAAAGATTTATTTCCTAACAGCCAAACTGCCCTAAACCCCAATCGGAAAATGTTCTTTTTGCATCTATGGGTGGGGGCAGGCCTTTTGATCCATAGCGTGGGCTTGTGGTGCCTCAGAGGGCGTTTGGGTGAGGCCAAAACAGATGGTCTCTTGGGACGGTTGATCATGGTGGATGGAACTTGGCTTCTGCTGCAATTATTTATGGTATTTAAGATGATTTTGTATCCACAAGTATTTTGGGTCAAGCCCTTATTTTATGTCAGCCTGGGGCTGTCTTTATTGTCGCGGTTTTTTTGGTTTGAGGTCAATGCATTTCTATTGAAAGCTGATGAAATCTTGCCGCGGTGGTCTTCTCAAAGCAGGCTTCGTTTCGGGATGGATGCGCTTATCATTCTATTCTTGGCACTTGGTTTGTGGATTGTTGATCAACAACGCCTTTGGGCCGTCATTGATCTTGCGGGCAACAGGGCTTTGGCCGACCAAAGCTGGATGGCCTTAAGCCCTTTGATTAAAGGCAACTACAGCCGAGCTATACCTTCATTGATTATTTTAAGCATGGTGTATTATGGATTTTTTTATCTGCTTTTGCGCCGGTTATTCGGCAGTGTTTTATTGGCAGGCTGCGGAATGTTCTTGGCCATTAAATGGCAGTATTTTCACAATGGCATAGCTCCCAATATCTGGCAATTCCCTTTGAAGACGATTGTGCCTTTGCTGCCGGATGTGTTTTTTTGGCTGTGTTTGTTGATGCATGTGCGTCAAAAGCGTGGGGTATGGGGGCTCGGTCTGGCGGGGGTGATCCTGGGCTTTTATTTGGCGTATCATTTTCCGACGGGGATATGGCTTTGGTTGGCATGGGTGGCCTATTTGGTAACTGTAAAAGGAAGGTCCGCGTGGTATTTTTTACCCTGGGCCATAGGGATAGGCCTTTGGTTTTTCTTTTACGGTCCTCAGGGGACATTTAGATTGATTGATCAATATTGGTCATCTATGGTGCGGGTACTGCAGGGTGTTGGTGGTCTACCATATTATGATTGTTTGAGAGGACGCAACTTTTTTGCCTTTAGCATGCAATTTATCATACCTATTATTTATTTTGTAACGATTAAAATAAGCGCTTTCTTGGGACGTGATGAACAATTACTAATGATCCCCGTATCTATATATGGCTTAGGGCTTTTTACGGTGCATGTATGGCAGCCTTCTTTATCGAATTATTATAGTGTCAGCGGTCCTTTGGTCATTGTTTTATGTTTTTGGGCGTCCCAGGCTTTGGCACAGTTGCCGTTAACCCGTCGCATTATTATATCGTCGCTGTTCTTGATAGTATATGCGGGGGCTTTGCTGACAAATAATTTATTCGGTATTTACCCTAATGCATGGAATGTGGCCGGTGTCGATTGGGCGCAGGTTAAAGCCCACCATCAAGAACGAATGGCTGGAAGATAGGTTATTTATGGGCGAGATGATTTTTTATATTTTATTGGCCATAACCGGGGCCATACAGATGGTGGCGTACGCAGCTTGGGGTTGGCCGCAACAAGCAACTGTCAATGAGCAAATCTGTTTATACATTTTATTTTTGGTCACTTGTTTCATTTTATACACGTTTGCGCGACGGATCTTGCAGCAGCACTGGAACCACTTAGAAGGACGGCGGCATCTGAAAATCTTCTTGAGTATAGAGATGATTTTGACGTTTTTTCTTTTGAGTGCTTTCTTTAAACTCATCATTTACGACCGTTGGCCTCAGATAGCCCAAAATATTTATCCTATACTTTTAATTCTACTATTGCTTAACAAAATATTTTGTAAATCCATTATCCGTTTTGGTGAGGGACTTTATGCGTTTGTCAATCAAGAACGTCATGGACCTGTTTTGAGTCAGATTGCAGGAGGGGGCTTTGTCGCAGGCATAATATTTTTGCTTTATTTACCTGATCCCTTAGGTATAGTGGCCAGGGTTTTCATGGGTGAGCAATTCCATAATTGGGACACTTGTGTTTTTGCTCCGGCGTTCGCGTTTTTAAAAGGGGCCATACTTGATGTGGATGTGATCTCTCATTATGGGTTAGGTATGCCGATGGTGGTGGCGTATTTGACTAAATTGTTTGGGGGCTTGAGCTATGAGCATATGCTTATGGTTTTGATGTGGATGAGTATCGTCTATTATATAACGTGGTTTTTTTTATTAAGGCAATGGCTGGGGGGGATGTTGATACCGATGGCGGGAATACTCTTTGGTATACGCTCACAGATGTTTCATTCTCTCACATTTCCATTGGTATACACCTACCCTAGCGCGACACCCCTGCGTTTCTTATTCGATGTGGCGGTATTTTTTTTATTATGGCGGCATATCAAAACGCAGCGTTCCTTTTTTTTATCCACGGCCGCGGCTTGCTGCGGTTTTATGCTTTTTTATATGTCCGCTGAGGGTATTTTTTTGACAGGAGCTTTTTATGTCTATTTATTGATGCGCTTGTCGATGTGTTTAATGAAGAGACCCGGGCATAACTATATAGGTCACGGACGACTAGACCATTGGCACATCAGTTTTTGTTTTTTATTAGTCCCGCTCGTTGCTTTCGGATTTATATTTTTGACCCAAGGACAGTATGCTTTTAGCAAGATATTTTGGCAAAACATGGCCGAATTTCGGGAGTATTTTTTAAGTGGATTTGCCATCGGCCCCATGGATCCTTCGCTTAAAGCCGGCAATTTCATGGAATCTTTGATGGGCTATATCGTGCCGATAGTATATATGCTGACGGTTTTGATTGCCGGTAGTTTCTGGTATTTAAGGCGAGGATCGGATCCCGACAAGTACTTATTGGCGGTCGTGATTGCCATTGAGGGTTTTGGACTTTATCATTATTACATTTTAACGGGTTATCCGGGCAGCTATTACATGCTGGGACTTCCTTTTAATTTTCTTGTAGCTTTCTGGGTTAATGAAGGATTGTCTTTGATGAGTGTCAGGTGCCGACGTCCTATTGCCTTGGGGCTGGTAGCGGTGTGTGCCTGGGCGCTTTTGACCAATCATAATTTTATCAGTTATCCTAATTTGATGAATTTTTCCCGTAACCCTTTGGTAGACACATCGGTGGTACAGTTTCCACTGGGCAGGCAATCGTATTTTAATCATTTATTCAGAGAGTATCCTGAATCTGCCAAGCTGGCGCGAAATTCACTGGGAGAAATCGATGAGAAGTTAAAATTTGAAAAAGATTTTCTTAGCGACGAAGATTTAAAGGCGTATTATTTGAAAGAAACCGACTTTAGCACTGATACCAAGCTTATTCAAAAATGGACAGCCCCTGATGAGAGGGTGGCATTGATCAGCAGTTTTGAGGTTGAAATGCTGCTACAGGCGGACCGTAAACCGTTTTTTTATTATTTTGAATTGCTTGATTCCAGGCCATTGCGCATGAGGATGTTTCATGATGTTCTTTTTTATACGCATACACAGCTTGCCAAAACCATTGGTTCATTAGAACAACGCAAGCCCCCGCATATATTCATGGAGCGTATTTTTTTAAACCGGGCAGTACCGGCATCGTATTTTTATGATGATCCCGGATTAATGGGTTTGCTGGGATATGTTGATGAACATTATGAGCCGGTAGATACCGGATTTTATATCGTGGCCATGAAACGTAAATGAAAAAAGTATTTTTAAAAGATCCTCAGACACGAAATATCGGGTACTTGACCTTGCTTGTTTTTGTATTATCTTTGCAGGTATTGATCGTGCTCGTATTTGTCTATCAGTTTATCCCTTTGAAAATGGACCCGATCACTGAGGGCGTCCCTCCGGCGCTGCTGCAGTTTTTTAAACCAAATCGCAATCATTTGTTTTATCATGCGTTTGTTGCTGCGGCGCTCATCGGCCAGGTCATGGTCCTTTATATGTACCGCAAGCGTTTAGCCGTTGCTGATCTGGCAGGGGAAATCCGTGAATTTTTGATTGGGGAAACTTTTTGGGTGTCCTGGCAACTATTCGCGGTGTTCAAGATACTGCAATATGATAATCCGTCATGGGCCAGAATTTTATTATATGCCGGTTTTACCGCCGCCTTGTTAGCGAAAGTTTTTTGGCCGGAATTAAAACGTGGCCTTAAACTCTTTCAGGTCTGGCTTGGAAAGGACATGCCGGCGAAATGGCGTATCTTTGCTGACGGCGGCATTATTTTTATTCTGCTGTTGTCGATAGCTATTCCTGATACCGAAAAAGCATTACTTCGTCTATCACTTGCTGATAACAATAATCATTTTGACCAATGGTTAATGGCTCCGCTATGGGCATATCATAAAGGATTGATACCTGCTTTTCAGGCAGCTAATCCTTTAAACTGGGGTGTACCGGTTTTAATCCATGCGTTAGTGGGTTTTATTGGCGGCGTGACCTATGGCCATGTGATAGCAGTGCTTTGCTTTTTAGCGATCGTCTATTATTCGGCTTTTTATTATTTTTTACGTTTTTGGCTGGGGATATTGCCGGCGGTTTTTGGGGTGTTGTTGGCGGTTAAGCTGCAGATGTTTCATATCGGAGTTTTTCCTTTGATTTGGGCTTTTCCGGGACAGAGTATTCTTCGTCATTTATTTGACGTGGCGGTATTCTTTTGCCTATGGTGTTATGCCCGAGGGCAGGGGGAAGTATTTCTCTGGTTGGCCGGGGCGTTGATTGGAATATCTTTGGGTTTTGTGTTTGACACCGGCGTGTATATGCTTGGGGCCTTGTATGCCTATGTGGCCGTGCTTATGTCGTTTAAAGATACCCGCTGTTTATTCTGCCCTACTCCCAAGCAGTGGCGTAAAGTTTTCGGATTAGTCCTTTTGCCGTGGTTTATAATGTTCATGGCGCTGGCGTTTTGTTTTGGCCCTGTCGTGTTGCATGGGGAATTTTGGACCTACCCCTTTGAAGGTTCAAGGAACAGGGGGTATTGGCTTGAAGGCCTGGACGCGGTATCGATTTATTCTTGCTTAAAGGACAGGAATTTTTTCGCGTATTTTGCCTCATTTTTTCCCCCCTTGATCTACACGGTGGGATCGGCAGCTGTGATCAGTATGGTCTACTTTCGTCGTTGGAGCAGTGAGAAATTATTTTTAATACCTTTGAGTGTTTATGGCCTGGGGGTGTATGCCCTTTTCTTGTGGCATGCCTCCATCAACTTCTATTACATGGTCCCGTTACCCTTGGTTGGCTGCATATGTTTTTGGGTAATGCAGGGAGTAGGAAGGCTTGATAAAGATCGGCAGCGTTTAGCAAAATCAATTTTGTGCATTGTCGTTGTGATCGGATTATTTACTAATTTTCTTTTTACCCGCTACCCCAATGTTTTTAACTTGGGACAAGAAAATTGGGACCAGCAAAAGGTTTTTTACCGGGCCAATTTTAATTTTAATAGAGAGGCTCATTTTGTTTGGTACTGGACATTACCTGGCCAACGGGTGGCTTTGATCAGCGGTTTTGCAACACAGATATTGCTGCAGGCTGACCGTGAGCCTTTTTTTTATGGTAGCCCGACCCTGATGACGCAGGCGGATTTACAGCGGCTTTTAGATCAATTGGATGAAAATAAACCGGGGAAGGTTTTTGTCGATAAAAGATTATTGAGCATCACCGGCAACGCGCCTCTAAATGCATTGACGGATTATTTAAAATCGCATTATCAATACAGCGGTCAGCAAAGCGATCATCTGGCCCTCATGCAGAGGAACCATGGATAGAAGTCATCCCAAAACCTGCGACGGAATTCGGCTTGCCCTGGTGTCTTTCCACTGCGTCATTCCTCCTCAGCGTAGTGCTTCGACTACGCTTCGTCGTCATTCCTTGTTGAAAGCCACCAGGCCAAGCCTCGGTTCTTCGTCGGAGGTTTCGGGATGACTTCTAGTTTAAACAATACGCAACTCAAGGATTGGTGGTTTCTTTCCCTGATTGCTTTGCTTTTGAGTATCCAGGCCCTGCTGCTGATCATGAAAGCCGCGAACTCTTTTCCTTTAGTTGTTTATCTAGATTTTTGGCTGGCATTTTTTATCGTCGGGCAAATAATAGCAGCAGTGATTTATAAGCACTGGCAAGCAGGAACGAGGGGATATGGTTTGCGGGCATTTTTAATCGCGGAGGCCATTTTAACTTTTTTCTTGTTGAGCGCTTTAGTTAAAATGACTTTTTATGATTACAGGGGAGAGATGGCACGGCGCGCTTATGATGTGCTTTTGATATTGGCCGTCTTAAATAAATTGTGCTGGCCTAAAATCAGGGAAACAGGAAGCCGGATATATGCGCTGATTAGCGAGAAAGCTAATGCAAAAATTTTAGAGCTGTTGATTTTAGCGGGGGGCACTTTACTTTTGGCATTGATTATTTTCGTGCCGGATTATGAGCGCGTGCTGGCGCGCATGTATGTTGGCGAGCAAGTTCATCATTATGACGGTTTTATCATGGCCTCCGGGTGGGCTGCGTATAATGGCCATATTATAGATTGGGACCAGATATCCCAGTACGGGGTGGGGGTGCCCTATGTTTTTGCCCAATGGGCCCGCTGGATGGGTGGCTTTTCCTATGAACATGTATTTTTGATTATCATGACCGCAACGATGGTTTATTACGTTTTAATGTTTTGGTTTTCCCTGCGTTGGTTTAAAAGTACGGCCCTGACGCTGGCGGTGATGCTTTGGGGCATACGTGTGCAGATGTTTCATCCAGGGGACTATCCATTTGTTTTGACCTATCCCAGCGCTACCGTGGTCCGTTATTTTTTTGATATTTTCGTCATGGCGGCAATTTTTCGTCATTTGCAAAAGGGGCGGCCAGGATGGTTATTGGCCGCGGGTGCATTAAGCGGCTTTGCTGTTTTTTTTATGGATTCCACCGGGGTCTTTTTACTCGCCGCATTTTACGCGTACTTGGCATGCCTTTTGATCATGCCCTACACCCGTTCTATGCTTTATAAGACCCGACAGGACGGGGCTCTTTTAGGCATATATTTCCTTATGCCTGTAGTCCTGGCGTTTGGATTTTTTTACAAGGTGGCAGGCCAGCATTTGTTTACAGCGCAATTTTGGCAGAATTTTTTTGAGACCGAGGAGTATTTTTTAAGCGGCATCGGGACCTATCCGATGTACGAGAATTTTAAATACCATAATTTTTGGGCCGGTCTCGTGGGTTTTGTAATCCCAGCGGTGTGGGTGTTCACCATGATTTATGTGGGGGCAATGTGCTATTTTAAGAAGTTTTCCCGTCGGCATATTCTGGTCATCGTGGTCTGTGTCTATGGCCTTGGCATCAATCATTATTATATCGCGCGGGCGATTTTGACCAGTTATTACGTTACAGCCCTGCCTTTTGTTTTTGTCTGCGGTTATTGGCTAAAGCTTTTCTTAGGGGGTAGATTACGACCGGTACGACATCGACATATTGCCATTTCGGTTTTTATGGCTGTATCGTTGTATGCTCTTTTTACCAATCATAATTTTATGGCGTATCCTAATATTTTCAACTGGTCGCATAACCCTATGGTTGACCCTTTGACGGCCCAGCCCTTGCCGGCGGATTTATCAACGTATTTCAATCATCTTTACCGTAATGAAGCGGAGGACTTGAAACTTCCCACCAATTCCTTGGGGACAAAAAATGAGGAGCTTTATACTGAGCAAAACTTCGGTTCTGATGATGATCTGGCGGCGTATTATCATCAGGATTTTGACTTTAGCCAGGATACTTCCCTCATACAATCTTTGACCTTGCCCGGGGCGCCTGTAGCGGTCATCGGTTCATTTGAAACCAAGATTTTAATGCAGGCTAACCGTCCCCCGTTTTTTTATTATTTCCCTTTGGTCAACTCGCAGCCCAAACACATGCGTGTTATGCCATTCAGTTTTGTACATACCAACGCCAAACGCTTTAACGGCAAAGCCATTGACCAGCTTCGGCAGGGGAAACCGGAATATGTTTTCTTAGAGAAAATTTTCCTATATAATTTTCCGAAAGCCTACGCGGATAACCCTGACAATATTATACCTATCGTTGCCTACGTGCGCGCGCATTATGTCCCTTGGCGGGTGGGGGAATACTTGGTTGTCATGAAGCGCAAAGACTTTTTAAAATAACGCGAGTTTGATATAAACACGCGTTAGGGGAGGGTGATATTATATGGCAACAATTGAAGATTTTAAGAAAATTGAATTGGTGGTGGGCCAGATCAAGGATGTCAAGGAACATCCCAACGCGGACCGTCTTTATGTGTTGCAAGTGGATACGGGCCGTGATGTGCGGCAGATCGTCGCCGGGATCCGCAACGCGTATAGTCCAGAGCAACTCATTAATCGCCGGATCATCCTGATCGCCAATATGGAGCCTGCGGTTATCCGGGGCGAGGTCTCCAACGGGATGCTTTTGGCAGCGTCGGATGCTAATGGCATGTCCTTGCTCGCTGTGGACAAAGACATGGTTTTGGGGAGCATCGTGAAGTGACATGAGCACATGAGTTACGGAACCCCCGATAAAGACATTCGGGGGTAAACTCCACGACACAAGTGCGAATGTCATCCCCGAATGTTTTAATCGGGGATCCAAGTCAGAATTAATTCTGTCATGGAATGACAATTATTAAAAACCAAATTGACAGTATAATAAAATATCATCATGTCAGAACTATCTCTTAAACAATTTGTCCCTTCTGAAATTTGCCTTAAATGCGACGGCTGCTGCCGTTACAAGGAGTCAGACTCTGCCTGGCGTCCCAAGTTAGGTATGAGGGATCAAGAAAGCTTGGCTGACCAAATAACAGGGAATATTGTTCTGGACGCCCAAGGCTATGTCAAAACTATTCAGGCTTGCGGAAAGCATTTTTGCAAATTTCTCAATAGGGGGGACAACACCTGTGGTATTTATACCAAGCGGCCTTTTGAATGTTCTTTGTATCCGTTCATTATTTCCCGGACGCCTGGCATTGTTAAGGTCTATGTGCATTTAAGTTGTCCCTATGTCCAGGACCATTTGCCTCGCTCGGATTTTGAGGCTTATGTGGCTTATTTGAAAGAATTTTTCCATCGGGCCCAAACGAAAGAGTTTTTATCCCGCAATAAGGCCATGTTCCATGATTACAGCCCGTATGCCCCTGAATTGCTGTATTTATTCGATTTAGTCCTCATCGTCCTCAAGCCGGACACTCGCAGGTGCTCGCCGGACACTCATAGTGATTCGTCATTTGATGATGCCCTGCTTGACGAAAAACCGTTGGTGGATTCATTTTTAAACCAGGGGCCTCGGCCGCTATCCAGCTTTTCCTTTGTCAGTTTATTTGCCTGGTGTGATTTTTTTGATTTCGAGTTAAAAATGATTCAAGGCTGCCTGTGCATCTTTGCCCATGGGCCTTCAGGCTGCTTCTTATACTTGCCGCCTTTGGGGAAGAGTTTTGATTCCTCGACGATAGAGCTTGCCGGAGTCAACCGTATAGAAAATATTCCGGGAAACTTATTGTCAGCCTTCGGTCAGGCCGAGTATAATCAATACTCCAAGAGCGCGGAGTACGTGTATTGCAAGGAGGACTTGATTGCCCTGAAAGGCAATGCCTATAAATCCCAGCGGCATGATTGTAATTTTTTTATAGCGCATCAGGGGGCGTATTCTTTTGGGCCTTACACGGATGCTGATTTCGGTCCTTGCATGGGCATGTATGAACGCTGGGCAGATAATCGCGCCAGGGCCAACAGTGATGATATCTATCTTGCCATGTTGCAGGAAAACCGCCTGGTGCACGCGCGTTTATTGAAATTTTGGCAGCCCCTGGGGATCATCGCCAGGGTTTTGAAGGTGGATGGGAAGATCATTGGCTATACCTTTGGTTTTGCCATCGATGAAAGCACGTTTTGCATTTACGCGGAAATTACGGATTTAAAAATCCAAGGGAGCGCGGCGTATATGTTCAAGAGTTTTTGCGCAGATAAGCAGTTAACGGATTTCAGCCGGATAAATACCATGGATGATTTTGCCATGCCTAAGGTGGCCCGGGCAAAAGGCGCGTATCATCCGTCAGAATTAATTCCTTCATATTCAGTATCACTGAAGATATAGTTATTTGTCATCCCCGAATGTCTTTATCGGGGATCCAGAACATGGATGAACTGGATTCCCGCTTTCGCGGGAATGGCAATGAATAAAAAAATCGAATAGGAGTAAGATGAACATTAAACTTACCGAATTTGTGATCTTCGATGTGGAAACAACGGGTCTTTCCCCCCTTGACGGCGATCGCATTGTCGAAATTGCCGCTGTGAAGGTCAAGGGTACCAGGGTGGTGGACAAGTTTTATTCCTTAGTCAATCCTCAAAGGGCCATGCCCTCGCAAGCAACCTTGGTCAATAATATCACGCAAGACATGCTCACAACGGCACCCGTGGCCGCGGATATCCTGCCTCAAATGATCCATTTTATCGGCGGGGCCTGTGTGGCCGGACACAATGTGCGCTTTGATCTTAATTTTTTATGTTATGAACTTAGCCTTATCGGCCGCAAACTTCATGACCAGACCCCGGCGGTGGATACTTTAAAAATGGCCCGTGACTTACTGCCCTATTTAAGCAATCATAGGTTGGCTTATTTAGCGCGCTCCCTGGGGGTGGTCGTTGATCAAACCCATCGCGCCATGGCGGATGTTGAACTCACCGTCGCGGTATTTTTGCGTCTGATGGAAATGGCAGGGGACAAGGACCTTCAGAAAGTGTCTATTTTTCTAAACCAATTCGGTGTTGAGAAGCCCAACTTCAAATTAAACCAGAAATCCCAAGCATCGCTTTTCTGACATGAGGACATGAGTTATGGAACCCCCGATTAAAACATTCGGGGGTAAACTCCGTGACATAACGCATTGTCCGAATGTCATCCCCGAATGTCCCGCCTTTGGCGGGATCCCGCTATGGCGGTGATTTTAATCGGGGATCCAGACATGGATTCCCGCTTTCGCGGGAATGACAATATGTTATACCAGCACACCCTTCCCTTCAACGGGGATGCCTTCCGTATTTTCTGTATTTTTAAAGATCAGCCGCATGCGTTTTTTTTAGACAGCAGTTTACATCGTGCTCAGGCCCAATTTTCTTATATAGGCTTTGCTCCTTTCACAACGGTAAGGGGCGGGGATTTGTTTGGGCTAAGAAAAGTATTTGATAAATATCGTCTTGCAGCCCAAGGCCTGTCTTTTCCCGCCGGAGCAGTCGGGTATTTGGGTTATGATGGCTCTTTATTTTTTGGGTTTTACGACACCGTTTTGGCCGTGGACCACCAAAACCACCGGCTTATCATTTCAAGTTTTTCCAAGGGGCGCATCAAAGATATTTTAGAACAATTGAAAGCCCTATTCCCGAATAAGAAACCATGTCATTCCCGGCTTCCCTACTGTCATTCCCGCGAAAGCGGGAATCCAATAAAGAACAACCTTAATTTTAAGAGTAACTTCTCTAAAGAAGAGTATATGAAAGCCGTGCGTCAGGCCCTGGAACATATACGCCGCGGGGACATTTATCAGATCAATCTATCGCATCAAATAAAAGCGCAAAGATCCCTTGGGTCTTGCTTTCCGGAGCCTGCGGCCATTTACAAGAATTTACGCCGGTCTTTCCCGTCGGAATTCGGGGCGTATTTTGATGACGGCAGGCAGGTGATCTTGAGCGCCTCACCGGAGCGTTTTTTGAAATTGCAAAATGGCATTGCCCAGGTCAAGCCGATGAAGGGGACACGTCCCAGAGGAAAAACAAGGGAGCGGGACAGGAAATTAAAAGAGCAATTGCAAAAGAGCTCCAAAGAAATTGCCGAGCTTTTGATGGTCACAGACATGGAGCGCAATGATTTGGGCCGTGTCTGTGATTATGCATCAGTGAAGGTCAAGGCCATGCGCACCATCGAGACCTATAAGGCTGTTTTTCAAGCAACCTCGACGGTCGAGGGCCGTTTGCGAAGGGGTTGCGATCAATTTGATCTGCTGCAAGCCGCCTTTCCCAGCGGTTCCGTTACCGGCTGCCCTAAAATTGAGGCGATGAAAATCATTAAAAAATTGGAAGCTTGTCCCCGCGGCCTGTATACCGGGGCGCTGGGGTATATGAGTTTTTCGGGGAGCATGGATTTTAACGTGATGATACGCACCATGTTTTTAAATCAAAAACAAATCACTTTTCACGTCGGCGGCGGGATTGTAGCGGATTCCAGGCCACCGGACGAGTGGCGGGAAACTTGGGATAAGGCCAGGCCATTGATCGATACCTTAAAGCAATCTTTTTGATGAACGCCGTTTTTCTGTGCGCCAATATCATTTTAAGGAAACGGCACATCTCTGGTATTATTTTAGAAAGAATTATTAATGAAGACAATTTTTCTCGACGGCCAATACCTCAAAGTAAACACCCGGATCATTGAAGCCTTTACACCGGGTGTTTTTAGGGCAAAAGGTGTTTTTGAAACCATGCTGGGCCAAAAAGGAGTGGTGCTGGACACTGCTTTGCACTTAAAGCGTTTGCGAGCCGGGCTGAAGATTTTAGGCGTCAAAACACCTTCCATCAACCGATCGGTATTAAAGCAAGTATTGCGCCGCAATCAGCTGTCTGCCGGGCGTGTAAGGC
>Ga0105164_10000222_pt1 | contig 43146 bp, 26 predicted proteins | sample VDWuncwatermetaG_FD_89674 | JGI IMG/M metagenome (GOLD analysis project Ga0105164, IMG submission 89674) | Wastewater microbial communities from Netherlands to study Microbial Dark Matter (Phase II) - VDW unchlorinated drinking water | ecosystem: Environmental > Aquatic > Freshwater > Drinking...
GATACCTCTCCGCCTACAAAAAGGGCGTGTTTAACTTTATTAAAGAAGACACATCCCAGGGCAAGACCATCCCCCGCAAGTACTTCTCGGGTGGGGTGGACGCGGCCATGGCGGCGCATCCGACGATAAGAAAAATGGACCCGGTCACGTTCTTTGCTTCCGCCGTATTTACGGCGCTGGTCGTTTTTAAAGCCGGCGTTTCCATCGAGCCGCCCGCGTCGCCGGAAGCATCCTCTCATGGCCGCCCCGCCGTTACGCTCATACGCAAAGACCAGAGCAGTTTTGCCCGTTCCGGGGCCAAGTTCGGACTCTACTATGACATTATGATCAACCGGGACGACATGACCCCGGCGGACATAAGGCGGGATTCCGGCATTCCGGACCTGATGATAAAGTCCATGCTTGAGGAACCGCTGGCTGATTCCGCCCATGCGCATACGGTCCGCGTTTACGTGCCAGCTTCCAAGGGAACACAATGGGAGGGGTATTTAGAGACCATGCGCAAGAAAGACGCCGCGATGACGTCCGTCGACAGGAGGGCGTTCCTGGCCGGCGCCGCGTCATCCGCCGTTGTGTTGGGGACGCCCGGCGCAAGTCCTGTTGCTTCCGGAGAGCCGCTGACCGTGGTCCGGGGGCCGTCGGAGAACAATGTTGTTTTTATGGAACATGAGGTCCATCCAGCCCCGCCGCTTGCCCTGCCGTTGCTGGAAAACAGGGTCAAATATCCCTCGGAATATATACACGACAACAGGGCGTGGGAAACGTTCGCCAGGCCCATCCTCGGGGAGGCCCGGCCGTTCCTGGCGGCCTACAAGCGGAAAGTGGAAATTTTAAAAGAGATCGTGGAAAAATATAAGATCGGCAGTATCGGACTGGAGATGTCTTCCGAGGAACTGGGGTCCTTGACCTCGTTCGCCGAAAAGATGGACCGGTTCAAGGCGACGCTCAAGGACAGGGGGGTCAAAGGGGCGGACGAGATCATCGATGCCATAAATCTGTACGTCGTCGGTCCGGGGATATGGCTGGCAAAATATGAGCCGGGCATGGGCCATGTCCGGCTGGTCGCGCTGGAGAGCGACACCAAGGACTATTCATTTATAAAGGCGAAGCGAGAGCATGCCGAACAGAGCGACCGGTACGTTGAGATCCAGCACAGGAAACAACGGACATACAGGGACGGGGTCATCGCGGGAAGGATCGTCCTGCGCAAGGGGAATTTCCTGGCGCTCCTGGGCAAAGACACTATTGGGCGGGTGTCCGGCCTGCTGCCGGAAGACAGGGGGATATTAAAGGCCGACGGGGCGATGGTAGCCCTGCCGCCGGCCGTCAGCGATTTTATGTCGACGGAGATCTCCAGCCGGGATTTCTTCTTCGGCGTGGATGATACCACAGCCAGGGAACGCTTCATGAAGATCAGGAAGTTGCGCTGGGCCCTGCGGCAATTCTTTACATACCATTCCGGGATCAAACAGCCGCAGCACACCCAGGAGCTTTTGGACCTGTTGTCCTTCCTGTCGGACCCCGCCAACGGTTACAGCGAGATCGATACGGCGCGGCAGTTGGACCGCGACATCAGGCATTTCTTAACATTCAACGCCGGTTCTTTTACGGTGCAGTGGCGCGGCATGAGGGCTTTGTTGAAAGATTTGGCCGGCCCGGACAGGGGATTCTTCCAGGCCCCGTCGGAGGACATGGCCAAAGTGCTGAAGCTGGGCGGGGGACTATCCTATCCCCACAAAGTGTGGGCCAAATATTATCTCGATGATGTGATCCGCAAGTATAAACTTCCTTACAGGGCTTTCCTAAAGAACGACGGGTCGATAGCCACCACTGTAGGGCTGATGACCAGCAAGCCGAAAACCGAAGATATCGAAACCAGGGACTTGAGCGATATCCGTGAGGCCCTGCGCAAAGAAGCCGCGGGGCTGCGGCCTTTGATCGACCAGTTCAATGCTGAAACCAAAAAAGCGCTGTTGTTGACGGATACCGCTGTCATCCCGGGTCTGGACCTTTCCCAAACGATGCATTTTGTCTCCGCGGAAAATGAGGGAACGCTCAAGGTCGAGCGCGGCAGCGACGGCAACGTCCACGCCGTCGATTATCATCTGCGGCCGCTTTCCAAGCAGGAAATGCAGGCATGGGCCCAGGACCAAAGCCTCCAATACATCCTGCTCCAGGCCAAGAATGCCATGGGCATGGATTTTCCGGCCATCGACCAGTTACTCGAGACCGAGAACCGGTTAAAGACCGCTCCCGCCGATGAACTGCCTTTTACCATCCAGGCCCTGACCTTTCCCTCGCCGGTGCTTGTGCCGGCTTTCGAGAAAACGGAACAGGTCTATGCCCGGTATTTCCTGCCCAAGGGAGAAGGGAAATTCCCGGTGGCGGTGATCGCCAGTTATTTCGACCAAGATCCCTTTGCCCGCTTTGTGTCCCTGTACCTGGCCACGCATGGCGTCGCGGTCCTGGAGGTGGGCATGCCTTTGTACGGCAAACGTTCTTCCTTTGGGGCCGACATGAACACCGTCGAGCGTTATGTGGCCTCGGGCTTGACGCCGCAAAGGTTCAAGGACTTCATCCTGCAATCCATGGCCGATACCATGGTGGCGGTGCGCTGGGCCGCGGCCCGTCCGGAGATCGATGCCTCCCGCCTGGCCGTGACCGGGCAAAGCGTGACGGGAAGCATTGTGACGGGTGTTTACCTGCTCGATCCGCAGGTGCAGAAATTATTCACCATGGTCCCGGTGGTCAATTACGCGCATTTGCTTTGGACCCCCGGGCCGCGCTACGCGCCCATACAGGAATTTTTTGCCCGCCAGGGCATCACACCGGAAGCGTTCTCGTCGGCGATACAGGACATTTACCTCGACCGGCTGGCCGCGGCCCATCCCAAGCTTTCCGGTTCCGGCACGATGGTCATCGTGGACAATGATGAGCTGACCCCCAAGGCCGACAGCGATGCCTTGCTCAATATACTCGGCCCGTCGGTGCGCCAGGAGCGTAGCCGCGGCATTGAAGTACCGCCGGGCCCGCACTTGACCGGCTCATTGCAAGCGGGCCTTCGCATTTTGCCCCAATTTTTGGGAATGCTCAAAGGCGACCCGGCCAGGGCGGCAGGGCAGGTGACGCGGCTGTATTACATCGGGTCGGGGCATGATATCGAAACGCCCGTGGCGATGGCGGCATCTTCCCTTCCTAATGTCAGGGCGATCAACATGATCGACCCCCTTTATCAGAGAGATAAAAGCGTCTTGAAAAGTAAAGAGGGAATTATGGTAACGGAGGATCGAAGGTTGGCGGTGGTTCTTGATGACCGTTCAGCGGGGACATTCGAGCCGCTCACCACGGACGAGCCGGCGGGGTATATCGTTAAAGTCCCCGGTAAGAATTCAGCCATGAGCATCAGCGCCTCTTTCTACGCCTCTTTGATCAAAAAGATGCATGTGGGGGACTATTTATTTGTCAGCAAAGCATATTTAAGGAACGATGTCCTTGGAGACCAGAGGAGCGGGCTCACCGTCGTCCCGTCAGGAGGGGGAACCGGGCTGGAAGAAGGGAAGATCGCGCAGCGGGCCTGGGGCGGGGCCTGGATGTCCGCCTTTGGAGGGGTCATGGACCTCGACGGCACATATGAGGAGATCCCCGCCCCCTCCTTGTTGCGGGACACCGACGGGCTGCCTTATGTTGAAAAAGGATGGGTCATTTTTGAGAAAACGACAGCGGGAGACCATGATTTCATTGAACAAAAAATAGGGGAAGACAGGTTTGAAGAACCAGGCGGCGCGGATAAAGCGATGGCGGCAAAGCAGGTGACACGGCTGTATTACATCGGCTCCGGCGAGGATCACGACACTCCCGCGAACATGGTCAACGGGGACTTCAGCAATGTGCGGGAAGTGCACATGGTCGACCCTGTGCATTTCGGCAGTTATGTGGCGCCGCCGTTCAAAGAGCCGGATGTGCATACAAGGGTCAAGGCCGTCCGCAGCAAGGAAGGCAAGCCGGTCGACATATTCTTTGAGAACCGCGAAGTGGGAACGTTCGAGCCGCCCAAGACCACCCAGCCCGTCGGGTATATTGTCAAAGTTGTCGGGGACAGTTCCTCTGCCACGGCGTACGCCTCGTTCTATGCCAAGATGGTCGGGAAAATGAAAGAGGGCGATTATTTGTTGATCAACCAGTCGTTCTTGCGCAACGACATCCTGGAAGACGGCCGCAGCGGCCTTACAAAAGTGCCGGCGGCGCAACTGGGGCTCAAAGAAGGGGTGGTGCGCAACGAGGACTGGACCACGGCGGTTTCCCTTTCTTCCATCATGCTGCTCGAGATGGAAGGCGCGACCCCCAAGCTCGGCGTGAAGGAACTGCCTTACGTCGATGGGGGATGGGTCGTTTTCCGCAAAGAGAAAGGGCACGACCGGCGTTTTATCGACGAGAAATCCATGGAAGATATTTTTGAGACGGGAGGCAGTTTTATCGTTGTCGGCGGGGGCGGGGCCAATGGTTTTGCCCGGATGTTGCAGGAGATGAAAGGCCGGGACAGGAGGGCCAGGGACCCTGTGGCCATTTACGCCGGGACAAAGACCAGGGACAATGCCCAGATTGCCCAGGGTACTGACCTTAAGGGTAAAAGAGTACTGATCGTTGAGGACGATGTCAATACGGCGGATGCCATCGCGGGGATTTTATATGACGCCGGGGCTGAGGCCATGTGGGTGGAGACTGCCGAAGATGCCCTGGATGTGCTGGCCATCGATCCGGTGGACATTATCTTAAGCGATCTGCACTTGCCCCATATGGATGGGGTGGAATTGGCCAAAGAAGTCAAGGCGACTTCTCCCGGCATGAAAATGGTGATATGGTCCGAAGGATACCCGGATGTGGCACAGCAAAGGGAAGCTCTGGGATTGGGCGTCGAGATCCTTTCCAAACAGGGTTCCGCCATTGATGTGCTCAAGCATACGTTGGCCGACCAGGCCATGGCGGCAAAGGTGGATGAGAAAAGATTCCAGGTCGTCCGCAAGCAGGAAGACATGGCGTTAATGGCAAGCCCCACAGGGGGCATCGACCTGAACACCGGCAACATCAACTGGGTCCTGCGCAAGGGCGGCGATGGGGTTGAAATGGACATCGATCCCGCCGCCATCGAGCGCATCCGCGCCCAGGGCATCGGGGCCCTGACCCCGGTCATCTTCAGCATCACTCCCGTCGCTGACGTGCAGTCTCTCCTCCCCTAGTTTTCCTTTGCATTTTACAAAGAATGAGTATAAAATATCGAGTTTCTCTAATGAGCCGACGACAATGAACCAACCGGGTTTTCCACAGAAACAGGGCCTCTACGATCCCGCGCATGAGCATGATGCGTGCGGGGTGGGCTTTATCGTCAATATCAAGGGCAAAAAATCCCACGACATCATCCGCCAGGGCGTGCAGATTCTGGAGAACCTTGCCCACCGCGGCGCCTGCGGGTGCGATCCCGAGACCGGCGACGGGGCGGGGATCATGATCCAGATGCCCGACGCGTTCCTGCGCAAGGAAATGGCCAAACAGGACATCACTCTTCCCCCCGAAGGCGACTATGGCTGCGGCCTGGTGTTCCTGCCCACTTCCCTCGATGACCGCAACGTCATCGAGCAATGGACCGAGCACATCATCCACGAGGAAGGCCAGAAGCTCATCGGCTGGCGCGCCCTCCCGCATGAGCCTGCCCGGATCGGCCAGGTGGCCCGCTCGGTCATGCCGGCCTTCAAACAACTCTTCATCGCCCGCGGCAAGAAGACCAAACCCGAGGATTTCGACCGCAAGCTGTACGTGATCCGCAAACGCCTGTGGAACAAGGTCTATTACTCGACGCTGCCGCAGAAAAATTATTATTATTTCTGCTCGCTCAACAGCCATACCCTGGTTTACAAGGGCCAGCTCATGGCCGAGCAGGTCGACCGTTTCTTCCAGGACCTGGCCGATGAGACCATGACCTCGGCCATCGCCCTCATCCATTCGCGCTATTCCACCAACACCTTCCCCAGCTGGGCCCTGGCGCATCCGTATCGCTACATCGCCCACAACGGGGAGATCAATACCCTGCGCGGCAACATCAACTGGATCCACGCGCGCGAGAAACAATTCGTTTCCAAAGCCTTCGGGGCGGACCTTCCCAAAGTGCTTTCCGTGGTCGTGCCCAACGGCTCGGACACCGCCACCTTCGACAATGTGCTGGAAATGCTGGTGCTTTCCGGCCGTTCGCTGCCGCACGCGATCATGATGATGATCCCCGAGGCCTGGAGCGGGCACCAGGAAATGGACCCGGTCAAGCGCGCCTTCTATGAATACCATTCCTGCCTGATGGAGCCCTGGGACGGCCCGGCTTCCATCGCTTTCTCCGACGGGCGTTATGTGGGCGCGGTGCTTGACCGCAACGGCCTGCGTCCTTCGCGTTATGTGGTCACCAGCGATGACATCGTCATCATGGCTTCCGAGGCCGGTGTGTTGCCGGTGGCGCCGGAGAAGGCGCTGTTCAAAGGCCGCCTGCAGCCGGGCAAGATGTTCCTGGTCGACACCAAAGAAGGCCGCATCATCGACGACAAAGAGATCAAGGAGACCTATGCCACCCGCCAGCCCTACGGCCAGTGGCTCAAGGACAATATCGTGGACCTGCGCGCCTTGCCTGAACCCGGCAAAGTGCAGGGGCTCGACCGAAAGACTTTACTCGCGCGCCAGCGCGCTTTTGGTTACACCATCGAGGACCTGAAAATGCTGCTGACCCCGATGGCCCTGGGGGAAGAGGCCACCGGCTCCATGGGCACGGATACGCCCCTGGCCGTGCTCTCCGACAGGCCGAAACTGCTGTACGATTATTTCAAACAACTCTTCGCGCAGGTCACCAATCCGCCGGTCGATGCCATCCGCGAAGAGATCATCATGGCCGAGGACGTGATGCTGGGCCCCGAGGGTAATTTGCTCGAGGAAACCCCGGCGCACGCGCACCGGCTCTGGATCCAGCGGCCCATTTTGACCAATGAGGAACTGGAAAAGATCATCCATGTCGATAACGGGACCTTGAAAAGCATCAATATCCCCATGCTGTTCCCGAGGGAAGACGGGGCCAGGGGCCTGGAGGCCGCGCTGTCGGAAATTTCCCGGAAAGCCGACGAGGCCATCGCCGGCGGCTACAGCATCCTCGTGCTCTCCGACCACAAGGCCGACGCCAAAAATGTCGCCATCCCGTCGCTGCTGGCCTGCGCCGCCCTGCACCATCATTTGATCCGCCGGGGCACGCGCACCAAGGCCAGCATCGTGGTCAGGACCGGCGAGGCCCGCGAACTGCACCATTTTGCCGTGCTCATCGGCTATGGCGCCAACGCGGTCAATCCGTACCTGGCGTTCGAATCCATCGAGGCCATGATCCTCGAGGACAAATTCGAGGAGAAAATAACTTTCAAGGAAGCGCAGAAGAATTTCCTCAAAGCCTGCCACAAGGGGCTTTACAAGATCATCTCCAAGATGGGCATCTCGACCATCCAGTCCTACTGCGGGGCGCAGATCTTTGAGGCCGTGGGCCTGGGCGAGCGGCTGATCGAGCAATACTTTACCGCCACACCGTCGAGGATCGGCGGCATCGGCATCGAGACCGTGGCCGCGGAGGCCCTCAAGCGCCATGACAATGGCTATCCAGCATTTCCGTCGGAAGACAGTATGCTCGAGGAGGGCGGGGAATATGCCTGGCGCAAGGAAGCCGAATACCATCAATTGAACCCCACGACCATCGCGTTGCTGCAGCATGCCACGCGCTCGGGCAATTATAAAGTGTTCAAGCAGTATTCCAAGTCGGTCAATGACCAGGACAAGGTCATCGCGAACATCCGCGGTTTGATGAAATTCAAGACCGGGCACGCCATTCCTCTGGACCAGGTGGAACCGGCTTCGGAGATCGTCAAGCGTTTTGCCACCGGCGCCATGAGCTATGGTTCCATTTCCAAGGAAGCCCATGAAACCATGGCCATTGCCATGAACCGTTTAGGGGGATTCTCCAACACCGGCGAGGGCGGTGAGGACGCGGAGCGTTATGTGAAAGAGCCCAACGGCGACTGGAAGCGCAGCCGCATCAAGCAGGTGGCGCAAGGCCGTTTCGGCGTGACCATCGAATACCTGGTCAATGCCGATCAATTGCAGATCAAAATGGCCCAGGGCGCCAAGCCCGGCGAGGGCGGCCAGTTGCCCGGGCATAAAGTTTCCAAAGAAATTGCCAGGACCCGTCACACCACGCCGGGGGTGGGGCTTATTTCCCCGCCGCCGCACCATGATATTTATTCCATCGAGGACCTGGCCCAGCTGATCCATGACCTTAAGAACGCCAACCCGCAGGCCATGGTGTCGGTGAAGCTCGTCGCTGAAGTGGGCGTGGGCACGGTCGCAGCCGGCGTGGCCAAAGGCAAGTCCGACCATGTGCTGATCTCCGGTTTCGAAGGGGGCACCGGCGCATCGCCGCAGACCTCCATCAAACACGCGGGACTGCCCATGGAGCTGGGCATTGCCGAGACCCAGCAGGTCCTGGTCATGAACGACCTGCGCGGGCGCATCCGCGTGCAGACCGACGGTCAGTTAAAGACCGGGCGGGACGTGGCCATTGCCGCCATGCTGGGCGCCGATGAATTCGGTTTCTCGACCACCGCTCTGGTGACCATGGGCTGCATTTTGCTTCGCAAATGCCACCTCAACACCTGCTCGGTGGGCATCGCCACCCAGGACCCGGTGCTGCGCAAGAAATTCGACGGCAAACCCGAATATGTGATGAACTATTTCACCTTCATCGCCGAGGAAGTGCGCGAGATCATGGCGGAACTGGGTTTCAAGAAATTCGAGGACATGGTCGGCCGCGTCGACATGCTCGACACCAGGGACACCGTCGACCATTGGAAAGCCAAGGGCGTGGACCTGACCAATATCCTGCATAAACCCGATGTGCCCAAGGGCATTGCCATCCGCCATACGTCCACCCAGGACCATGGTTTGGAGAAAGCCCTGGATAATCAATTGATCGAGCGCTGCGCAGAGGCCATCGAGGCGCAAAGACCGGTGACCTTCGAGACCGGCATCCGCAATGTCAACCGCACCGTGGGCACCATGCTCTCGTCGGTGATCGCGCGCAAATACGGCCTCAAGGGCTTGGCCGAGAACACCATTCACATCAAGTTCAACGGCGCGGCCGGGCAGAGCTTCGGCGCGTTTTTGGCCCATGGGGTCACTTTGACTCTGGAGGGTGAGGCCAATGACTATGTGGGCAAAGGGCTCTCCGGCGGGCGCATCATCGTTTATCCTCCCAAGGCCTCGACCTTTGTGCCGCAGGACAATATGATCGTCGGCAATGTGGTGCTGTATGGGGCCATCAGCGGGGAAGTGTTCTTCCGCGGCCTGGCCGGCGAACGTTTCGCCGTGCGCAACTCCGGCGCCAATGCGGTGGTCGAAGGCGTGGGCGACCATGGCTGCGAGTACATGACCGGCGGCCGCGTGGTCGTGATCGGGCCCACCGGGCGCAATTTCGCCGCGGGTATGTCGGGCGGCATCGCCTATGTCTGGGACCCGAAAGGCGCCTTCCACAAGAACTGCAACATGGGCATGGTGGACCTGTTCCCGCTCAATGAGCCCAAAGACATTGTGGAATTAAAGAACCTTATCGAAAAGCACGCCAATGCCACCGACAGCGCCGTGGCCAGGGGCTTGCTCAAGAACTGGGACGCGGTGGTGCCGCAATTCATCAAGATCTACCCGCGCGATTACCGCCGGGTCCTGGAAGAGGCGGAGAATATCAAGGCCGAAGCCCCGCCGGCCGTGAAGGCGGGCAAATAATGGGCGACATCAAAGGGTTCATGAAATATGACCGGCAGGAATACCATAAGCAGCCGGTGGACGTGCGGGTGCGGCATTTCAAGGAATTCATTGAGCTTCCCGCCGAGAAAGAACTGCGTGAGCAGGGGGCCCGCTGCATGGACTGCGGCGTGCCGTTCTGCCAGAACGGTTGCCCCATCGGCAATATCATCCCGGACTGGAACGACCTGGTTTTTCGCGACCGCTGGGAAGAGGCCATCGAACGCCTGCATAAGACCAACAACTTCCCGGAATTCACCGGCCGCATCTGTCCCGCCCCGTGCGAGAATTCCTGCGTTTTGGGCATCAATGCCCCGCCGGTGACCATCAAGAACATCGAGCTGGCCATCGTCGAGCACGCCTACAACAAGAACTGGATCAAGCCCAGGCCGCCCAAGCAGCGCACCGGCATGAAGGTGGCGGTCATCGGCTCCGGTCCCGCGGGCCTGGCCTGCGCCGACCAGCTCAATAAAAAAGGCCACAAGGTCACTGTTTATGAAAAGAACGATTGCATCGGCGGGCTGTTGACTTTGGGCATCCCTGATTTCAAGCTGGAAAAATGGATCGTCGAGCGCCGCATCAAGCGCATGGCCGAAGAAGGCGTCGTGTTCAAGACCGGCCAGTACATCGGGGTCAATGTGTCCGCCAAAGAGATACGGTCCAAACATGATGCGGTCGTCCTGTGCGGCGGGGCAGAGGCCCCGCGCGAACTGCCCATCCCGGGCCGCGAGCTGGAAGGGGTCGTGCAGGCCATGTATTACCTGCCCCAGCAGAATTTGCGCAACAACAACTATTCCGTCGAGAAATTCATGAACACCTGCGCGGACAATGTCCTGCAGATCCGCCCGGCGTCGATGTCGCAAGTGACCGCCAAAGGCAAAAAGGTCGTGGTGTTGGGCGGCGGCGATACCGGCAGCGACTGTGTGGGCACCGCCAACCGCCAGGGCGCGGCCAGCGTGCACCAATTCGAGCTCATGCCCAAGCCGCCCGAACAACGGGCCAATGACAATCCGTGGCCGAACTGGGCGTTTGTCCTGCGCACATCCTCCTCCCACGAAGAAGGCGCCATCCGCGATTATGCCATCCTCACCAAGAAATTGACCGGCGCGGGCGGCAAATTAAAGAAACTGCACGGCGTGCGCCTGCAGTGGCTCAGGGACCCGGCCACGGGACAGATGAAGATGAGCGAGGTCCCCGGTTCCGAATTCGAGATGGAATGCGACCTGCTGTTATTGGCCATGGGTTTCACGGGCCCGGTCAAGAAAGGCATGCTGGATGAACTGGGCGTCGAGCTCGATGCCCGCGGCAATGTCAAGGCCGATGCCTCCAAGATGACCAGCGTGCCCGGCGTGTTCACCGCCGGGGACATGACCCGCGGCCAGTCTTTGGTCGTGTGGGCCATCCATGAAGGCCGCGTCGCCGCCGAAGGCGTGCACAGTTATTTGTCCGCAAAAGTCGCCAGCCCCGCCTAAGTTCTGCTATAATAAAACGTGTCCCCCGACCAGAAGCGCCACATCCTAGCCATCGACCAGGGCACGACCGGCTCCAGGGCTTTCGTTTTTGACCTCCGCGGCCGTTGCGTCGCCAAAGCATACAAAGAATTCAAACAGTACTACCCCAAACCCGGCTGGGTGGAACATTCACCCGACGAGATCTGGGATTCGGTCGAAGCGGTCGTACGCCGCGCCGTTGCCTCGGCCCGCATAGACCCGCGTTCGATCGCGGCCATCGGCATCACCAACCAGCGCGAGACCACCATTGTCTGGGACCGGGCCACCGGCAAACCCCTATACCGGGCCATTGTCTGGCAGGACCGCCGCACCGCGGACCAATGCGCCCGCCCGGGCCTGCAGCGCCACCTTAAAACTATCCGATCCTCGACGGGTCTTCGCCTGGACCCGTATTTTTCCGCCACCAAACTGCAATGGCTGCTCGAGCATGTGCCCGGCCTTCGGGCCAAAGCAAAAGCCGGCAAAGCCTGTTTCGGCACCGTCGATACCTGGCTTATTTACAATCTCACCGGCAGGGCAGTGCACGCGACCGATTTGACCAATGCCTCGCGCACCATGCTTTTGAACATCCGTACAAAAAAGTGGGACGAGCGCCTGCTGAAGATATTCGATGTCCCGTCCGGTTTACTGCCGGAAGTTTTCCCGTCCGGCCACGTGTTCGGCCATACGCGCCAGATAGCCGGCTTGGCCGCGGGGATCCCCATCACCGCGGTCATGGGCGACCAGCAGGCCGCTTTATACGGACAAGGATGTTTCGCGTCGGGCAATGTCAAGAACACCTATGGCACCGGCTGTTTCATGGTGCTCAATACCGGCCAGCGCCTGCGCATTTCGCGGCACGGGCTTTTGTCGACCATCGCCTGCGATGCCTTTGGCCATCCGGTCTACGCGCTGGAAGGGTCGGTGTTCATCGCCGGGGCCGTGGTGCAGTGGCTGCGCGATGGATTGAAAGCCATCCCCGATTCTTCCTCGACGGAAAAAGCCATCGCGGCGGTCAAAGACACCGCGGGGGTTTATTTTGTCCCGGCCTTTGTGGGGTTGGGCGCGCCGTACTGGGACCCGCACGCGCGGGGGACCATCACCGGCTTGACCCAGGGGACGAACGTCAACCACATCATCCGCGCCGCCGTCGAATCCATGGCTTACCAGACCAAGGATGTGTTCGATCTCATGGCCCGTGAATCGGGGCTTAAGATCAGGTCTTTGGCCGTCGATGGGGGCGCCTGCCGCAATGATTTCCTCATGCAGTTCCAGGCCGACATTCTTTCCGCCGCGGTGGTACGGCCCAAAATGGTGGATACCACCGTGTCCGGCGCCGCGCATTTGGCAGGCGTCACGGCCGGGCTGTGGCGTCCCAAAGACCTGGCCGCCATGCGCGGGGTAGACCGTACGTTCCGGCCGTCCATGCCCGGATCCCAAGTGCAGGAAAAATATGTGGGCTGGCAAAAAGCCGTGCAGAGGACACTGCTGTGACCCCGAAATACAAAAGAATGCTGGCAGGCATGGTGCGCAAAGCAAAAAAGGCCAAGCGCCTTAAGCGCGATTGGTGCGTGTACATCGTGCGCTGCAGCGACGGGAGTTTATACACCGGTGTGACCAATGACATGGACCGGCGCTTTAAAATGCACAATGACGGCAAAGGCGCGCGCTACACGCGCACCCGCCGGCCGGTGGTCCTGGTTTACCAGGAGAACAGCATGACCCGCACGCGGGCCCTGGTGAGGGAATGCGCCATCAAAGCCACCCCTAAGCCCAAGAAAGAAAAACTGATCAACGCATGAGCCGCGACTTTTCCCGATTTTCCAAGAAACGCTACGACCTGCTGGTCATCGGTGGGGGGATCAACGGCGCGGCCATCGCCAACCTGGCCGCCGCGGCCGGCGCCCGCGTCGCGCTGGTCGAAAAGAACGACTGGGCTTCCGGCACATCCAGCAAATCCACCAAGCTCCTGCACGGGGGCATCCGCTACCTCGAGAATTTCGAGTTCGACCTGGTCGCAGAGTCCCTCAAAGAACGTTTTATCCAGTGGAAGAACGTGCCGCACCTGGTCAAGCCCATGCGCTTTATCATCCCGGTTTATCGCGGGCAGGGAAGGCCCCTGTGGATGATGAGAGCGGGCGTGTGGCTTTACGATGTGTTGAGCGGCAAATACACTTTGGGCTCCCACGCGAATTTGTCGAAGGAAGAGGTCCTGCAGCTGGCCCCGGCCTTGAAGAAAGAGGGTTTGGTCGGCGGGGTTTCGTATTTCGACGCGCAAATGGATGACGCCCGCATATGCCTGGAAAATGTCCTGATGGCCCTCAAGCGCGGGGTGGACGCGGCCAATTACGCCGAAATGGTCGAATTCATCAAAGAAGACGGCAAGGCCGTTGGCGCGCGCGTCAAGGACACGTTGTCCGGCGATACCGTTGAGATCATGGCCCAAAAGACCATCGTCACCGCCGGGCCGTGGTCCGATGAACTGCGGCGCAAAGACACACCTAAAACACGGGGGCGTTTAAGGCCCACCAAGGGCGCGCACATCGTCTGCCGGGGCAATGCCGGCGAGAATGCCTTCCTGCTGCAGAACAAAAAAGACAACCGCATTTTTTTTATCATTCCCTTCAAGGGCAACATGCTCATCGGCACGACCGACACCGACTATTCCGGTCCCGCCGATGAGGTGCGCGTGGAGGAGGCGGACATCGATTATTTGTTGGGCCAGGCCGCCGCGATCTTCCCATCGCTCCATTTATCGCGCGAGCGCATCATCACCACCTTCGCGGGACTGCGGCCGCTGGTCTATGAGCGCGGTTCCCCGTCGAAAGTTTCCCGCAAGCATGTCATTGAGCGCAATTTCTCCGGCATCTATTACGTGATGGGCGGCAAATACACCACCTACCGCAGCATTGCCCTGGAATGCATCGCCAAAGTCCTGCCGGAATTGGCCGGCCATTTGCCCGCCGGGGAACACTACACGCTGGTGGGCAGCGGGCTGGGGCATGAGGAAGTCAAACCCATCGCCTTGCGTTACGGCGTCGAGGCCGAGTCGGTGGGCCATTTGATGTCCGTTTACGGCAGCCGTTTCGAGGATGTCCTGGCATTGACCCGCACGGACGCTTCTTTGAAGGCCAGGATCTGTTCCTGTTCCCCGGCCATCCGCGCCCAGGTGGCCTATGCCGTGCGTGCGGAAATGGCGATCACCGCCGACGACATTTATGAGCGCCGGCTGGAGCTGGCGTATAATGACTGCCCGACCCGCCAGTGCCGGCGCGTCATCGAAGGCATGCTCAAGGACCTATGAACCATTTACTGCAAGCCGCCCTGCGTAAACGCCTGCCCTTGCGCAAGGTCACCAATGCCCTGCGGCTGGTCAATGGCCGCGGCGACGGCCTGCCCGGCCTGGTCCTGGAACAATACGACCGGCATTTCGCAGCCCAGGTGTTCGATGCGGCCTGGCTTGGTCGCGCGGAGATGTTGACGGATCTCATAAAAAGCAATTTTAAGCCAGAGTACTTTATCCTCAAGGACCGCAGCCATTCCAGCGCGGCCGTCCCCGACGCCATCCGTACCCAAGTCCTGATCGACGATGCCGGGCCCGGGACCATCGTTGAGGAATATGGCCTGAAATTCGCCGTCGACCTCGATGACGGGCTCAATACCGGTTTGTTCCTGGACATGCGCGCTAATCGCCACAGGATAGGAAAGATGGCCAAAGCCAAACGCGTGCTCAATTGTTTTGCTTATACCTGTTCGTTCGGGGTGCACGCGGCCGCCAACGGGGCGCGGGCAGTGGTCAATGTGGACATCAGCAAAAAAACCCTTGAGCGCGGCCTGGAAAATTATAAGCTCAACGGCCTTTCTCCGCCGGGAACAGAATTTATCCGCGCGGACGCGGCCGCTTACCTGAAAAGAGCGGCCAAAAAACAGAACCGTTTTGACCTGATCATCGTCGATCCGCCCTCATTTGCCCGCGGCGGCGGGGGAGTGTTCCAGATCAAAAAAGACCTGCCGCGGGTTTTGGCCGATGCCGTGCTCGCCCTTGAGCCCGGCGGAGCGGTATTCATCGCCACGAATTTCAATGGCCTGGACCACGCGGCCCTGGAACGCATGGTCAAACACGCCGCTGCCGGCCGTGGCATCAAGAACATGGAGCGCGCCGGGCAGGACCTGGATTTTCCCGGCACCAACACCTTCAAAGAAAGTTATCTGGCCGCCATAACGGCCCGCATCTTATGATCTACGATTGCATCATCATCGGCGCGGGCGCCGCGGGTTTGATGACCGCCATTGCCGCCGCTAAAAATGGCCCCGGGCTCAAAATACTCCTGCTCGACGGGCAGAAAAAGACCGGCGCCAAGATCCTCATGTCCGGCGGTACGCGCTGCAATGTCACCAATAAAGAGGTCAGCGAAAAAGATTACAACAGCCATCAGCTGATGCGCGTGCGCAACATCCTGCGTGCCTTCGACAACCGCCAGGCCATCCGGTTCTTCAACGATCTGGGGGTGGAACTGGTCCTGGAGGCGACCCAAAAATATTTTCCCACCACTCATTCCGGAAAAACGGTTTTGGATGCGCTGGTGGCGGAATGTACTAAACAGAGCGTTGAGATCAAAAATGAGCACAAGGTCCTGGCGGTCGCGGTGGAAGGAGGTATTTTTACGATCAAAGGGGAGGGGTTCACGTACCAGACGAGGACCGTGGCCCTGACCACCGGCGGGCTTTCCTATCCCACCACCGGCAGCGACGGCACGGGCTATCGCATCGCCCAGTCCTTCGGCCATACGGTGCTCGACACCATGCCGGCCTTGACCCCATTGACCACCGATGACGCGGACTTCAAGAAATTATCCGGCATCAGCCTGCCCGTCGTGCTGACGCTGTTCGTTACCGGGAAGAAACACAAGACCATCAGGGATGATTTTCTATTCACCCATTTGGGCTTCAGCGGCCCGGCCGCGCTGGACATCAGCCGCCACTGGCTTGCGGCGGAACTATTGCAAATACAAGCAGCCCCGGTTGCAGAGGTAAACGGGGCGAAAGAAGAACAGCCCCAGCTCTTCGCCAACTTTCTCCCATCGCAGAACACGGAACGCTTCGAAGTTTTTGTGCACAAGGCCCAGGAACAGCACCCCAAGAAGTCTCTCAAGAATTTTCTCTCCGGCCTGCTGCCCGAGCGGCTGGCCTATGCGCTCCTGGCCAAGGCCGGCATCGATGGCACCCGCCTGTTGAACCAGCTGGCCAAAGAGGCCCGCCGGAAATTGGTCATGGTTTGCACGCATTATCCGCTTGCGGTTTCCGGGGTGGTTGGCTATAGTAAAGCGGAAGTCACGGCCGGCGGCGTTGACCTGGCCGAGGCCGACCCCAAGACCCTGGAGTCCAAATACCAATCCGGATTGTTCTTTGCCGGTGAGATCCTGGACGTGGACGGAAGGATCGGCGGTTTTAATTTCCAGTGGGCATGGGCCAGCGGCCACGCGGCCGGCACCGCGATCGCCGAACATTTAGAAAGGAAATGAGCAATGAGCAAGAAGATCATCAAAACCGATAAAGCGTCTTTGCCCGTGGGCCCGTACAACCAGGCCGTGGCCATCGGCAACCTCATCTACACCGCGGGGCAGATCCCGCTGGACACCTCCGGCAATATGGTCCCCGGCGGCATCAAGGAGCAGACCAAGCAGGCGCTGGAGAACGTCAAGGCCGTGGTCGAGGCCGGCGGCTCGTCGCTGGAGCGGGTGGTCAAAGCCACGGTGTTCCTCAAAGACCTCAATGATTTCGCGGGCATGAACGAGATTTACGCCCAGTATTTCAAGCCGGAGAACGCCCCGGCCCGCAGCACCCTGCAGGTGGCGCGCATCCCCAAAGATTCCCTGGTCGAGATCGAGGTCGTGGCGCACATTTAAAGGCCATATGAAGAACACGGCACTGGTTTTGCTGGCCCTGCTCGGTATCGCGTCATGGTATATTTTTTCCCTGCCGCGTTACCAGGGCATTGACCTCTCCGTTTCCCAGTCCCGGGCAATAGATATTGCCCGGGATTTTTTGTCCTCGCGCGCGGTCGACAACAAAGGATATAAAACCGCCGCCGTCTTCAGCGTGGACGATGACACCGACCGTTTTTTGCAAAGGACCCTCGGCACCAGGGCCTCGCAGCAATTGGTCAAAGACCTGGACTATCCTTTGTTTTTCTGGACGGTGCGTTTCTTTAAAGAGCGGCAAAAGGAAGAATTCCGCATCATCATCAGTTCCAGGACGGGGCAGGTGGTCCGCTTTTTCCATGACATCGAGAGCACCGCGGCCCGGGAAGTGGTGGGCAAGGACACGGCGCTTCGCCGCGGCATCGACTTTTTAAGGTCCCAATTCGGTTTCGATCCCTCCAACTATGTCTTCCGCGGCGAGAGCGTGCGCAAATTCGAGAACCGTGTGGATTATATCTTCACCTGGGAAGCCAGGGATGTCAACGTGCCCTGGGACGGCAGCGAGGGCGGCAGGCTCCTGACCAAGGTCGCGGTTTCCGGCAATGATGTGCTCACCTTCGACAAGGCCAAGCTCGACATTCCCGAGGGGTTTCGCCGTTATGTTTCCGCCCTGAAACAGACTGGCGAGAATCTGGTCCTCGTGTTCCACCTGTTTTACATGGCGCTGCTGACCATCGCCATCATGATGGTGGTCAACCGCAAACAGCACACGGCGCCCCGGGTGGTGCGGCCTTTTTATGTCGGGGCGGGCATCGCCGTCTTTGTTTTGATGCTCATTGAGATAGCCAACGGCTACCAGTACATCCTGTCCGATTACCCGACCACGCAATCCTTCGCCGACTTTGCCCTGCGGGAGGTGGTCAAGAGCGTCACCGGCACTTTTTTTGTGGTCCTGGCCTTTGTCCTGCCCGCCCTGGCGGGGGAGGCATTGCGGTTTGAGACCGCGCCCCAACGCAAGAACGGCGGGATCTTAAGCGCGGCCCTGTCTTCGTTCTATTCCCGGCCCGTGGCCGCCCAAATAACCGCCGGCTATGGCATCGCCGCCATACTGCTGGGCGCGCAGGCGCTCATTTTCCACCTGGGCTACCGTTACTGCGGGGTTTGGGATGAATTGACCTGGCTGCAGCAATCCTCGACGACGGTGGTGCCCGCGGCCACGGCGCTGTTGTTGGCGCTGTACGCTTCTTTGAGCGAAGAGACCACGTTCCGCTTATTCGCCATCAATCTTTTCAAAAGCCGCGGGCTGGCGATCGGGCTGGCCGTGTTTTTAAGCGCGGTCATCTGGGGGTTCGGCCACACCGGTTATGAGGTCTATCCCATGTGGTTTAGGGGGGTGGAGGTGACCTGCCTAGGTGTCATTTTGGGCATCGCGTATCTGCGCTTCGGCCTCATTTGCGCCCTTGTCGCGCATTTTTTGATGGATGCCGTGCTGCTGGTTTTACCGTATTTGCTCAAACCAAAGGTTTCTTTTGATTTTGTCAGCTCCCTGATCGTCATCGCCTTGCCGCTGTTCTTCGCCGCGGCCGCGTTCGCTCTCAACCGGCCCTCCACCGAAAGGCCATGGCGGCCGCGTTTTAACCGCCAGCAGGAATTCAATTACGGTTTATTGCGGGAGTTGCTTGGCAACAAGACCCCCGAGCAAAGGGCGGCTTTAGCCAAAGACTTGGTCCACAACGGCTGGGACCCGGCCGTGGTCGAAAGCGTCCTTAAGAATGATCAATGATATTAAGATTCTTGATAATAGAAAAAGTATCTGCTATATTGTCTAGGGCAATGGAAGTTAACGTTCCCCGCCTTGTATTTCCCACAGATCTTTAAACCCAGGTTTCATGAACGACGCCATATTATACCTTGAGGACGGCGCCATTTTCCGGGGCCGGACTTTAAAAGAAACCGGAGAAACTGCAGGCGAAGCTGTCTTTAACACCGCGATGAGCGGCTACCAGGAAGTCCTCACCGATCCTTCCTACACCGGCCAAATTGTCGTGATGACCTACCCGCTCATCGGCAATTACGGGGTCAATGACGAGGACAAGGAAAGCGACAAGATCCACGTCAAAGGGTTCGTGGTCAAGGAATTCTGCCGCCGCCCCTCCAACTGGCGCGCCACCCAAAGCCTCACCGATTACCTCAACGACAATCACATCATCGCCATGGAAGGGGTGGACACCCGCGCCCTCACCCGCCATTTGCGCTCCGCGGGCGCCATGAAGGCCATCATCTCCACCGTTGATTTCGATCCCAAGAGCCTCAAGGCCAAATTGGACGCTGTCCCGTCGATGGAAGGGGCGGACCTGGTCAAGGAAGTCACCACCCCTAAAAAATACGTCTGGAAAGCCAAGGGCCCGCGCCGCTACAAGATCGCGGCCATTGACTGCGGCATCAAGTGGAACATCCTGCGCATTTTTGCGGATTTGGGCTGCGAAGTGCACGTGTTCCCCGCCACGGCCACGGTCAAGGACATCATGGCCATCAAACCCGACGGATTGTTCCTCTCCAACGGGCCCGGTGACCCGGCCGTGGTCGGTTATGTGATCGATACGGTCAAACAGTCGCTCGGTATTTTGCCCATTTTTGGCATCTGCCTGGGCAACCAGATCCTGGGCCTGGCGCTGGGGGCCAAAACTTATAAATTGAAATTCGGCCATCACGGCGCCAACCATCCGGTCAAGGATTTCGAGGGCTGCCGCATCGGCATCACCTCCCAGAACCATGGCTTTTGCGTGGACCTCAAAGGGCTTGACCTGGGCGAGGTGGAGGTCATCCACACCAACCTCAATGACCAGAGCATCGAAGGCATACGGCACAAGAAATTCCCGGCGTTCTCCATCCAGTACCATCCGGAAAGCTCGCCGGGGCCGCACGACGCGAAATATTTGTTCAAACAGTTCATCGATATGATCGACCATGCCAAAGCGAGTTGACATCAAGAAGATCATGATCATCGGCGCCGGGCCCATCGTCATCGGCCAGGCGTGCGAGTTCGACTATTCCGGCTCCCAGGCCTGCAAGGCGCTCAAGGAAGAGGGCTATGAGGTGGTGCTGGTCAATTCCAACCCGGCCACCATCATGACCGACCCCGAGATCGCGGACGCGACGTACGTCGAGCCGCTCACCCCGGAATTCCTCGAGAAGATCATCGCCAAGGAACGCCCCGACGCTATTTTGCCCACCCTGGGCGGCCAGACCGGGTTGAACCTGGCCATGAAACTGCACGAGGGCGGGATCCTGGCCAAATACAATGTTGAGATGCTGGGGGCCAAATACGAGGTCATCAAAAAAGCCGAGGACCGCAGCGAGTTCAAGGCCGCGGCCATCAAGATAGGGCTGGATGTGCCCAAAAGCGTGTTCGCCTACAACATCGAGGAGGCCAAGAAGGCCGTTGAGCAGATCGGTTTTCCCTGCATTGTCCGCGCGTCTTTCACATTGGGCGGCACCGGCGGGGGCATTGCCCGCGACCTGGAGGAGTTCGAGCGCGTCGCGGCTTTGGGGATAGAGAGCTCGATGATCCATGAAATTTTGATCGAGGAAAGCATCGAGGGTTGGAAAGAATATGAGCTGGAGGTCATGCGCGACCACAGCGACAATGTGGTCATCATCTGTTCCATCGAGAACATGGACGGCATGGGCGTGCACACCGGCGACAGCATCACCGTGGCCCCGGCCCAGACCCTCACCGACGCGGAATACCAGAACATGCGCGACTGCTCCATACGCCTCATCCGCGAGATCGGGGTGGAGACCGGCGGCTCCAACATCCAGTTCGCGGTCGATCCCAAGAACGGACGCATGGTGGTCATCGAAATGAACCCGCGCGTGTCGCGCTCCTCGGCGCTGGCCTCCAAGGCCACCGGGTTTCCCATCGCCAAGTTCGCGGCCAAACTCGCCGTGGGTTATGCGCTCGATGAGATACAGAACGACATCACCAAGAAGACCCCGGCCTGCTTTGAGCCCACCATCGATTATGTGGTGGTCAAGATCCCGCGCTTCACCTTCGAGAAATTCCCAGAGGCCAAGGACATTTTAGGCGTGCAGATGAAAAGCGTGGGTGAGACCATGGCCATCGGCCGCACCTTCAAGGAGGCCCTGCAAAAAGGCCTGCGCGGTTTGGAGATCGACCATTCGGGCCTGGACAATAAACAGGATTTCCGCGACATCGACGATGAAAAGGTGCGCCTGCGTTTGGTCGAGCCCAATGCCTCGCGCATTTTCTATTTGAAATACGCCCTGCAAAAGGGCTGGTCCATCGACCAGGTCGCGGCATTAAGCAAAATTGACGTGTGGTTCATCGACCAGATCGCGCAGATCCTGGAGCTGGAAGAGCAGTTAAAGGCCGCGGCCGCGGCCGCCGGCACGTTAAGCCCGGCGCTGCTGCGCCAGGCCAAGGAATACGGGTTTTCCGACGCGCAGCTGGGCGAAATTTTGGATAAGAGCGAAAAAGACATACGCCATTGGCGCAAGGAACTGGGCATCATCGCCACCTTCAAGTCCGTGGACACCTGCGCCGCGGAATTCGAGGCCTATACGCCGTATTATTATTCCACCTATGAGACCGAGGACGAGGCCCTGCTCAATGCCAAAGGCCGCGAAAAAAAGAAGAAGATCATGATCTTAGGCGGCGGCCCCAACCGCATCGGCCAGGGCATCGAGTTCGATTATTGCTGCTGCCACGCCTCTTTCGCCCTCAAGGACATGGGCTTTGAGACCATCATGGTCAATTCCAACCCGGAAACGGTCTCGACCGACTATGACACCTCGGACCGGTTGTATTTCGAGCCGCTGACCTTCGAGGATGTCATGAACATTTACGATGTGGAGCGCCCCGACGGGGTGATCGTGCAGTTCGGCGGCCAGACCCCGCTCAACCTCGCCCGTCGGCTGTACCAGGCCGGCGTTCCCATCATCGGCACGTCGGTGGATTCCATCGACCAGGCCGAGAACCGGGAATCTTTTTCCAGCATGATCAACGCTTTGAAAATGGCCCAGCCCTCCAATGCCTCGGCGGTTTCCAAAGAGGACACCCTGGCCGCGGCCACCCGCGTCGGTTATCCGGTGCTGGTGCGGCCTTCGTTCGTGCTCGGGGGACGGGCCATGCGCATCGTGTACGATGAGGAGTCGCTCAAGTCATTTTTGGATGAAGTGCACAGCGTCTCGCGCGGCCACCCGGTCCTGATCGACAAATTTTTGGAAGACGCGCAGGAAGTGGACGTGGATGCCATCAGCGACGGGGAGGACGTGTTCGTGGCCGGGGTCATGGAACACATCGAGAACGCCGGCATCCATTCCGGCGATTCGGCCTGCGTCCTGCCGCCGCACACCTTAAGCGAGGATGTGATCAAGGACATCAAAGCCCAGACCGTGCGCCTGGCCCGGGAATTGAAGGTCATCGGCCTGTGCAATATCCAGTTCGCGGTCAAAGGCCGGCAAGTGTACGTGCTGGAGGTCAACCCGCGCGCTTCGCGCACATCGCCTTTTGTTTCCAAGGCCACGGGCGTGCCTTTGGCCAAGATCGCCGCCCAGATCATGGCGGGCAAACGCCTGACCGATTATGACCTGCCCAACCCCGATGAGCTCAAATATTTCGCGGTCAAGGAATCGGTCCTGCCGTTCTCGCGTTTCTCCGGGGTGGACATCATCCTGGGGCCGGAAATGAAATCCACCGGCGAGGTCATGGGCACGGCGCCGACCTTCGGCGCGGCCTTTGCCAAGAGCCAGCTGGCCGCCAACCAGGGCCTGCCCAAAGAAGGCACGGTGTTCATCAGCGTCAATGAGCATGACAAGCGCGAGGTGGCGTTCATGGCCAAGAAGCTGCACGACCTCAAATTCAAGATCCTGGCCACCAAGGGCACGTCCAAGGTCCTGCGTTCCGCGGGCATCACGGTCACCATCGTGGACAAGGCCCAAGAAGGGGAAAATAATGCCTTGACCTTGGTCAAAAAAGGTGAGATAAATCTTATTATCAATACGCCGTCCGGAAAGAAAAGCCAGAGCGACATGCGCTCCATCCGGGCGGCTGCTATTTTACATAACATCCCCTGCATCACCACCCTGCAGGGGGCCTGGGCCGCGGTCAACGGCATCGAGGCCATGATCAAAGAAGATTTCACGGTCGAACCGCTGCAGTCATTGTATGACCGGAACGGAAAAATATGTGCGGCATAGTCGGCATCTCCCATCATAAAGAAGCGAGCAAAATGGCCTTCCTGGGCCTGTATGCCCTGCAGCACCGCGGGGAGGAAGCCGCCGGCATCGCCACCTACGACGGCAAAGACCTGCACGTCATCAAGAAAAGCGGGCTGGCCGTGGACAATTTCGACGAAAGCAATATTTCCCAGCTCAAAGGCCACGTGGCCATCGCGCACACGCGCTATTCCACGACCGGATCCTCCACGGTCAAGAACATCCAGCCCATCGTCGTCACCCACCGCAAAAAGCCCATGGCGGTCGCCCATAACGGCAACTTGACCAATACGGAAGAATTGTGCGCCAAACTGGAAGAAGAAGGGTCCATTTTCCAGACTTCGATGGATTCCGAAGTGGTCATGCATTTGCTGGCCAAAGCCCCCAACGGCGACATCAGGAAGTGGTTTACCCATGTGCTCACGCAGCTTAAAGGGGCGTTCTCCTTTGTATTTTTGTATCAGGACCATATCATCGGCGTGCGTGACCCGCAGGGGTTTCGGCCGCTGTGCCTGGGGAAGCTGGGCGACGGGTATATTTTAGCCTCCGAGAGCTGCGCCTTCGACCTGATGAAGGCGGAATTCGTGCGCGAGATCGAACCCGGGGAAGTTGTTATCATCAAGGGCAACAAACTGGAATCCTTCTTCCTGCCCGGGGCCAAGGGACAGCGTCCCGCCCAATGCGTTTTTGAGAACGTTTATTTTGCCCGCCCCGACAGCCACATTTTCAACGACAATGTTTACCAGGTGCGCAAACGCCTGGGCGCCCAGCTGGCCAAAGAGCACCCGGCCAAAGCCGATTTTGTCATGGGCATTCCCGATTCGGGCAATTACGCCGCTTTGGGTTACGCGCAGGAACTGGACATTCCTTTTGAGATCGGCATGATCCGCAACCACTACATCGGCCGCACCTTCATCCAGCCCACGCAATTTTTGCGCGAGTTCCGCGTGCGTGTCAAGCTCAACCCCATACGCGAAATGATCAAGGGCAAGAGGGTCATCGTGGTCGAGGATTCCATCGTGCGCGGCACCACCTCCCGCAACCGCATCGCGGAGATCCGCGAGGCCGGGGCCACGGAGATCCACATGCGCATCTCCTGCCCGCCCATTGTTTCGCCGTGTTTTTACGGCATTGATTTCCCGTCGAGCAATGAGCTGATCGCGCACAACAAGACCGTGCAGGAGATCGCGGATTTCATCCAGGTCGACTCCCTGGGGTATTTGAGCCTGCAGGGCATGCTGGGGGTCATGAAGGAAAAGGGCAATTTCTGCTCGGCGTGTTTTACCGGCAAATACCCGGTGCCGATCCCCAAGAACACGGACAAACTGAAAATGGAGCCATGAGCAAATTTATCTTCGTCACAGGCGGGGTGGTATCGAGCTTAGGCAAAGGCATTGCCGCGGCTTCCTTGGGCAAACTGCTGGAAGCGCGGGGCTTGAAGACCGCCCTCATCAAATGCGATCCCTACCTCAACGTCGACCCCGGCACCATGAACCCCTACCAGCACGGCGAGGTCTATGTCACCGACGACGGGGCGGAGACCGACCTGGACCTGGGCCATTACGAGCGCTTCACCAACGGCATCCTGTCCAAAGACAGCAGCATCACCGCCGGCAAAGTTTATTATTCGGTCATCACTAAGGAACGCCGCGGCGATTACTTAGGGAAAACCGTACAGATCATCCCGCACATCACCGACGAGATCAAGGAACGCATCAAAAAGGTGGCCAAGGCCAATGACGTGGACGTGACCATCGTCGAGATCGGAGGCACGGTCGGGGACATCGAAAGCCTGCCGTTCCTGGAAGCCATCCGCCAGCTGCGCTGGGAACTGGGCGAGGGCTATGCCCTCAACATCCACGTGACACTTTTACCCTACATCAAGTCCGCCGGCGAGCAGAAGACCAAGCCTACCCAGCATTCGGTGGGGCGTTTGCGCGAGATCGGCATCATTCCGCAGATCCTGATGTGCCGCACCGAAAAGCCCATCAGCCAGGAGCAGCGCGAGAAGATCGCGCTGTTTTGCAACGTGGATGTGGACGCGGTCATCGAGGCCATCGACGTCAAAAATATTTATGAAGTGCCCCTGGCTTTGAAGAAAGAGGGCCTGGACGACCTTGTTTTAAAGAAATTGAACATCAAGCTTCCGGACAAAGGCCTCAAGGCCTGGGAAGAGGGGGTGCTCAAGCGCCTGCGCAGCCCGGCCAAAGAGGTCAGGATCGCGGTGGTGGGCAAGTACATCGCTTTGCAGGACGCGTATAAATCCATTTACGAGGCCCTGGTGCACGGCGGCATCGCCAACAACGCGCGGGTCAATATCATCAAGATCGACTCCGAGCAAATGGAGAAGAGCGATCCCAAGAAATTGCTGCACGGCATCCACGGGGTGCTGATCCCCGGCGGTTTCGGCAGCCGCGGCATCGAAGGCAAGATCAAAGCGGTGCAATACGTGCGGGAAAATAAAGTGCCGTTCTTCGGCATTTGCCTGGGGATGCAGATCGCGACCATCGAATTCGCCCGGCATGTGTGTGGTCTCAAGGACGCCAATTCGACGGAGTTCGACAAGGAAACCAAATATCCCGTGATCAGCTTGATCGAGGAGCAGAAGAAGGTCAAGAATATGGGCGCCTCCATGCGGCTGGGGTCTTACGCCTGTGCCGTCGAGAAAGGGACCAAAGCCTCCGAGGCCTATAAAGCGGGGAAGATCTCCGAGCGCCACCGCCACCGGTATGAGTTCAACAATGAATACCGCAAGGCCATGGAAGAAAAGGGGTTCATCATTTCCGGGCGCAATCCCGAGCGCGATTTGGTCGAGATCATCGAGCTCAAGGACCATCCGTGGTTCGTCGGCTGCCAGTTCCATCCTGAGTTCAAATCAAAACCGGACGCGGCGCACCCCCTGTTCCGGGCGTTCATCGCCGCCGCTGTGGCGGTCAAATAGGCTTGATCTTTTCTAAATGTAATTCTGATTGATCTGTTGAAGATCTGCGTGGGTGGCGGAATTGGTATACGCGCACGTTTGAGGGGCGTGTGCCGCAAGGCTTGAGGGTTCAACTCCCTCCCCACGCACCATTTTTATGACCAAACCCATCGAAATATCCGCCAGCATCCTGGCCGCCGATTTCGCCAACCTGGCCGCGGACATCCGCAAGGCCGAGGCCGCCGGCGTCGACCGCTTCCACATCGACTGCATGGACGGGCATTTCGTGCCCAACCTCACCATCGGCCCGGTCATCGTCGAGGCCGTGCGCAAGCACACCACCCGCCCCCTGGAAGCGCATTTGATGATCGAGCATCCCGGCAAATACATCGAGGCCTACGCCAAGGCCGGGGCGGACATCATCCAGGTGCAGGTGGAATGTTACGGACAGCGCCGGGCCAGCTGCCAGAAGTGGGACCAGTGGCCCAAGGAGATCGACAGCATCGACGCCGCCGCGCTGCACGCCGACCTCAAGCACATCCGCGCCTTAAGGAAGAAAGCCTACATCGTCATCAACCCCGGCACGCCCATGATCCAGGACGTGTGGGACGCCTGCGACGGGGTGCTCATCATGTCGGTCAATCCCGGGTATGCCGGCCAGAAGTTCATGCCCGGTGTTCTCCCCAAGGTCATGCATTTGGCCGAGACCTTTAAAGGGGACATCGCCATCGACGGCGGCATCAATGACCAGACCGCGCCCCTGGCCGTCAAAGCCGGCGCCAGGGTCCTGATCACGGCCAGCCATTTTTACAACGCCGCCGACCCCGCCGCCGTGGTGCGGCATTTGAAAAGCCTCGGCTGACGTGATATAGTTGTACTGCCTATGAAAACACTACGCACACCTGCCGGTCAAAGCGGTCTCGAATATTTGCTGCTGTTCGGGATCGTGGCCTTCGTTGTGTTCCTGGCCTTTGCCCCCGGCGGCCTGCTCAACCAGGTGCACGACACCTCGGGCGGGTATTTCGACAAGACCACCAGTGTCATCATGGGGGACAATCCCCAGCCGATCAACGGCGGCTGGTGCCCGTGGGCGGGCTGTGCGGATGGGGTGCAGTACCGTACCTGCGAATGTCCTGCGCCTGCCTTCGGCGGCGCCCAGTGCGCCGGTCCCAGCCAGCAGGGCTGCTCTTAAGCCTTCCTTTGGTTCCTCACAAAATTACTCTTATCCTGCTTCTTGGCCATCTTCTTTAATTCCGCGCCTATTTCCCCGATCTGCGCCACGTGCGTGATGCTCTGGTCACGGTTGCTGACGATGCCGATGGAAATGGCCACCAGGCTGGCCTTGGTGGCATTGCCCTGGCGGTCGACGCCTAAAATGAACCCGGCTTTGCGGTCCTCTTCATTGTAAAAGCCCGGGGCGGCCTTGTCGAATTCGTCGATGGCTTTCATGCTGATCGCGTCCGCCTTGTCATCGTCGCAAATGAACACAAAATCGTCCCCGCCGATATGCCCCACGAACCCTTCCGGGCCGGCGAGGTTACCGGTCGCATCGAGCAGGACGCGGGCGGTGGCGCGGATGAGCTCGTCGCCTTTCTCAAACCCGTACTTGTCGTTATAAATTTTGAACTTGTCCAGGTCCGCGTAGCCCACCGCGAACACTTTCCCCGAGTCGATGCGGTTCTGGATCTCATCCATGATGGAGGTATTGCCCGGCAAATGGGTGAGGGGGTTGGCGTCCAGCGAACGGGTGGTGCGCTTTAAGATCATGCGGATGCGCGCCAGCAGGGCGGCGGGCTCAAAAGGCTTGACCAGATAATCGTCGGCGCCGGCCTCGATGCCGGTGACCATGTCGCTGACCTCGCCTTTGCCGGTGAGCATGATGACCGGCAAATGGCTGAGCAAAATGTCCTTGCGCAATTCTTTAACAAATTGCGGCCCGGTCATGACCGGCATCATGTAGTCGGTGATGACCAGGTCCGGCGCCTTGGCTTTGACCAGGTCGAGCCCTTCCTTGCCGTTGTGCGCGGCCATGACCGTGAAATGCTCCGAAAGGGTCAGTTCCAATACGTCCAGGATGTCCGGGTCGTCGTCGATGATGATGATCTTTTCTTTGCGCATAATAGGCCCTGCTTAAATGGGTTTCTTTTCAGGTTTAGCGTTGTTGTAGGCGTCCGCGGAGGAAGGCAGGGTGAAGGAGAAGGTCGTCCCCACGCCTTCCTGGCTTTTGAGCCATATCTTGCCGCGGTGGGCCTCGACGATGTTCTTGACCAGCGTCAACCCCAGGCCTGTGCCTTTGACGCTCTGGTTGATCTCATTTTCCACGCGGAAGAATTCATTGAATAGTTTGGCCTGGTCCTTAGGGGGAATGCCGATACCGGTATCGATGACATGGAAGGTAATGAAGCCTTTTTCCATGACGGGGGAGGCCGCGATCGTGATGGTGCCGCCCTTGGGCGTGAACTTGAGGGCATTGCTCAACAAATTGATGAACACGCGGTCCGACTGGGAATGGTCGGAGTACAGGTCCGTGACGTTCTCCGGGATGTTGATGGCGAGCTTGATCTCTTTGTCCCGGAACTGCGGGGTCAAAAGGTCGCCGATATTCTCGACGGTGGCCTTGACCGGGTGGAGCGTGAGTTTTAATTCCGCCTTGCCCGATTCGATGCGCGCGATGTCCAGGAGGTTGTTGATGAGCGACACCAAATTGTCCGAGTGTGTGTTGATCTTGCCCAAACGTTCCTTGACGGCATCCGGCACCTGGCCGATCTTGCCGGCCATGAGGATGGCGGCATAACCTTTGATGGAGGTCAGCGGTGTGCGCAGCTCGTGGGACACCGCCGAGATGAATTCCGATTTCTTTTTATTGATCTCCTCGACCTGTTCCAGCGCGGTGGCCAGCTGTTTGGTGCGTTCCTTGACCTTGAGTTCCAGCTCCTGGCTGGAGCGGAAGACCTTCTCGAACAGCTGCGCGTTCTCGATGCTCTGGCCTATTTGGCTGGCCAGGATGCCGATGAGCTCTTCATCGCCCTGGGTCACGGCCGGCGCGTTGTAGCGGTTGCCCACGAACACGAACCCGATGGGGCCGTTCTGGGTGAGGACAGGGGCGAGGATGAAATGTTCGGCCTCGAAGACCGAGACGATCTTTTCCTTGCTCTCGCGTGAGGAATTGGCGGAGGAGAAGGCGTGGCTTTCCTTGAGCGCGGTCTTAAGCCGCGCGTCCTTGGCGAAGCGCGCCAAAATGGGCTGGACCTTTTCTTCGGCAAAACCGATGTTGATGAACTTGCGCACCTTGTCGGTTTCGTCGAAGGTGACGATCAGGGCCAGGGAAAATCCCAGCTCCTCGAACAGGGCGGGTCCCAGCTTCTGGAAGATCTCGCTTTCATTGAGCGCCTGACTGATCTGGCGGGAGGTGCGCTGCAGGGCGTTGATGCCGTTGAGGCGTTTGTCCAGCTCTTCCTGGGCCTTGTTGAGTTCCAGGTCGGTGCGCACGATGAGTTTGGCCTGCTCGTCGAGCTCGTTGAAGGAGCGCATCATTTTCTGCTGCTCGAGCTGCAATTTCTGCAGGGCCATCTCTTTGAAGTACAGGACCAGCCCCAAGCCGGTGATGATAGCCAGAACGATGACGACGATGATCAGGATCAGCATAGCTTAATCGATGGCCAGGATGGAAATGCTTTCGTTCTGTATATAAGCATCGCTGATGCCCTTGCCGGGCACCAGCGGGACGATCTCGGCGGGGGCGTACATGCCGATGATCGGCGTGGTATACCCCAGCACGTCTTTGATGGCGCGCACTTCCACGAACGCGCTGTTTTTAAGGATCTGGTGCCGGGCCGCGGATTCGATGATGATGATCAGTTTCGCCTGCCGCCCGCCCAGGCCGTCCTTGACCTGCGCGGCAGCGTCGGTGGCCGACTGCTTGAGGGCGTCGCGGTTGCTGATCATCAGGTGCACTTCAGCGCCCAGCGGGACCTCTCCCTGACATACAATACTCCCGTCAACAAGGATGTCAACGGCATTTTTGAGCAAGTATTGGCCTTGTCCTTCCATCCAAATGCCTAAGGGGTAAAGGCTTACGTGAGAGGGGACGCCCTTACCCGAAACCTGCGCCTGCGGCCCTAAAAATTCCTCGTAAATATGGGTGGCGGGCTTGCCATCGATCTCGTGGATGACGTTGTTGGAGACCTTGGTGATGGCGCGGGGCTTGCCCAGGGGCTTGAACCCGTGTTTGGTGCCGATGGCGGCATTGCTGCCGCCGACGAGGAGCCCCACCGCGTTCTGGGTGAAGATGTCTTTCTGGTGGAACTGGCATTCTTTTTTGAGCTTGGGGTCGCGGTTGCTGACGGCGCCCAAAAGGGGGAAGCCGGAGCCCAGCACTTCCTGCGCCCCGTGGATGAACTGGCTGTTGTTCTGCATGCCCAAGGCGGTGAACATGAGGCAGGCGTGGTGTTTCTGGCCCTTGAAATCGGTGTGCAGTTTCCTGGCCCATTCAAAGCCGATGGCCCGCAGGTCCCCGTCGCTGGCCGCGCGGCTGGCGGCGATGCCAAAGGTCATTTCGTCGGAGATGACGGCCAAAATGGCGATGCCGCGGGTGAAGACGCCGTCGGAGAGGATGATGCCCGCGGCGGAAGAGCCCACCACTTTGTGCGGCCGCAGCACCGTGTGGATGACATCAAGGGTCTCGGACCCGGTGTACCCGGGACAGGCAAAGAGCACCACCAACTCCGGGGAGACCGCGTTGAGCTGGGTCCTGACGGAAGCGGCGGCCTGGTAGGCGGCTTCCTGCGGGTCTGTCACATGGCTGAAGGCGATGGCGATCTTATTGGGCATGCTTTCATTTTATCGGGTGGAAGGGAAGGGCGCAAGGGGCGGAGTTTTTATTTGTTGACGTGCAATGGGGCTGTGTTATTATTTTTATCCTTCGGCCCCATCGTCTAGCCTGGTCCAGGACGAAAGATTCTCAGTCTTTAGACACGGGTTCAAATCCCGTTGGGGCTATTTTTAAACCTCCTCTTAGCAAAATCCACATATGTCGGGTATACTTGTGCTGAATGTTAAAGAATCTATACTTAAGAAAAGTAATGCTTATAGGGACGCTTTTTTCCTTTTTGGGCAATGGCTGGGCCTTGCCGCCGGTCTATGCTCAGGATCTGGTTTTGCCTGCCCCCGGAACACGTATTACCTTAAGTCCTGCTTTTAGCCCGCCCATCCTTAAAGGCCTCAAGGTCCATCCTGATGATCCTTTTAGATTTGATTTTATTTTGGATAAGGGGGATTCCAGTTCAGCCGGTCAAGCCCTCAAAGACGAATCTACCAAACTTATCAAATACTTCCTTGCTTCTTTGACCATCCCTGAAAAAGACCTTTGGGTCAATTTATCGCCCTACGAAGCAGACCGCATAGTCCCCGAAAGTTTTGGCCGTACAGAAATGGGCCGTGACCTTCTGGCGCAGGACTATATTTTAAAGCAGATCACCGCAAGCTTGATCTATCCCGAAGATGAAGCCGGCAAGAAGTTCTGGAAGCGGGTGTATGAAGAAGCGGTAAAGAAATTCGGCACGACCGATATTCCGGTCAATACATTTAACAAGGTATGGATCGTTCCGGCAAAGGCCGTTGTATATGAGAATGCCAAGGCAGGAACAGCATATGTGGTGGAGAGCAGATTAAAGGTGATGCTGGAAGAAGATTATCTCGCTTTACAGAAACAAACCATAAACGTTACCCATTCCATCGGTTCTCAGGTCGTCAGAGAGATCGTCATCCCGCAATTAACCAGGGAAATTAATCAAGGCAAGAACTTTGCCCAACTGCGCCAGGTCTACAATTCTTTGATCCTGGCAACCTGGTACAAGAAGAAGATAAAGGATGGCATCCTTAATCAGGTCTACAGTGACAGGAATAAAGTTTCCGGCGTCAATATCGATGATCCGCGAGAGAAGCAGAAAATTTATGAACGCTATCTTCAGGCCTTCAAGAAAGGCGCTTATAACTACATCAAAGAAGAGGTGGATCCTGTAACCCAAGGGATAATTCCAAGGAAGTATTTTTCCGGCGGGATGGAATTATCAGATAAAGCTATGCGGGTAGCAATGTCGGTAGTCCATTCGTTCGGCGCGGCTCAACTGCCTTCAGATGAAATTGAGGTTACAGCCCAAATGGATCCGGTTCCGTCCAGCGCTGCAGAGAAGCTTATCAGGGACTATGAAGCAAGTGGACCGCATCTGTTACGGGCGGCTGTATATGAGTTCGCGGGGGTTGGGGATAAAAATGTTTATAATAGCGCCATATTTCAGGCCAAGGTCCATCCGGGGGATGACCAGGAAACGACCATCATCGCAGGAAGGGTGGAAAATAGAACGAGTGAATTAAGCGAAGTGATGTTTTTTCAACAGGGTCCCGATGGTAAATGGCATCCGATCAAAGACGCCCCTGTTTTTAAAAATTCGCAGGACCCTTCTGTTAAAAAGATCGGTGATCAATTGGTTATGTCGATGGTCAGGGTCGAGGACAGGGGGGAAAAATTGTCTAATGGGTTGCCCAGGCTTGTCTATTATACGGATTTTTTTCAATTCAGGACTCTCCAGGACCTTGATCCAGAGGCACGGATCGCCCGGGGGCCGTTATGGATGAAGGATATCCGTTTGATAACATTAAAGGATGGCCACAGAATTTTGATCATGACGCGTCCGCAGGGTGACAATTATGGGGGGCATTATGGACCGGGAAAGATCGGCTATCTTATTGTTGAGAATTTCAGGGAGTTTATTGAATTGGCCCAAGATGGCAAAGAAGGAAGCGCTCTGGCGAAGATGATGGAGAATGGCAGGGTTCTTGAAGGGATGTTCCAGGAAGACCAGTGGGGCGGGACGAATGCTCTTTATCTTTTGGAGAACGGAAAGGTCGGTGCATTAGGGCATATTGCGCGGTTTAACGAAGAAGGGAATAGGGAATATTTTCCTATGACTTTTGAATTTGATCCTGAAACAGGGGAGTTCAGTCCTTTGAAGATAATAGGCCGCTGGGAAACTTTGGCGAAATTATTGGACCAGGATATCCCGGTCAAGGTATTAGATCCGGAGAAACCATTGGATCTTTCAAATGTATGGATCGGCATAGACCTGGTATTCAGCAATGGAAGATACTTTTTGTTTGGCGGGGTACGGGATAGCAGGACGGTTGTGGCTGAAATGACTGCCCCATTCACGAGTCCCATAGTGACGGCCATCGCTGGTCCAGATTGGTCGATCGTGGAACGATCCTTAGACCGGGCTCAAACAGCATTTTTAAAAGGCGGCATTGATTTAACCCCGGCTAATATGGATTTACAGACTAAAATAGATCCTCGCTTTAGCGGGAATGACAATGGAGGGATCAAATTTCACCTCGACCCCGCCATGTTAAAACAATTAAAGAATGCCCCGGGTTTTGTGCCGGTTATTATCAATATTCAACCGATGAATGATCTCAGAGGATTTTTAGGCCTTAAAGAAGATGCCCAGTCCTCTGTGAAGACCGGATAGGATATACATTATAATAGCTATAGCTTCCCTCGCCGGGATAGTGTATAGTCAGTACTATGCCCAAAGAAGAAGCCATTGAAGTCGAAGGGATCGTCACCAAGGCGCTGTCGAACTCCCAATTCAGCGTCGCCATACAGAACGGCCACATCGTCACGGCTTACCCCGCCGGAAAAATGAGGAGGTTCTTCATTAAGATCCTGCCGGGGGACAAAGTAACGCTGGGCTTGTCGCCGTATGACCTGACCAAGGGCAGGATCACCTTCAGGCATAAATCATAGTTTGAAAGCGGTTTCCCGCCCGGCCTTCCCACCTCTGGCACCACCCCTTCCCATCGGGTACACTCTTAGTAGAAGCATTTGTTCTTCCTGAAGGAGGGGGAACAAATGAAATGAAAAAAGCCATTATCGCCGTTGCGGCGGTCATTTTTGTTCTTTATGGCATTCCCTGCAGGGCCGGAGAAATTGACATAGACCTGATGGGGTTCTCCTATCATTTGCATAAAAACGGGTCCCCCAAACGCGCCCCCAACAAGCTCGACCATTCCGGCGTTCTGGTGTTCAATCCCGGGGTCGGCGTGGGGTACGATTTTCGCGAGAACATCCACAAGGGCGGGCTTTCGCCCATCGTCCACGGCGGGTTTTTCCAGAACTGCGGCAATTATCCGTTCTTTTTTGCCGGGGGAGGGGCAAGGTACCGGAAATTCTTCTTCAAGAAATACTTCTGGGAGGCCAACCTCCTGGGCATCATGGCCTATGGCAACGACGGGTTTGACAATAAACGCTATAAATTGTCTGTGATGCCCTACGCCAACCTGGGCATTGGCCGGGATTTCGGCAAATACCTGCTGACCCTCTATCTTAGCTATGTGCCCAAGGACAGCGGGGCCGGGATAACCCAGGGCACCGACATGCTTTTCGTGAACATGTCCATAGCTTTTTGAGTTTGCTTTAAATTTGCTTTTTGTTAATAATATGCTATTCTCTTGCTTCCTTTTATGGACATATTATGCATATACGCGCGAAACTGATCATATTGTCTTTGGGGCTTTCCATCATCCCGCTCATTCTTGTGGCGAATGTGTTCCTGTACAACGCCCAAAAAGAGTTGAGGCAGGAGGTCTATGGCCGGCTCAAGGCCGTTTCCGCCCTCAAAAAGGAAAAACTGGAGACGTTTTTCGCCTCCCGGCAGGAAGACCTGAGGGTGGTGCAGGGCTTTTTGGACGTCAAGATCCATTTGCCGACCCTGCAGCAGTTCGACCGGGACCGCTACAATTTCGCCTACATGAAAGCCGCCGGGCAGCTCAAGGACCAGTTCCGGGCTTTCGCCCATTCCCACCAATACTCCGATATCCTGCTCTTGAGCACCAAAGGCAAGACCGTTTTCGCGCTTGATCCGGCCCGCGCCGCCGCGCGGATGGACAAGACCATGTTCAGCCCCGACCAGCTTGAAAAGGCCAAAAGCGGCATTTATATCAGCGACCCTGTCGCCACCGGCGATGGGAGATACCCGAAGGTCCTGCACATGATCACCGCGGCCTACGACATCCAGCAGCAGTTTTCCGGCTACATCGTGATGGAAGTGGACATGGGCATGGTCGATGAGTTGATCAATGATAACACCGGGGTGGGCAAAACCGGGGAGACGCTCCTGGTCAAGAAAATGCCCGAGCGCCATGAGGGCATCCTCGAGACCATCGACCAGCACGGCAAGCCCGTGCTGGCGGTGTGGCAGTATATCCCCGCCCTGGACTGGGCGCTGGTCACCAAGATCGACAAAAAAGAAGCCCTGGCCGCCGTCACCCACACCCGCCATTTGCTGGTGGTCATTTGCATCATCGCCCTTTTGATCATTGTGTTGAGCTCTTTTTCTTTTGCCCAGTCGATCTCGCGGCCCATTTATAAGGCCCACGATGAACTGCGGGCCATGTCCGCCCACGACCCCTTGACGGGCGTGCTCAACCGCCGGGGGCTGCAGGATGTGCTGTCCCAGACCATAGCGGTCAGCCAGCGCATGGGCATCAGCGTGCAGGTATTGCTTTTGGACCTGGATGATTTCAAGAAGGTCAATGACACCTACGGCCACGGCATGGGCGACGCCATCCTGGTCGCGGTCACGCGCAAGATCCAGGAAACCGTGCGCCAGAGCGATTACATCGCCAGGATCGGCGGGGATGAATTCATGGTGCTTTTGCTCGACAGCCGCGAGCCGGAAGCGATCAAAGTCGCGGACAAGATCCGCATGGCCATATCCCAGGCCTATGCCAGCCTGCCTTCCGGCGAGACCGTCCGGGTGACCGCCAGCATCGGCGTAACGCCTTTGGGTGACGACAAACCGTCCATCGATTCACTGCTGCAAAAACTGCACCTGGCTTTGCATTTGAGCAAGAAAGAAGGCAAGAACCGCATCGCGTACCAGGGGACGCACGGGGAGCTCGAGCTCAGCGGGCCGCACACCGCCTCCGAGCTCAAAAAGGTCCTGGTCGCCGGCGAGAAATTTTACGCGGCGTCCCAACCCATCTTCGACCTCAAGGACATGAGCAAGACCGGTTACGAACTTTTGACCCGGCTGGATTATGACGGCTACGCCGCGCCCGATGAGTTCCTTTTGTTCGCCCGCAACGCCGACCTGCTGGGCGTGGTCGATTATGCCTGTTTGCGCTCATGCCTGAGATCGCTCAAAGGCCAGCCGGTCACCAAGCGGGTGTACATCAACATTTTTCCCTCGACGCTCACCGAGATCCCGACGGAACGCCTGCTGCAGGATTTCGACTCCGCCGGCCGCAACATCGACTTCTGCCTGGAGATCAACGAACAGCAGATCCTGGGGGACCCTTCGTATCTCATCCCGGCGGTGATGAAGCTCAAAAAAGCCGGGGTCATGATCGCTTTGGATGATTACGGGTTCGGACGCAGCTCCATCGAGACCCTGCTGCTTTTGGAGCCCGACATCGTCAAGATCGACAAGAAGATCATCAGGGGCATTGCCAGCCAACCGGGCAAGCTCAACAGTTTAAAACGCCTTTTGAAAGTGATCGAAAGCTGCAAGGCCTCGGTGGTCGCCGAGGGCATCGAGACCGACGAGGACCTGAAGATATTGCTGGGCCTGGGCGTGACCTTGGGCCAGGGCTTTTTGATGGGCAAGCCGGAAACCCCGCCGAACCTCAGCTGATTTCCCTTATAACATCCGAAGTTGTGACGGGGCCAAAAACCACTGCAGGGTGGCGCATCCTGCGGCCGGAAGCTTCCCGGCGCTGATGCAGCAAAGGCCGCCTTTCTTAAAGTCCATGGGAACGTCCCGCCGGCCGGCCAAAAGGAAGGAAACCATCCGGCTTAAGTCAGGTTCGTGCCCGACGAGAAGGACATTCCGCGGCTTGGGGGAGCGCGCATTGATCTCCCGGATGAGTTTCTCAAAAGGCGCGCCGGGGGCAAGGTTTTCGGTGAGGGATATTTTGGATGAGACCATTTCCGCGGTCTCCCGTGCCCGTACGTAAGGGCTGGAAAGCACAAGGTCGAAGGACAGTTTTAGCGCCTTGATGCCTTTGGCGATCCGGCGCATTTTCTTGCGTCCTTCCGCCGTCAGGGGACGTTGACTGTCGTCGCTATATCCGGGAGCGCCGCGTTCAACAGCAACAGCATGGCGCAGGAAATAGAGGTTCATCTTTTTCTCCTTTGTATGTTATTATACCCCAAAATCCGTATGATTCCACTCTGCCTCGCGCTCCTCACCGTTTTTTGTTCTGTCCCGTCGGCCCATGCCGCCTCCGGCGACCACATCCTCATCATAGGCCAGCAAAAAGACGTCATTGGGGAATATATCAAAAAGGTGGGCATGCCCGGCGGGGTCATGGCCTACACCTCCATCCAGAAGATGCAGGGGCTGGACAAGCCCGCCGACGACGGGTCCGGCATACAGCACGCGCAATATTATGTGAAGCATTATCCCCATGCCGTCATCCAGATGGGCCTGTACCTCAACGGCGCCCTGGATGATGTGCTCGGCGGGCGTTATGACGCCAATATCCGTAAACTGGCCCAGTGGATCAAGCGGGCGAAGAGGCCGGTATACCTGCGCATCGGTTATGAGTTCGACCTGCCGGACAATGGCTACGATCCGCAGAAATATTTCCTGGTCTTTCGTTACATTGTCGACGAATTGCGCGACCAGGGGGCCAAGAACGCGTTCTATGTCTGGCATTCGGCCGCGGCCATCGAACATCCCGATTTCATGAAGTGGTATCCCGGCGATGAGTACGTGGACTGGTTCGCGGTCTCGTTCTTTGATCCCATGCAGGCCAAAAGCGCCGGTGATTTTTTCACTTTGGCCAAAGAGCACGGCAAACCGTACATGATCGCGGAGTCCTCGCCCGCGGGCCGCTACACCATCCGCGGCAAAAAAGAATGGCTGGTGCGTTATTTCGATTTTATCCGCAGGTATGACGTAAAAATCATCTGCTACATCAATAGCAACTGGGACTGGTATCCGCTTTTTAAACAAATGCACTGGGGGGATGCCCGCATCGAGCAGAATGAGGACATCAAAAGGTTCTGGCTCGAGGAGGCCCGCCGTTGGCTCGGGCAGTAGAAAAATTTGACGATTGCACGTTTGGGTGTTATACTCTCTGATTATTTCCCCGATTCCCTCGTTGGGGCCTTTAAACGCAGTAAATAAAATCTTGTAACCCTATATAAACGAATAGGTTAAAATCATGAGAAAATCCATCCTGATGTGCTTTTTTGTGTTTATGGGGCCTGTTGTTGTTTTGGCCGAACAAAGCCAGGACAACGCCAAAGACATGGCCGTTATCCAAATTTACCAGTACGCTGAAAGCTCCTACGACAGGGGCGATTACACGGAAGCCAGGCATGGGTTTGAGAAAGTCCTGCAGTTGGACCCCCAGAACACCGCCGCCGCGGAACATCTTAAGAAACTCGAGCCCGTCACTAAAGAAGCCAAGTCCGACGAATCCGTCAGGACCGAAAAGATCGAACACTCCGTTGAAACCTTCACTGTCGCTCCCGTTTCCACTGAAAACACCACCACTCAAACCATAACCACCGTACAATCTTCCGTGCAGCGACCGGTGGGAGATGATATCAAAGAACTGATCGCGGCAGAAGACCGCGCCATTGGACAGGTAAACGATGAACTGGCGCGGTTACGCGCAACACCCACGGAGACTTCCCATGAATAAGAAACCCATTTGCTTAACTCTCGCAGTTTTAGTCGCCAGCTTTCCTTTATATGGCTACGCGCAGGAAATAATCACACCGCCGGTCTACGTCAAGCCCATCGATTTCAAGCAAACCCGCCAGAACGAGTACGTGGTCAAGCAGATGATCCAGCAGACCAACGAACTGACGGTGAACATCGAGCGCAAACAGCGCGCCGTGGACGAAGAACTGAAGCTCTTCGCCAATTACACCCAGTACCAGAAATTACGCGAGATCCTCAACGGCTACAGGGAGCAGATCGAGGAACGCGACAAGATCATCGCGCAAAAAGACAGCCAGATCATCGAATTGCGCCAGAGCATCACCAAATTGAACATCCTGCTGCAGGTCGCCAGCGAACAGCCCGCTCCGCCCAAGTATGACACCACCGTGATGCAGAGCCTGCTGGATGAGCAGTCCCGCCAGTTGGACACGTTCAAGGACGGCTTAAGCAAGATCCGCCAGCAGCTCGTCGAGGTCAATACCCGCTACGATCTGCTGATCAAGGAATACGAACTCAAGATCAAGACCACCCAGGACCAGCAAGCCACCATCCGCGAACTGCAGGAAAAAGCGCGCCAGCTCAACATGGTCAATGAAGACCTGCGGGCCCAGAACGCCAGGCTCCAGGGCCTGGCCGATTCCCTGCGCGCCAAGGATGAGATGATCGCCCAGCTCAACGGCACCGTTGCCGAGAAAGACCGGCAGATCGAAACTTTGAAGGCGGAACTGGCCAGGCTGCAGGCCGAGATCGCCAAGGACGACGAGGCTTTCCAGCGCCTGACCAAGGACGGCGCCCTGCTCAAGGCCCAGCTTTCCGAATTCCGCGGCAAGTCCGATGCCCAGGCGACCCAAATTTCCGACCTGGAGAGACAATTGCAGGCGAAAGATGGCAGCCTGACCGAGGCCCGCGAACGTTTGCGCCTGCAGGAAGTGCTTTCGGAAAAACGCCGCCAGCACATCAGCTTATTGGAACAGCAGGTCGGGTTATTGTCCGACGACGTCAAGCGTTTCCAGGGCGACAGCGAATCGTATAAGGTGAAGATCTCCCAGACCATCGCCCAGTGGTCCGTCGAAAAGACCCAGTACGAAAGCACCATCGCTTCCATGAAACAGTCCATCGACAGCCTGCAGAAGCAGGTCGATGGCCTCAACAAACAGATCGCCGATAAAAAAGCCCAGCAGGAAGAGACCTACCGCCTGCTGGAGAAATTCAAGAACCAGCTCAAAGACAGCGGTGATGTGAACGCCGAACAGGCCAAGACCATTGCCCAGTACCGTGCCCAGATCGACCAGTTGCAGGACCAGTTGCGCAAGGCCCAGGACGAAGCCGCGGCCAAACAGGCCGAGCTCGATTCCCTGCGCCAGGAAATGGCCCGCCTCAAGCAGTCCTCCGAGGAGCAGCTCCAGTTGATCAAGTCCCGCGACCTTTCGCTGAACATGGTCCAGGCCAAGCTGGATGAAAAGATCAAAAGCTACGAAGAGATGATCGCCCAGCTCAAGAGCCAGCTCTCCGGCAAGGACGATGAACTGGCCAAGCTCCGCGAAAGTTTGTCCGTGGCCGAGGCCCGGCTGAAAGAGGCCGCCGACCGCAGCCGCGACGACATGGACCGCCTGCAGCAGATGCTCAAGGCCTCCCGTGATGAAGCCGGGAAGCTCAATGACCAGGTCCAGCAGAAAAACAAAGAGATCGCCCGCCTGAAGATGCAGTTGAAGGAAGAGGCCGATCGCAGCAATTCCTCCATGGACCGCGTCAATAAAGAACGCAACGACCTGCTCAAGCGTTATGAGGAGATCAACGCCCGCATGCAGGAAACCCAGAACAAACTTAAAGATGCCTCCGCCGAGGTCAACCGTCTCCAGAAGGAATTAGCGGATGCCCAGGCCCAGTTAAGGAAGGCCCAGGACGAGGCCAGGAGCAAGGACCAGCGCATCGGCGAATTGAACGCCCAGGTCCAGTCGCTCAAAGACCAGGCCAAGGCGCTCAACGACAAGATCGCCGCGCTGGAGGATTCCGCCAAACGCGACGGCAAGACCGCCGGCGACCAGATCCGCGACCTGCGCCAGCAATTGCAGGACCGCGAGAGCCGCATCAAGAAACTCGAAGGCGAACTGGCCGATGCTAAAGACCAATTGGACCGCGCCCGCCAGGAAGGTAAGGACAAGGACGGCCGCGTCAGCGCTTTGACCGCCGAGATCAGCCAGCTCAAGGCCCAGGTCAATTCCCTGACCGGCAAGAACAGCGATCTGGACAATGCCGCCAAGCGCGCGCAGGACCAGATCAGCAAGCTGCAGGATGAACTGGCCGCCTTGAAGGCGCAGGTGCAGGACAAGAATTCCACCATCAACCGGCTCGAGAAAGAACTGGCCGATGCCCAGGACCAGCTGCGTAAAGCCCAGGTGGAAAGCCGCGACAAAGACAGCCGTATCAATAATTTGACGGACCAGGTCAAAGCCCTTAACGACAAGATCACCGCCCTGCAGGATGAAGCCAAACAGAACGGCAAGGATTACAGCGGCCGCCTCAAGGCCCTGCAGGATGAATTGCAGGACCGCCAGGACCAGATCAAGCGTCTCGAGGCCCAGTTGGCTGAAAAGACCCGCCTGACCGAGGCCCAGCAGAAGGAGATCGAGAAGCTCAAGGCCGCTTTGAGGGCCGTCCGCGCGCAGCTACACCGCCTGATGGCCAGCATCAGGGTCATTGAAAGGACCAAGGTCTTCGGCTCCGGCAATGAGGGCTACATGGTCAAAGAAGGCAAAGATCTTTCGACCATGCTCTACAAGGTCACTGAAGAGATCAAGATCATCGAGACCAGCATTACTGCCGCCGGCGTCAACGCTCCCGACGAAGCCGTGGAACTCCAGAAGGAATTGGAGGAGACCAAGGCCGATCTGGCCAAGTGCAAGGACCAGCTCAACGCCGTTACAAAATAAGTAATCAGCTTGTCAATAAAACTAAACCGGCCATGATCATTCATGGCCGGTTTTATTTATTGTCGTATCCTATCCAATGTCCGGTATCCAATCGCCTCGGCCAGGTGGGCGGGGGTGATCCCGTCGCTGGCCTCCAAATCTGCGATGGTGCGCGCCACTTTCAGCACCTTGTCGTGCGCCCGCGCCGACAATCCCAAAGTCTCTATCGCCTTTTTAAGTAATTGACGGCATTCCTCATTCAATGCGCAATGGATCTTGACCAGCCGCGCGGACATCTGCGCGTTGGCCTCGAGGCCTTCGCCCTTGAGGCGCTGCCTTTGGATGTCGCGGCTTTGGACGGTGCGCTGCCTGATGGCGGCGGAGGGCTCGGCGGAAGCGGCGGCGAACATGTCCGGGGTTTTGAGCGCCTGCGCTTCCAGGTGGATGTCGATGCGGTCGACCAGCGGGCCGGAGATCTTGCTCAAATAACGCTCCACCTGCAGCAAGGAACAGGAACAGGCTTTTCGTCCGCCGTTGCGCCAGCCGCAGGGGCAGGGGTTCATGGCCGCCACCAGCATGAATTTGGCGGGGAATTTCATGGTCCGCCCGGCTCGCGCCACCGTGATGCAATGGTCTTCCAATGGCTGGCGCAGGGCTTCCAGCACGTGCCGCCCGAATTCAGGAAGCTCGTCGAGAAAAAGGATGCCGTTATGCGCGAGGGTGACTTCCCCGGGCCGGGGCACGGCCCCGCCGCCGACGAGCGAAATATCCGAACAGGTGTGGTGCGGGCAGCGCAGGGGGCGATGCTGGGCGATGCCGCCGGACAAAAGCCCGGCCACGGAATGGATGCGGGTCACCTCGAGCGCTTCCTCAAAGCTCATCGGCGGAAGGATCCCGGCCAAACGTTTGGCCAGCATGGTCTTGCCGCTGCCCGGGGGCCCTATCAAAAGTACGTTATGACCGCCGGCGGCCGCGATTTCCAACCCGCGTTTGACATGGACCTGTCCTTTGACATCGCTGAAGTCCAAAACATACGGTCGCGCGGGCACAGCAGGCATGGCGGCTTCCGAC